>JAABUO010003891.1_pt1 | contig 17697 bp, 4 predicted proteins | sample 5559291 | NCBI WGS metagenome assembly JAABUO01 (sample SAMN10711878, study PRJNA513372) | rock metagenome | isolation source: Antarctica rocks | place: Antarctica: Victoria Land, Finger Mt sud | reverse complement strand
TAAAATATATAAAATATATAAAATATATAAAATATATAAAATATATAAAATATATAAAATATATAAAATATATAAAATATATAAAATATATAAAATATATAAAATATATAAAATATATAAAATATATCGACAACTATATTTAATTGCTTTTTTGTATTTATATAGAATAATTGTTCTAAAGCTTAATATATATCTTAATCTCTCTATAAATTATTAATATATAAATAGTATACAAGATAATCTAATTCGATAATATCTTTTTATTAAAAATATTCTCTTTAATTAAAATCTTAAAATAGATTTGTACTTATAATTAACAAATAAATAAAAAATAACATAAAATATTTATAATTTATTGCTCTTTATAATAATTAATTAATTGTTTTTATTAACTCTTAATATATATATTTATTATATTTATATCAAATACATAGTAGTTTGTTAATAAGATATTTGATACAATCTTTTAATATAATTAATAATAAACTTTAGCTATTAATACAATCTTTATATTTTGATTAATTTATATAAAGCAAAAATATTGTTCTAAAAACTTAATATTATTTAAATATTGTCGCAAAATACTAACAATTGTGCGCAAAATATAACTAATATATAGCAATAATAAATAGCAATAATAAATTTTAATTGCAACGTAAATTTTAATATTGTATTTCTTAAGTTTATTATATTTGTTAAGAGATTATACAAAATTTGATTTAAGTATAATATATTTTTTTCTTTTGCGTTTAAGATTTTTGCGTTATTGTTTAACTTGTTTTAATATTAGCAATTAATATTAATTAAAAAGAGAATTTCTATAAAAATATTAATATAAGTTGCACAATTGTTGTACAAAAAGTATATATAATTGTTATACAATAAATATATACAATTGTTGTACAAATAATATATATAATTTATATTATATTATACAAAAAGTATACATTTTGTTATAAGTATTTTTTTACTTCGAAAGTAATTATACAATCAATTTCTTTTGTAACTTTATATAATATTCTTTTTTAACTCTTAAGTTACTAGTATTTATCTATATTTATCTAGCAAAATATATATATTATTTTATATTTCTATTCTCTTTTTACAAAAAATTATAGCTTAACAATATAATTTTAAGTTGTATTGCAAATATATTAAGTCTATAGAATTAATTTAATATTCTTTAGTTTATAGTATTGGTAATATTTCTTTATTATTTAGACGAAATTAAAAAAACAATATAACAAAATATATTTATAAAATATTAAAATTGTTTATATAAATATATTTCTATATATTTTAACTCTTTAATTGTTAATACAAGATTAATAAAGCAATAATATAATTATATTTTTGTTTAAGCTTTTTTACAATTTTTTGACAAGTATAGTTATTGTTATATTATTCGAATATTATATCTTTGTAAATATTAAGATCTTTAATTTTGCAACTAGCAACAAAGAAAGATATATTAATTTGTTATTATAATTCTAGAATAACTATATATAAATTAATTTAAGATTGCAAAAATATTTAAATAATTATTTAATAAAGATTTAAATAATATTTTATTAGAAAATAGACGATAAAAGATTTGTTATATTTGTAATAATTTTTGAAAAAAAATGTTGCTACTACAATACGCTAAACTATTATTAATTAATATCAAATATAAGCAAAGCTTAATTCTAATAGAATTAAATTATAATTTATTAAGTTATAAGACTCTTATTTAGATTAATACAACTTTAATTAGATTATATTCTTTAGATATATAATATTTAAAATATACAAATAATTATATAGTTTTTTACTTACTCTTTGTATAGATACTTGCAAGTCTCTTTTAATATAACTTTTGTATTTATTTCTTTCTTTATATTTATCTTCTTTATATAATTTTGCACTATTGTTTTTGTAAACTTGCATATAAATCTACTTGTTATATTTATTTTGTCTTAATCTATTTTAACTTTTAGAATCTTTATACTAAATATAAAACTATATATATAATTATATTAAATATAGTTCTAGAATTTATAGCTAAATATAGTTTTGTACAAAATCTTTTAAAACTTTATTAATAAACTAAAGAATATAATTCTTGTTACAATTATTTATATTCTATTTATATTTTATATTTAAATATAATCTATTGTAAAGTTATTATTAATTAAAATATTTGCAAAGAATTTGCAAAATTATTGTTTTATTTTTCTTAAATTATTTAATTTTTAATTTGTTTACAAAGTTTTACAATATTTAATTAATATAAACTCTAATATAAAGTAAATCTTCTTTAGGTTTAAATTAACTATTTTAAAGATATTTTAATCTACAATTATCTTTGCAAAATCTTAGAAAATTCTAGTTACAAAACTCAAATAATAGTTTAAAAAGTTTGCTATTCTAAAGAAAGTTAAAAAAATTTATATTAAAAAGAAGAAAATTAATAATAACAAACTTGTAAAGCATATTAGTTTATTTTATTTTATTGCGTAACAAACATATATATTAATATAACAAAATATATACTTTTATAAAAAATAGAAAATTATAAAGTAATTAATATAATAGTGCAACTTTATATTTATTTTTGTACAATTATATCTAGATACGCATTAATAATATATAGAAAGTTTATTATTTAATTAACAATTATATTACTTAGTTGTAAGAATATATAAATCTTTTAATAATTGTAGTTAAATAACAAAAAGCAATATAAGTTTATACAGATATATGCAAGCTATATATTAAGACAAGTATCGAATTACAATATTGAAAAACTTTCTATATAATAATAATTGTATAAAATAGATAAATACTATAATATTTAAATATAAACAATAATTATATATTAAAATATTTAGTTTTGTACAAAATTTTATTTTTAAAATATTTTAAGAAGAAATAAATAAAGATATAAATTTTAGCGTAATTGACGAGTTGAGTTTCAATCTAAACAAATTAACTCGCTCAACTTTAATTCTAAGATTAAGTAAAAGTTCTAACTTAATAAAGTAAGTCGAACGCATAAGATGCGTTGAGCGCTCAACTTAATCTATTCAATTACGTAATCTTACGTAACGCGCTAATTCGATTAAACTAGCGTAGAATTTACGTTAATCGCATATAATTAGCGTAAACTCTTGCGTTAGCTCAATCGAGTTAATGCGTAAATAAGATGAATGTTAACGCGACAAAGTTAGCTTAAATTCTTAATATTGATTCGACAAATTCGGTTTTAGAATTGATCTCGCGTCTTAATTCTAATTCAATTCTACGAAACTCAAGAGAATAAATTAAATTAAGAAAAAAGTGTTCGATTTGACTTAACAATTACATTAATAAAACTTATAACTTAATATCTTTAAATTTTATAACTATTTTTAATAAATATTATTTTAAATATACTAAATTGTTTAACTTTTTCGTATTAATTTGTACAATATTATTGTATATTTGCTCTCTTAAATTATATAATATTGTATAAATACAATATTAAGTATTAATATAATATATAATATAATCTTGTACTATATTATTTTATATTCGTTTGTACTACTAATATTAAATATATTTAATTTATCTCTTTTATATAATGCTTTAAACTATTATTTTGCACTTTTATAACTTTATTGCTATTGTTTATCTTTTATAAATATATTTTGTATTTGTTCGAATAGAATTAACTAACTTTATTATAGATATATATTAATTTGCTAATTAACATAGCATTAATAAATATTATTATATTGCTATTGTTTATTTACTTTAACTTTAATATACAATATTTAACAAATAACAAGAAATTCGAATTCGATATTACTTGTACTATTTAATTCGAAGTAATATTAACTTCTTGCAAAATAAAATCTATTAATTTTCTTTCTTATTTTAACTCTTAATCTAGTTCAATTTATATTAAGATTAACAAAAAAAAGCTTAAGTTTAACAATAATAATACAAAGTATATAAAGATTTATATTAAAATAATACAAAAAAAGTATAAGAATAATATAGATTAACATATATTATAATCTCTTTTAAAACAATAATATGTTAAATTTTTATAAACAAATTAAGATAAACAATAAGAAAAGAAAGATATTGATATTGTTTATAAGTTCAAGTTGTACAATATAACTTTTAACTCTAGCGCATTATTATTAATATATATAGCTTCTATTAAGACGTTTAAATTAATTACAAATATTAAACTTATTTTTATACATATTGCAATAATTATATTCTTAAAAGATAACAATATTTATAATGCAAAATTAATTATAATTATATTTTTTGTTGCTAATTTGTACAATTTTAGTCAAAGTTAACTCTTATAATATATTCGATATAAAGTTGTTATACAAGTAACAAATTGTTTAAGTTTTAATTGTTTATTATACGCAAATAAATTATTTATACAAGAGTCTTGTATTTTATTTTACAAATATTGCAAAGCTTTATAACAAATTATTCGAAACAATATAAAGTATTAAGATTGCGCAAAATAAATTAAAGAAAAACTAAATAATAGATAGTAAATTGCTAAGCGAAAAGATATATAATCAATTTAATTACAAAAATTATTTTAAATTGTATAACTTAATATTGTTCTATATATTCTTAATTAATTTTAAGAGTTTTTAATATAATATATTTATAAATTTGTAGAAATTAGTAAAAGTTTAATAAACTTATACAATATCTATATTATTAATTGCTTTTCTTTAATTAATAAAGTCTAAAAAGAATTAATACAAAAACTATAAATAGTTCTATTGTTTCTTATATAAAGTCGAGTCTTTATTTCTAGTATTAATATTAACAATTAATGCAATTTGTTTTCCTATATTCTTAATATTAATTGTACTATATTAGCAATTAATTACAATTAATTGTAAAGCTTTATATATATATATAATACAAATAAGCAATTTTTATTACTCTCTTTTAATAAATAACAATTAATATATATATTTTGCATAATACTTTAATATCGAACAACAAATCTATAATTAATTATTTCTATTAATATAATAAGTGCAAAAGTTATCTTTATAAGTCTTAGTTGCACAAGATTGTATAAGAATATCTTCAACTATATAAGAGCAATTTTAATTCTACAAATTTTATTAGCTTATTATACTAAAATAAAGAATCTTATATATATTAATATTTTAAGTCTTGCTTTTTTACGCAAAACAATATTATAAAAATATGATATTTGTGCAATTATATTTGTTATCGCAAGTATATATTTGTTGTTCTTTACTTATTACTTAACTTTAAATAAAAAAATATATTTTTATTTAAAGACTTTAAGAAGTTTACTTAAAATTTTAAAATCTTAAACATAACTTAAAAAAACAATATAATTAATTTTGTATTTTAACAATTTTTGTTTGTTTATATTTATAATACTTTCTAAATAATTTGTAATTATATTGTACAATATATTGCAAAAAAAATTAATAAAAATTAGTAAAATAATAGTTAAATATATTAAATAATATAATTTAGAATCTTGCAATACAAAATAAATATAAAGATTTCTAAACTCTATAATTAATATTTTATTTTACTAGTTTTAAAAAAATCTATTTTTAGAAATTGTATCTTAGATAATAATATTATATATATAGTATATTGTTTATCTTTATATATTTTATATATTATTAAAAGATATAATAAAAGATATAATTAATGTGATCGTTAAGTTGAATCGAACATTTTTTTCTTAACTTAATTTATTCTCTTGAATCTCGTAGAGTTAAGTTAAGGTTAAGACGCGAACTCGATTCTAGAATTAAGTTTTATCGAACTAATGTCAAGAATTTAAGCTAACTTCGTCGCGTTAACATTCGCTTATCTTATCTTATTTTATCTTATCTTATCTTAGCGCTAACTCGATTAAGTTAACGTAGAATTTAAGTTAACTTGATTAGGCTAGTGTAGAATTTACGTTAATTACATATGGTTAGCGCGTTACGTAACGTCACGTAATCGAATAAGTTAAATTAAATATTTGACGCGCATTCTTCGTTTGTTTCATTCTATTAAGCTAGGAAATTTGCTTAACTTTAGAATCAAGGTTGAGCGAGTTAACTCAATCGAATTGAAACTCGACTCGACGATCACACTAGATATAATTAACAACATAATAAACATTCTATTTATTAGAAAATATATAAGATATAGAATATAAAGATTACAAATTTATTGCTATTTTTAAATAAGTTTTAATTAAATTTAATTTATTTAACTTAGTTAAATCTAATCTAAACTAGTTTGCTAAACAAATAAATTACAATTATATAAATAATTATATAAATTACTTATTTAAGATTATTTTTGTATATAAATTTTAAAGATATAAGATATTGTTGTTATATTATATAATATATATTTAAATTAATAATTAGTATTTTTATTCAATTAAATAATAAATTAAAATTAAAATAATTTTTATTAACTAAATTAAAAATTGATGAAATAGAATAATAAAACACTAAAACACTAAATACTTATATATAAAATTAAAGTTAATATTATTATTTTTTCGAAAATTAACTATTTATATTAATAATAATTTTTAGTAAGATTTATTTAATTTATTAAATCTATTATTTAGACTTTAATTTAATAAAATATTAATTATATACTATCTTTACAATATATAAATTATATTTAAATAAATGAATTTATATTAAAGACTAAAAGTAACAATAATTATTTTTTTCTATTTATAATAAATATTTTTATATTATATTATTAACTTATTATATCTTTTTACGAATAAATTTGTAAAAATCTATAATATATTAAATTAAGTAGTATAAAACAATTGTAATTAATTTAAGAAATTTATAAGTTTAATATAAATTATTATATATTTATATATTTTAAACTATTTATTTACATAAAATATTTTGAATCGTTTGAAAATTTAGTATATAAATAAAAAGTAATTAATAAAACATATCAAAATTTATACAATAATATATTGTATAAAGAAATTACGTTTTTCTAGATATAAAGTAAATTTTTATTGCAAAGTATAAATATAGTCAATAACGTATTTATAAGATACAAATATTTACTCGATTTTTTTCTTATTGTATTTTCTTGTATAATTGTATACAAAATTGTATTTCTTTTTATAAATAAAGTAAAAAACTATATAAAATATTTAACTTTAATAATATTTATTATAGTTTTAACTTCTATTTATTTCTAATCTTAATATTATAAGAAAATAATATAAATTAAAAATGTTTTGATTTAGTTTATTATTATTTGATAAATTGTATTAATTGCTACAAATATTTTGTATTAAATATAATATCTAGTTATATAAACTATTTGTTTAACATTATATTTGTTTTTCTTTTTATATTTAATTTTGTATTACTTTGCGCAGAATATTGCGTAAATTATTTCTCTCTCTTTCTACTTATATAATATAATATAACTTTGTTTTGTTTTGTAAGATTTTGCAATTACTAGTACAAGTTTGTCTAAATATATTTATTTTGTATTTCTTTTATATTAAGTACTTTATTCTCTTTGTCTATTATTATATAGATATACAATTTTATTTTACTTTTTATTTTTATCTTATTTCTTTTTATATTCTTTATTTAGACTATATTTTCTAGTATAAATTAATATGTCTTTTTAATAATTTTTTGCTAATTGTATTGCATACAATAGTTTCTACTTTATTCTACGATTTAATAGTAATCTATTATATATTTTTGCTCTTTGCTATATATTTTTAGCAAGTTGTACAAGTTGCTTAGCGAAATTCTACAATTTATTATAATAATTTAATTAATACTACTTAATAAAAATAAATTCGAAGAATTTAAATTTTCTATTATAAAAACTTATTTAAATAATTTCGAAATAAAGAATTGTATAATTTATAATAAACTTGCAATAAAGATTAAAACTTTAATAGAAATTAAAGTTTATTATATTAAGATAATACAAATTTCTATTATTATTGTGCAACTTACTTCTACATTATTTGTAAACAATATACTATTGCATTTCTTAACTATAGTAAAAAAGATAATATAAAAATTTATTTATATAATATATACTTTGTTGCTAATTTATGTAAAATTAAACTTGCTTAATTATTGTTAAATTAATTATATTACAATTATGCGCAAATATTGTACACAAAAATAATATTGCTTATTTATATTATTATAATAACAAAAAGAAATTTTGTATTTGTTGCTCTTTTGCAAACTTTCGTAATAATATATATATAAATTATCTTAACAATAATTAGAAAGTATTTTGCTAAAACTTTGTCTTAAGTAAAAACTCTTTTATATAGACTAATTTACGTTTGTGCTAACTTTATATAATTAATATAAGAGATAAAATTAAGCGTACAACTTTTATCTTAAAGTATATAACTAATAAAAATAGCTTTAAATATAATATTAAATAAAGTAGTATATATTTATATAGATTTCTTACAATCTAATATTAAGACTATACAAATTTTTTAAAGAAAAAAATTAATATCTAAAAGTCGACAACTATTAATAAAGAAAAGAGAAAAATAATATTTTCTATAATCGATATTAAGTTAAAGAATATTAGTTATACTTAATTATACAAGAAGACTTACAATACTTACAAGCACTTTGCAAAGTTATATAAGAAATTTTATCTCTATAAGAAAGTATAAAAATAAAAGAGTAATTATTAGAAGATTAAAAGATAAATTAGTGCAATAGTATCTAGACAATTGTATAGATTATAACAAGATTTTGTAAACAATAGCAAAGACTTTGTGATAATTATTATATATTATAAAATATAAGAACAATCACTATAATTGTATATATTTTTATAGTATAATAATATTATATTTTACAAAAGTAAAACATTTTATATTATAAAGAGCGTTCTAAATAATATTTATATTAATTAATATTAATGTAATTAATAAAAAAGTTGCAAAAATTAGTTACAAATAATTACAAGTTTTTAATAATTAGAAATATTATAATAGATTTTAATTATAATATAAAAAAATATTGTAATAACTAATATAAACTTAAGATATATTTAAATTAATTATATATTTAATAATATTTTAAATACTATATTAAATTATTTATATATAATTATATTTATATAATTTTTTGTTAAAAGTATATATATTTAAGTGTTGTTTATTTTTAATATTTAAGTTTATTTTAATATATAACGTTAAAGATATTTCTAAATAATTAATAAATAATAATTTTAATTTTAATAAATTTTATATTAATATTATTATTAAAGTAGATTTCGAATCGAATTTTAAATAAAAACTTAAGCTTAATTTAATTTTTATTTAATTAATAGCGTTATTTTTTTTTTAATTTATACTTGATTTAATACTTCTAAGAGTTTATGTAAGTTTTATATGTATTGTGCGATTAAATTTTTAAATCTAAGTTACGTCGCTTCAATATTTTATATTACTATTGTAATATTTATAATACAAAGAAATTCTTTACAAGAATTGTAAAGATCGTATTAATTTATAATTTACAAAAAAAATTCTTATATATCGTTTAACAATTTCAAATTCTTAAACTCGTATATATTAAGAATAAGAATTTCAAGAACTTACGTATAAGTTCTCTTTGTAAATTGCGATTATATAAAGATTGTTTCTTAATACGTAGTACTTGTATTTATGTTTATATAATCTTAATATTTAAATTTAATGTTAACTCTTTTTCGTATACTTATACACATAGCGCTTTCAATTCAAGATATAGCGAAAACGTTACTTTCGACAAAATTAAATATTCTTGTTATTGTTTATTAAGATAAACGAAATTTCTTATTATTTAATTTCGAATACATAATTAAGCGTATATATAGTTAAAATAGAAGACAACTGTAATTAATTACAACACATAATTAGTGTAATCGTTAAATCAAGTCGAATACTTTTTTCTTAACTTAACTTATTCTCTTAGGTCTTGTAGGATTGGGCGAAGATTAAGATGCGAACTCGATTCTAGAATTAAGTTTTGTCGAGTTAATGTTAAGAACTTAAGCTAACTTCGTCGCGTTAACATTTGTTTATTTTATTTTATCTTATTTTATCTTATCTTATCTATGCGCTAACTTGATTAAGCTAGCGCAAGAATTTACGCTAATTATATGCGATTAACGTAGATTCTATGTTAACTTAATCGAGTTAACGCGTCACGTAACGTCACGTGATTGAATAGATTAAATTAAACACTTAACGCGCATTCTTTGCCTATCTTATCTTGTTAAACTAGGAAATTTGTCTAACTCTAGAATTAGGATTAAACGAATTAACTTAATTGAGTTGAAATTCTATCTAACGATTACATTACATATAATCTTAACGCAATCAATTTATATACAATAGAAACTTTTGATCTTTTATCTATATAATATATGCGTGTATAATTTTTTTCTAGCTTTTCTAAATTTATATGCACAATGTTTTAAGACTTTCTTGCGATATTTTGAAACGTATTTTTGGTAATTGTAATATAACGATTATTGTAACGACAATCGACGCGTACAAGAAATAAATAATAATAATTATAGCTAATCTTGCGTATTCTCGATTATACGTATCTTATTATACGTAAGAGATTCGAAATAATAGTAATAGTAATAATTGATGTTATTATTGTTTTTGCGATTTAATTAATTGATTTATCGTAATAATTGCATCGAACGTTTACGAACGTCTTGTTTATTAATGTTAAGAACATTTGACTTTGTTAAAAATTGTAGTATTAATAGATTTGTAGTTGATATTACGTACAAGTAGTTCTCTCGCTAATCTAATAACGTTATTAATATTAGTTTAAATTAAATAATTCTTTTTTTATATTAATACTTATAATATAATCTATAAAAGAACAAAATAACTACTTAATTTAAACTAGTATTAATAGCGTTAAATAAACATTTAACTTTTTAACTTTTTTTAAATTTAATAATTGCGCTTGTTCGAGATTTACTTTAAAATAATTGTTTATTTAACTAATAAAATATTTACAAAAAATAATATTAAAATAAACAAATTTTATTAATAGAAAACTTTATAACAAATGCTATCTATAAACAATATAACTATTAAATATAATATAGAAAATTAATACTTAATTTGCAATAACTTTAGAAATATTATATTAAATAAAACAATTAGAAAATTTAATTATTTTTCGATTTAAATCTTTAAATAAAACTATTTAGTATAATATTATATATATAGATATATATATTATTTAATTTACAGAATTAATATTCTTTTACTTTTAGAAATTATTTGCAATATCTTTAATAAATATCTAAAAAATTAATATTTAATTTTAATTTTAATACTTTATATATATTTTATTTTAATTCTATATTATATTAGTAACTTTATTAGATTTTAGACAATTTAATTAATATATAATATAATTAATAACTTTTATAGTTTTTATAATATAAATATATTGTTATATAACAAAATATATAATTATATAGAAATTTGTTTATTAATATTAGCAATTTTAAAATATATTTAAGATAATTTAAAATTTAATAAGTTTTTGTAATTAATATAGAATTTAATAAGTTATATCTCTTTTTTATATAAATTTAAACAATTATATTGCAACAATTTATATAAAGTTTCTATATACAAAGATATATATTGTTATATTTCGAAAATTACTTTGTAAGTTTATATATTAATAGTTTTAATATTATTTAGAATCTAATTCGATTAATATATATTTAAATTAAATATTAAGTTTTAATATTAAATTAAACAAACTTATTCTAAAGCGTATTTTTAAATATAATAAGTTACAATAAATATTTTTTTTAACAAAGAATTTAAATTTAATGCAAAGTATAAGTCTTTTATTTGTATATATTTCGACAATATATTAGACTTTTATACTAAGATTTAATTATAGCAAATTTTATAAAAAATATTAAGAAAAGTAGAGTAAAATACAAAATTATACAAAGTATTATTAAATACAAATAAAATAACTTTTATAACAAGTTTATTAAAATTAAATAAGTTAAATATATTTTTATTTTATATTAGAAACTATTATATTAATTTGTATTAAAAGCAAGCTTGCAATCTTATATAATTAATATTGTCTTATTCTTTTCTTTTCTTTTTTGTCTTTTGTTTTGTATATTAAATTTAGTATAGATTTAAGTTTTATCTAGTTACATTATTTAGATATCTTTTTTAATAATAATTTCAAGTCTAGTTTTTAATAATCGAAGAAATTATTAGTGTAATCGTTAAATCGAATTAAATACTTTTTCTTAATTTAATTTATTCTCTTAGATCTTGTAAGATTAAGTTAGAATTAAGACGCAAATCGAATTCTAGAATCGAATTTTGTCGAATTAATATTAAGAATTTAAGCTAACTTAATTACATTAGCATTTGCTTATTTTATCTTATCTTATCTATGCGCTAACTCGATTAAGTTAGCGCAAAGTTTACGCTAGTTACATATAATTAACGTAGAATTTACGCTAATTGCATATAATTAGCGCGTTACGTAATATTATGTAATCGAATAAATTAAATTAAACACTTGACGTGCATTCTTTACTCGTTCTATTTTGTTAAGCTAGAAAATTTGTCTAACTTTAAGATTAGAATTGAACAAGTTAATTCGATTAAATTGAAATTCTATTCGACAATTACGTTAGAAATTATTAAAATACAATTAATTTGTATTTATTATTATAACTAAATTAATCTTATATATTTAATTATAAATAAAAATATAATTATATTTATTAAATAATATAAGTTTTGAAACTTTATATTATTTTATAATCTAGTAGATATTATTATATATTTATAATTTTACTTACTTATTATATTTCTTACTTAATATTTTTTTAAACAAGTTAAATTAATTAATTACTTAAAGTAAACAACTTTATAAACAAATAATATTAATAAATATAAATATAAATATAAATATAAATATAAATATAAGTTATACAAAAAAATTATTATTATTAATAAATATTATATATTAAGTAATATATTATTTATTCTATTAAGAATAATATATATATTAAAAACAAATTTTGAAAACATATATAACTTCTAAGTTAATTTTAATTAAAATATTATAAACAACTTTTTAAATTTAATTATTAAATATATTTATTTATATATAATTATTAAATAAATTATTAATATTTTTTTTAATAACAATAATAACAATTATTTAAGTTATAATATTACAAAAATTTAATATTAATTTAATTATATATAGTTTAAAGAAATAATATATAAGAAAAATATTAAATAAGATTTATATAATTTTTTTTCATATTATTTATTTAATTATATATTATATTATTAACATTTTAGAAATATATATATATAAAAAACTTTATAGATAAAATTGCTTATATATATAGTAAAATTGTTAATATAAATATAAATATAATTAGATATTGTAGTTTCTCTATTATAATAATAATAATAATATTTTTAAAAAAAAAGATTTATTAGAATATTATTAATATCTACTTAATTATTAGTATATATTATTATATTATTACTTAAATTTAAACTTTAAAGTATATTAGAAATTGTCTTTATTCGTGTTAGACTAATAAGATAAACAAGTTTTATTACTTTAGGTTTATTCTAATATATAAGTTTGTATAAAAACTTTGTATAAACTTGTTAACTTTATAGATAATAAATTTGTTTCAATACTATAATATTAATAATTATAAGATTTTTAAATTTAAGCTTATAAGTTTAATTTTTTGTTAAAGACTCTTTCTATTAATTATTTGCGCTAGATAAGTTGTTCTGTTTTATACAAATATTTTGTACAAATATTAGTTAAATTTTGTACAAATTGTTTGTTTAATTGTATGCAAATCTTGTTATAATATTCTTATATTTATATTTATTTATATTAATAATTATATTGTTTTATACTCTTTATAATAAATAATCTTTATAACTTGTTATTTAGTAATTTTAAATACTCTTATATAATTGTTAATATAAACTTGTACAATTAATATATATTTATTAGTGTTTAGTAATACAATATACTTACAAAAGATATCTTAAGTTTATTATATTATTTAAATATCTTTATTCACGTTTTGGAAAACAAATTGAGCTTAATAGATTAAGATTCTCTTAAGATCTTACAAATCTTACAAATTTAACTATTCTACGTACTTAAATTAGTATTGTCGAGATAGAACTTGCTCAAAGAACTTGTTTTGTTTTCTTTATATTTGACAAAATTGCAAAATCTTAATTAAGTTAAATTACATCTTGACGCGTAAAGTTTTAATATTCGCAATGCGCACAAACGTTTATAGTTGCTCGCTAGCTACATAGTTGCGTCAAATTATTACGTTTTTCGATTTAAACGTTAAATTTTGTTGATTCGAACAAACTTTACTTTTAAGACGAATTTAATAAATCAAGAGAATATATGCGCATTTTACGCAAACAAATTATGATTATTATATAGAACAAACGTATCTACGAACGCAATGTTAAAAAATATCAAGATTATCTCTCGTAAAGCTTAACTTAAATTTCTAAATTCTTATAGATAATGCAAGATTTACGAGCTCTAATCTTGATCTCGCACAAAGCTCAAATATTAGTAATAGAAAATTGCAACTTTTGTTATAATAGATTTAGATACATCTAGAACTAAAGTTAGAATTTATTAAATGCAAATGTTTATATTGTTTTTTACGAATTTATAAATATATATTATCTAGAGCAGATCTTTGTATATTTGTTAAAAATTTCTATTAATTAATCTATATATTAATAGTTTATAATTAAATATATTATATATAACAATATAGAACTTTCTATAATTTTTTTATAATTCTTTATTGTATATTAAGAATATTAATTAATAATTTTATAGATTTTGTAAAATCTAATATTGAACAATAAAAAAAAATTAAAATTAAATTGCAAAATAATTATTTAAGTAACTTAATTAATTTCGATATAAAATTTAAGCAAACTTATAAAAGATTAATTAAAAATAATATAATTTTAATTAAATTTAAACTTAATAATACTTGCTTAAAACTTTTAGTAAAACTTAAATTTATAATTAGAAATTTTTTATAATATATTATTATTATATTAAGTTTAACTAATTTGTACAAAATTAAGATTATAAAGTTATAAATAAATTTATTGTTTTATATATTTAACTTTATTAACACTATCTATTTAAACAAAGATTATAAGAATTATAAGAATAAAATTTTCGAATATAAGTTTGTTTTAAATAAGTATCGTTTTATATATTATAATAATAATTAATATTAATTTTGTGCAAAATATAATAGATATTAAATTAAATACTTAATAGAAAAGTTTATAGAAAATAAAGATAATAAAGATTTAACTATATTTAATAATATATATTGTTGCTTCTTTATTATACTTTTATACTAATATTATATAGTAATATTTAAAAAGATAAATATTATTTATAGAAACAAAAAAAGCAATTTAAGACTAATAAGTATAAAGAAGTTAAAAAAGAAAAGTAATATTAATTTGTACAAGAAAATATACAAAATATACAAGTTTATAGCAAAATATTATAAAGAGTTTATTAAAGATATTTTAACAAATAATAAGTAATTTGATTTAAACAATATAAGTTAATACAACAATAAACAATAGTGTAAAGAGTATTAAAATAATTAGATAACTTAACAATATTTCATAATATATGCAAGATTAATATTGTTTTATAATTTCTTAGATATTTATACTACAATTATATTGATTGTCGCAATATTTAATGTAAATTTTCAAATTTTAATATTTGATTTTCGATTTTCGATTTTCCAAAATTTCTCTATTTTGATCTTAAGCAGAATATTAGTTATTGTAATGCATTATTTAATTTGTTTATCTAGAACAAGAATCGTAAATCTAGAGATGTCAAGTTAATGTCTCGAAATGCGCATTAATTAAATAGCTAATAGTTAATCTAAATTTCGTTTCTTAGATCTTAACGTCTCGTTTCAATTACATGAACAAGTTGGCATTTCATCTATTCGTAAACTTCTATATATTAATACAAACTACTTAGATTTTGCGCAATAATTCTATAATTTGTTTCTAAAAGAGAGCTATATAGAATAGTAAGCATTGTCAATTATATTAATCGCGAGACATTAATAGACGAAGACGATAATCGTTATGAAGAAAAGACAATTGTTACGAAGATCTTGTGTACAAAGTCTATAGATAATAGACTACAAGAATCATTACATCAAGTCTTTCTTTAAGATAGAATACGTCAAATTCTCAATTCGCGAAGCAATCGCGAATGCTGGCAAGTACAGTACCCAAACAAAAGTTTTCGCGAAAACGCGAAAATTCGCGTCACGCATTAAATTTCCCTTCTAAACTATCTACTTTCTTCAACTACTATACGATGATTCGCAGTTCATTAGGTTCAATTTCTTCAAATCGCGTTCACAAATAGAAATGTATTTCCTATTAAAGAGAACTAATTTATGGAATCATTAGTGATAATTTGACGTCATTAAAGGTTTAACGTCTTCATGAAATTTTAGAAAGCTTCGTTCGAGACATTTGCAACGTCATCGTTTGACAACATCACAATTAATCTAAATCTCGTTTAAAACGTTTTAAAAAGCTTTCATTACGTAATGAACGTTATGTTATTAAAATTGTGCGTTTAGATTTAAAGATTATCTACAAAAATCTTCTTACAAAGACAAGAATTAACGTTTTCACTAAAATTATCTATCGCATACTAAAAGAGAAAGATATTATCAATTAGCTATGCAAAAAAAGATCTTTATTGACGTCTAAGGTTGCGAGCAAACGTTACGCATGAGCGTTAACTCACGAACATTAAACTTTTGACGATTGAACGAAGATTATATAAAGCGACGAATGTTTCGTCGAAAGAGACACGAGCAAACGACGTCAATGATGCTTTTGTACGCCTTCACAAAAGTGGAATAAAGCTATGATTTAATCATACAAAAAAGAACACGACTTTAACATTATGATGTGAGCTTGTTTTTAGAATTTAGAACGCTTAAATCTCTATGCTTTAGAGCGTGACTTTGAGGCGAAAAAGCATAAATACTTCGCCAAGTTCTATCTCAACATACTCGACGATAATTTTCTTAGTGTCTATCAACTAGGTCTTATTTTCATGCAAGATAACGCCTCTATACACATAGCAAAAGCGATGGCGTTGTGGTTTCGCGAACATGGTATAAACGTCATGGAATGGCCACCCTATAGTCTAGATATGAACTCAATTGAGCACCTTTGGTTCCTACTCAAAGAACACGTCTATAAAGTTAACCCCCATATAAACGACGTGATTGGCGATGAGGATAGAATCAAAGAGGCCTTATTTGATGCATTATATAAGGCGTGGGAGGCGTTAGATAAGGACTACTTGCATGATCTAGTGTGGAGTATGGAAAGAAGGGTTAAAGCACTTATTGCGTTCGAGGGATGGTATACCAAGTATTAGAACTAAGAAATTTTGGGATGATACTTGTCAATTGAGTGCAAATCACTATCTAAATTATGTAGCTTCCCAGTTCTTTGCG
>JAABUO010003890.1_pt1 | contig 17704 bp, 18 predicted proteins | sample 5559291 | NCBI WGS metagenome assembly JAABUO01 (sample SAMN10711878, study PRJNA513372) | rock metagenome | isolation source: Antarctica rocks | place: Antarctica: Victoria Land, Finger Mt sud | reverse complement strand
CGTCCCCGGCGAATGCGGCCGCGATGCTGTCCAGGTCCGCCGAGCGCGAGGTGACCAGCGCGGGCCGCACCGGCGAGGGCGGCGAGCGCGCGGCCCTCCTCCCGGGCGTCCGTGCCGTGGGGGACCCGTCCCACCCTACCAAACCCTCAGGCCACTCTCCCTCGGGGCGTGACACAGCATGCCGCAGCCGCCCGGCAGGGCCTGCGGCGACGGCGCCGCGCTCGGGCGAGGGGTCTGCCGAGCGCACGCGACGCAGGCGGCGGCCCACGGGCCGGCGGCGCGCCGCGGGCGGCGCCGGCGCAGGCGGCAGCGCCGCCTCGCGGAACGGCATTGCGGACGCCCGCGCGGCGGCCGGCGTGCCTGCAGGCACACAGCCCCCTTGCATGCGTGCGACGCCTGTGTCTCAGCTCGCAGCGTAGGCTGCGCGCTAACGACTCGAGCATCGCCAAGGAAGCTGCTGTGGGGGCCGGCGCTGCAGCACAGCGGGACAAGCACCGGCCGCAGCGATGGACGCGAGGGCCGCAGCGTGCGCCGGGGCAGACACGCGCTGCCTGGCGTCGCAGCGCCCACCGCAACAGCGGCAGCTGGTCAGGCGGCAAGCGGGGCCGAAGCGGCCTTCGGGCGGCTTCGTGCGCACCCACGAGGTGCGCATATGCGGCCTCCGGCGGCAGGTCGAGGCCGACGCCGCCGCGCTGTGCCACCTCGCGCAGAATCTGCTCCCGGACCTGGGCCGCAGGCACAGCGCAGACGCTCGATCTCACATCGGCCGAATGCTTGTACCAGCACAGCTGTTTGCACGGCTGCAGGGACGATTCCTGCCGTCGCCAGCTGAGGCTCTGCACCTGGCCTCACTCCCGGCGAAGCCGGTCAAAGCAGGCACAAATAAAGGACTCGACTGCGCCGTACGCCGCTCAGGCGGCGCAGGGCGCGCACCAGCGGGTGCTCCGCAAGGCGCCGCAGCGCCTGGCGCGCGAGCCCGGCCGCCTGCAGGCCGCGCGGCGCGGCCGCCGCCAGGGCCACGAGCGCGCCGGGCGCGCCCGCGGCCGCCAGCGCCGCGCGCGGCTGCGGCCCGGCGGCCGCCAGGTGCCAGAACGCGCGCGCCACGTGGCGCTGCGGTCCCGACAGCATCAGCCCCGCTCAACCCCGACACTGCTCTGCATTTTTATTGGGGACCAATGGAATCATCGGCCAGGGTCTGAGAAATCTCATTCAGGGAGCTCGTGCTGTGCTGAGCTGCGCGCACGGCCAGACAAGCGCGGGCTCCAGCAGGGCTCCCCGACGGGCCGCATGGCGCGCTCCTGACGGACGCCCTCATGTATACCTGCACGTCGAGGTCGGGCGAGGCCGCCAGCGCGACCAGCGCGCGCGCGGCGACGCCGTCCTCGGCTGCGCCCTGTACCAATCCTATACAAACCCCCTTCCTCACCTGCACGTCAAGGTCGGGCGAGGCCGCCAGCGCGACCAGCGCGCGCGCGGCGACGCCGTCCTCCGCCGCGCGCGCCGCCAGCGCGGCGTCGCCGCACAGGTTGGCGACCGCCGCGGCCGCCGCGCGCTGCAGCGCCAGCCCCGCCGCGTGCGCGGCGCTGGGCGCGGCCCTGGGCGCCTGCCTCGGCGTCCACCCCGCGCCGCCGGCGCCGCCGCCGGCGCTGCCACGGCGAAAATCTGCCGCATCCTGCCGGCCGGCAGCGCCAGGCTCGCTCTCTGACGGTTGCCGCGCGCCATTCTGGCCGCCCCCGCCGCCCTCGCTGACGCCGCACGCCGCCGATGCGCCGAGGCGCCCGCTCAGAGCACCTCCACCGTCACTGCTTCCATTCATGTGACTGCCGTTGTCTCTGACGCCATTGCCGCCGTCGCCGCCGCTGCCATCTGCTGCCGCAGGCAACGCCGGCGCGGCGAGCCCGCCCGCGCGCAGCGCCGCAGCGCACAGCACCGCCAGCGCGCCGGCCGCCGCCAGCCGCGGCCGCAGCCGCTCGTGCACCGACAGCTGCGCGAGGCAGCGCGCGGCGGCGGCCGCGACCTCCCTGGGCGCCGCGCCGGGGTCTGGGGGCCTAGGGTCCGGAACCCCAGGGTCTGGGGGCTCGGCGCGCCTGTCCGCCTGCCAGGCGGCCACCAGGTCCAGCAGCGCCGGCAGCGCGCCCGGCAGGCTGCCGACCTGCGCCGCGCCTCTAACTGTTGGCCACAGGCAGGGCCGCAGGGCTGCCGACAGCAGGACGCTGCAGGGTGACTTCACGGCGTTCTGCTGCCCGTAAAGGCCACGACGCCCCCTTCTTGAGCACAACACTCTGTACAGCATGCACACGAGACTGTACCATGACAGCTCCAGTGTGGCTGCATCGGCATCGCCTGGCAGGCACCGCACCGTGCGCATCCCAGGCAGAGTCCGGGTGAAAGCTGGCAAAAAGGGTGACGGGGCTGCCATGCTGAGGCATGCAAACATCCCAGCCGTGCAGCAGGTGCGCCGCAGCTTGCGGCAGACCAGTCAGTTGCTGCCTTGACATAACCCTACCCTAGCCCTATCCCCGCCCCGCTCGATGCGCCCCACCTCCAGCTTGAGCTGGTCGTCCTCCAGCAGCGCCGCCAGCGTGTCCGCGGCGCCGCGCCGCGCGGCGCCGCCCGCGCCGCCGTCCGCGGCCGCGGTCAGCAGCGCCGCGCCGCCGCCCAGCCGCGCCAGGGTGCGCCTGCGCGGGCCCGCGGTAAACGCGGGTCTGGTGCCGGCCTGAGCGACAGGGCGTGGCAGTGTAAACCGCGCGTTAGCTGTCCTCTCTGGATGTTCCGGTGACAGGTGCGGCACCTGACTGCGTGCATGCGTGCTGCCGCACACATGATTGGCGCACAGGCGGCAGCACAGCACGCACTTTTGCGACTTGCGCCTTTTCAAAATCCTTGCTGTGCGCCGACCCGTTAACACCTGGTGCCCTGGCCGCCGCGGCCGCCGCCGCCGCCGACGCCTTATCGGCGCCGCTGCCGCCGGCACCATCGGCCCCCGCCGCCCGGGCGCCGCGCGCGCCCAGCAGCGCCAGCAGTGCGCGCAGCGGCGGCGCCGGCAGCGCCGCCAGCCGCGTGTCGCCGGCGAGCAGCGCCAGCGTCTCCGCCGCGGCCGGCGCTGCCGCCGGCGCCGCCAGCGCGGCGCACAGGTCCGGCAGCGCTCCCGCATCCAGGATGGCCGGGCGGTTGCCGGGCGCGGCCGCGAGCGCGCGGAGCGCGCGCGCCAGCAGCTCAGCCCACTCGGCCGCCTGCCAGGGGCAGGTGCGCGGGGTCACAGTGGGGACACGGCGACCCGAGCGCGCCCGGGTCGCCGCGCGCGGCGGGCCGGCGCGCTCCACGTGCAGCAGCGCGCGCCTTGCGCGGCGCACATCGTGCTTCCCATGACGCGAGGCTGTCCACTGATGTTGAGCATAGTAAACAAGGCTGCCAGGTGCCTCATACGGTCGAGCCGGCTGCCGCGCACGCGGGGAGGAGCAGCGCGTCCGCGCGCGCCCGGCGCGCACCCGCCGCGCGCTGACAACTGCCCGATATAAGTCACAGAAATCACAGACACGGGTCGACTTGTTTCTCACCTCGGGCGAGCCAGCGGCCGCGTGCGCGGCCCGCAGCGGCGCGCCCAGGTCGCCCGGCCCGCGCAGCGCCAGCGCCTCCGGCTCGCGCCGCGCGGCGGTGGCCTCCAGCCACGCCAGTGCAGCAGCGCGGATGGGCGGCCGCTGCGACGCCAGCCGCGCGGCCGCGCGGCCGACCGCCGACGCCGCCGCGCGGCTGCGCCGGCCCTGCGCGCCGCGGGCCGAACTGCTCTGGCACGGCATCGCGCTTTGCAGAGCACCCTCTGCGTTTGCAATGCAGCGCGCTGAAACATATGGGCCATCGCTGCTGTGCCCGCTGGCCTCCGCATGGCATGCTGACAGAGCGGCCCCGACTCGCGCGGCCACATCTCCGGCTTTGGGAGGCTGGCGCATGCGCCACAGCTGGCACACACACTGCTGCACACAGGTTGGCGGCCGCTGTGCGCGCGGCGCGGCAAGAGGCAAGAGGCAAGAGGCGGCAGACGCGCGCATCAGCGATATCCGCGCACGCTCCGGGAGGGAGGGAGCGGTCGCGAGGGCGCGCCGTGGCGACGACCTCGGGGCGCGAGGGGTTCGCGGCGCGCGGCGCGGCCGGCGGCAGCTGCCGGCCATGCAGGCAGCGCCACAGGCCCGCGCCGGCGGCGGCGCCGGTGGCAGCGGCCCGCCGCGGCGGGTGCGGGCGCCTGAATAGGCGCCGCGGCGTGCGCCCAAACTCCATCATCTGCACGCGCAGCGCCTCGCGCACCGCCGGGTCGCTCTCGTCCTCCAGCAGCGACAGCGCGCTGCGCGCCGGGCGCGGCCGCGTGAGCGTTCTGCGGCGCGCTGTCCGGGCGAGCACACAGGACGCGATTGCCTCGTGCTGGTCGACAGCACAGGGGTGTCACTTCCAAAGCAGGTTTGAGACTCTGTTCGGCGCTCTTCCTGGGAGCGAGCCGATGCGCTGCGCCGCCGGGTTGGTGCCGCAGCAAGCTCTGCAGCGGCGGCCGGCCCTTGGCTTGGCAAGCGGCCCTAGCGGAACACATGCGCGTGCCCGGCAGCGCAGGCGGCGCACATGTCCGCATAGGTGAGGTAGTGGTTGGAAGGGTTAGGGTAGGGTAGGCTTAGGCTCAGGCAGGTGGCGGCGCACATGTCGTCGTAGGTGAGGTAGTGGAACACGTTGTCGGCGCGCTCGGCGGCTGGCCCGCGGCTGGCGCAGCCGAAGACCAGGTCGATCCAGAGGTGCAGGCGCGCGGAGACGTGCGGCGCCTCCAGCGCAGCCGCCAGCTGCGCGACGCAGTCCGCCGCGTCGGCCGCCCACGGCGGCAGCGCCACGTCGCCGACCGGCTCGCCTGCACACGTGCGGCGCGCGTGGGCGAGGGGCTCTGGCGCGGCCGCATGTATGAGCAAGCGCGCAACATTGGAAGGCTGACGTGAGAACGCAGCATGGCGTGCGCCGCCTTTGCACCGGGGCGCGCTGCGCGACGCGGTCGGCCGCGGCCGCCGCCCGCGGCGGCGGCCGCGCCACGTTACCCACCGGGTCTTTCTGTGGGCGCAGGCACTTAGAACCTGAATGTACAGGCCGGCGATGCGGTGCCCATTCGCCACTGACCACAGCCTCACAGGCCCTTGCGAGCCTCACAGGCCTCAAAGGTGCTCTCCCGTTCCCACCACCCCTCAAGTTCAACCTCCAACCCGTCCGGCACAAAGAGGCGGGGGCCAGGGCCGCGCCGGACGAGCAGGCGCCAAAGTCCAGGCGGCGGCCGTTGACGAGGAAGGCCGGGTCGCAGTAGAACTCGGGCGTGAGCTCCTTCACGTCCGTCGGCAGCGTCGTCACGCTGCGCCAGGCCTCCGCCAGCGAGCCGAACAGGCGGTCCGGCGCGTCAAAGCGCCCGTTCTGCAGGCGCAGCATGAGCTGCGGCGCCGAGCGCATCAGGTAGAACACGACGTAGCCCGGCGCGCTGTAGTGGCAGCCGTACATGAAGGGCGGCACCTCCAGCGGCGGCGGCGCGCCCGGCAGCTTGGCCGCGCTCGCGTCGGCCATGCGCGCCAGCTCGGCGAAGCGCTCGCGGAAGCCGGCCAGGCGCTTGGCGCTGAGCGCGCCGACGGGCTTGGAGAGGTCGCGGAAGGTGGCCGGGTCGTCCAGGTCGAGGGTGGGGCTGGCGTAGTCGGCGACGACCCAGGGCATGACGGGGTACTGCGTCAGGTCCTGGAAGCTGCGCCCGGCCTCGCGGTTCAGGAACATGAGGTACTCGAAGTTGCTCGCGCGGCCGGCGCACCAGTCCGCGCGCCAGCGCCGCGCGCTACGCGCGCGCAAGGCTGCTCGGCCGCATGCGCGGCGGGCGGTGCCGGTGCCCTGCCCTCATGCATTCCAGCCTTGCGTTGCTAGCCTGTCCTGCAGCCCTATAGCACACCTCGAGCGCACGGGGGCATCCCGTGGGGCGGGAAATACCATACGCTGCATGGCCCGAGCAGGGCTTGTTTCAAACATCCGACCTCCTGTTGTGCACCAGCGTCCCACGAGCCTCTCCTCCAGGACGCAAACGCAGGGGCGTGCTGCGCTGCTGCACAGGCCACGATGCACATGGGGGCAAGACCAAGCTCCAGCCGGCAGGCTCGGGCGCACCTCCTCCGCGCGGCCAGGCGCAGCGCGGGCTGCGCGGCGAGCGCGTGCGCGGCCGCGTCGCGCGCGGCCGGCGACTCGAATGTCAGGTACAGGCTCGCGCGGCCAGCCGGCTGCAGGAAGAGCTCCAGGCCCACGTCTGCCAGCTGGTACGTGCGCGGCATCATCGCCAGCGCCTGCGCGGCGGCGCGCACGCCTCAGCCGCAAGCGCACCTCCATTCCTGGCCTAGCTGTAATTTGTCTGTGCGCGGGCGCCATGGCTGCCAGCACGTACGTGCGTGGCATCATCGCGAGCGCCTGCGCGGCGGCACGCGCGCCTCAGCTGGAGGCGTGCCTCTCATTCATTCTTCCTAACATGTCTGTATGCGGGCGCCGTGGCTGCCAGCTGGGCGCGACTCAGGAGATCAGTCGGAGGGCAGGCGAGTCATTGGTCATATACGCTCGCTCAGAACCTCTGGCCGCGCGCCACACCACTGCCAGAGCCGCACCTGGATGTGCGCTCTGCACGGCACCGCTTCCGAAAGAGCATCACAGAGGTGCGCTGCGCTGGCCCGTGCATGCCCAGCGTGGTGAGCCGCGCTCGCCGCCGGGCCGAGCCGGCGGTGAACCAGGCGCCCACCGCGCCTGGTCCAGCGGGAAGACCTGCGTCGGCTGGCTGGACATGACGCCGAATGGGTAGCAGGCCCCTGCCTGCCCTACCCTAGCGCGCGCGCGCGCCTGGTCCAGCGGGAAGACCTGCGTCGGCTGGCTGGACGCCACGTTGAACGGTTGGAAGTAGAGCCGGCTGGGCGTGAGCACCAGGCGGCCTGGCTGCCGGCACAGCGGCGTCACGCGCGCGCCCAGCGCCTCCAGCACCGCCGTCTCGCCCTCGTCCTCCAGCCAGCCCGGGTTGAAGCGCTCGGCCGCCTCGTGCGCCTGCTTGCCCGCATACACTCGCGCGTTCCACGCAGGATCTCGAACCGCATGGCCTACCAGATGTGCCCACATCGCCATGAACGCGGCCCGCTGACAGCAGCAGCCCGCCTGTGCCGGACGCGCAGCTTGGCAACATCCGGTCACACGGCCGTCAATTGAACTTTTCTGGGGCGCCACAAAAGGGGCACGGGCAGCACCCGGATGAGCTTGGCCAGCGCCGCGCGCGCGGCCTCGCGGTCGGCCTTGCCGCCGTCGCGGCAGGCGAGCGCGCGCAGCTGCTCCACGCGCGGCAGCACCTCGTCCAGCGCCGCATACACCAGCGCGAACGCCAGCGCGGCCTCCTCCTGCGTGCGCGGGGTTGGCGTGGGGTTGGACGCCGGCCCTACAGGACGCGCCTCAAAAAGGGCTACCGGCGGGGGTGGTGCCCCAGCCTCAGCTTCTTCCGGCGGTTCCGTCCCGAGCGCGAAGGCGCGTCTCGGGGTGTCTGCTCCTGCATGGGCAGCCTGCAGGGCCGTGCTGCCTGGTGCACATCACCCAGGCACCACCCAGCGTCCCTGCCCCTATGCCAAAAGCACCTCGTGCAGCATGACTTTGTTGAAGCGCCGCCGCTCAGGGCTGGCCTGGGCGTGCAGCTTGGCAATGCGTGCCTGGGTGTGACCGGTGGCATTGTGTAACCTACATCCATTACACCCAGGCACTCATAGCCAAGCTGCACGCCCAGGGCCAGCTCCGAGCGGCGGCGCTTCAAGAAAGTCATGCCGCATGAGGTGCTGCAGGCATAGGGGCAGGGTTGCTGATAAGGCAGCGCCCGGGGATCAAGCGCGCCCTGTGCGGCCCACGCGCGCCCGCCCGCCGGAGCGCACGCACGCCCGCCCGCCAGCCTCACCCCACGCCCCCCTCGTCAGCGGGTTGCCTTCCGGCGCGCATATCGCCTGCTGGCCCCCTACCGCGGCGCAACGGCCCTGCACAGGCGGCAGGGGTGCGGCAGGCCCGGCGCAACGCCTCCACGACATGTCTGCGCCGCCCGACACGGCCAACCAGCGCGGCGGGCGCCAGCCCCGCGCTGCGCACCCGCAGCCAGACGTACGGCGCGCAGCGGTCGCCCGCCATCATCTCCACGCGCTCGGTGCACTGGACCGAGAACAGCTCCTCGCCCGCCACGCCCCGCGCCTCCGCCACGCTGCCGCGCGGCGGCTCGCACCTGCGGCGCGCCCGCCAGCTGTTCCACGGCGCGCCTGCACTGGATTTGTTGTTCGGCAGCAGGGCGGGGGGTGGGACGTCGAAGCAGTCGCAGCGCCCGCGCGTGATGGAGAGGGCGGGCGCGCGGGCGGCACCTGACCATGGACGTGGTCGCGCGGAACGGGATGCGCGTAATCAGCTCCTCGGAGCTGCGCGGCACGAAGTACAGCGACGCGCTGCACAGCTTGAGGTGCCCCGCCAGCCTGCGCCGCGCGCCGGGCGGCGCCGCAGCTGTCAGCGCGTCCTAGGCGGAGCAACCTGGTTCCGTGCCTGCACGGCCCGGTGCCCCGCAGCGGTCGGGTCCAGAGTGCGCTGCAGAGGCAGAGCCGGGGGGCACACCGCGCGGCGCCCCGGAGCAGGTGGCAGGCATAGTCGCGGAAGTAGTACTCGCCTTCCTCCAGCAGCAGCAGCGAGAAGCGGTCGTCGCCATCCCAGACGCTCATGTTACTTTGCGACACGTCAGAGACCACCCTGGTGACACAGGCGCAGGCGCCAGGCAATGCATGTTCGGCGGGCCCCGGGCTAGCGCCCAGTGGCCCGGTCCGTGTAGGCGCTAACCAGTAGATTGTGCATTGTCACTTCGCCTGTCTGCGTCCCGCAAAGACCAGCGCTTTTACTTTCATGTTTGGCCCACCTCGAGCAGGCCCGGGTTGCAGCCGACCCTACCCTGAACGAGGCATTGCAACGTTCTGGGCGGGAGAGTACTTTCCACGCTGGAGGAGCGCTCCTGCGTCGGACCTGTCCTCGGTCGAAACTACTGGTAGTGCGCTTCCCTGTTCTGGGGATATGTCTTTTCTGCAGTACCAGGGTGGCACGCACGTGGACGTACTCCACCTGCAGGTGCGCTGCGCCGCGCGTGCTGTTCCACCTAGAAGCTGCTTGCTGCTTGCACGTAGGCGCCTGAGGCGCTCCGCGCCTCTGACCGCAGGGCCGCTGCCCCCTTGTAGTGAGCGGTGGCAGAAAACCGAGCGCCGCGAAAAAGGTGAGGACTGCAACGTCTGCTGCACCTGCTTGGCTGTTGTATTATTTGTGTGGCTGCTTGAGTGCGCGTGTGCGTGGCAGGTGTACGACCCGTCAGTCAAATGCTGCGTGCTTTCAGGCGTCCTGCGGCTGCAGTGGCAGGCTGGCGGAGCTCAGAAAGGGGGTGCGCGCCCACCAAGCCGAGCTTGTCGTTCTGCTCTGCGCCGTGCAACCTCTGACTGCACTCCAGGTAGCATAACTCACGTACACGCACGGCCCCCGCAGAACCCTTCCTGCAGCCCTGGCTGGTGCTGCAGCTGTGCCTCCAGGACACCCAACGGCTGTCCGTGGAGCTGTGGTGCGGCCCTACGCTGCACATCTTGTTATATACCTTGCTCTAAACACGGTCCTCCTTGCAATCCACAGCCCATCAGCGCTGTCAGTATCCTATTTCAATATGAGAGGCCTATGTTGCAGGGTGCGCTGCTGCGACGGCATGCGACGCCGCCTGCACGTGTCCACGTCATTCCGGCAGCTCCGCGCCACCACGCTGCACTGCCAGGCGCGCGCACACCGGCGCCGTTGTGGGGAGGGAGGCCCTCCTGTCACAGTGGCTGCTGGGAGGGAGTGCAGGCTCGCCACGACTGAGTATGACGCTGCAGCCGTGCGCAAGCGCCTGGAATTGCTCAGCTGCTCACCCTGGACACCTCTGCGGCGCAGGGGCGCGCCGGCCGCCCCGCCGAACATGCTGTGCAAAGCCACAAGTAACTGCTACAGGGTGAGGTCTAGGCTTTGCCAAATGAAAGGTGCCTCCTGGCCGCAGGTCCCCCTAGCGCCGCTGCCGCCGCGCGAGTGGGCAAGCCTGGCGCTCGACGTGCGCGGCCTGGTCGCGCGCTGCTTCGGAATCGCGGGGCCCGTTCGAGGCAACAAAACCCCTGACGGGGGCGCAAAGGCCTCGAGCTGCGCCGCTGCTGGGCAGCCCAGCGGCGGCGCACACGGCACCGCTGCCGCCGGCACGGAGGACGCGCCGCCGGCGCCCCCCGCCGTGCCCTGGGCGTATGCGGGGCTGGACGGCATCTGCGTCCTGGGCGCGGGCCGCGTGCGGCGCATCTTCACGCTGCGCGACGCGCCGCCGCGCGAGGTGACACCCTGCCATCCCTGGATGCGGCGCAGACGGGGCCGTGCGCTGCCCTTGCATGCATCCCCAGCCTGCAGCGGAGGCTGGCGGCCATGGGCCGGCGCCGCTCTGCTGTGCCGATGCTAGCAAACTCACCCAACGACGATAATGCAGCGCGCACGCGGTCAGCCTGCAGCCGCCCCGCGCCTCTTCAGCAGCTCAAAGCTGTCAGTGCGCGCGGCGGCAGGGCCCATGGAGCGCCCCCGCAGCAGTCGCCTTCCCGGCGGGCGTCGCCGCGCTGCACGTGGTCCTGGATGCTGCCAGCCTGCGCGCTGCTGAGGCGGCGCCGGCGCCTGACCAGGCGGCGCAGGCAGCGCCGCCACGCAGCGCCTCCGTGCGGGGCGCGGCCCGCAGGCCCAGCGCGGCGCGCGTGGCAGGTGGGCAGGGCCACGGCCTTATAGGGGCTTGCACTGAGGGCACCCCTGTGCTGCGCTCCCATGTTGCTGTCACGCAGCGCGCTTCTGGCTGCCTGTTCAAAACCTTATGCTCGTGTTGCTGCCTGTGCGACTGTGCCTGCTCGCAAGTCATGCCCTAGAGGGCGCTGCCTGGCGCGCGCCCCGTGCGAGGTCATGATGACATGAAGGGCGCAGAGGTCTGGACGCCGGAACCGCAGACTCACCTGCAGCATCCTGCGCCGCCAGGGCGGCGCGGCGGCTCTGCAGCGCCGGAGCCCTCCACGGATTGTGCGGACGCGATTCTGGGAGGCCCAACAGGCGCGAGTGTGGCGGCCGCGGCGGCCGCTGCCGCACCCAGCCCCCCGCTACCCCCTGGCGCCTCCCCCACAGCGCCTCTGGCGCCTGTCGACGCCACGCGCGCCGGCATGACAGTGAGCTCCTGTGCGGCTGAGCCGTCAGACCCTGGCCTGGATCCTGCTACGGCGGCTGAGAGTACCGGCGGCCGGAGCAGGGCGCTGCTCAAGCTGGGCGGCGGCCGCAGGCGCAGTGCCGCGCTCCTTCGGGGCTACGCGTGCAGCGGGCGCCCAAGCAGCCTGTTTGCTGCCGTGCCCCGAGTAGGAGCCGGATGCCCGCCCGGCACCCTTCAGCATGCTGATGGCCATGCCGTAAATGCCGGCGGGGCGCTGCGCAGTGCAGCGCCGGGTGTGCTGGCGGTACCTAGCCCTACCCTGGCCCTGCCCAGCCCTCTGCGCGCAGCGCCGGCGCCCCCATGCCTGGCTGCGCCCAGCTCGGCGGAGGCGGTGTTCGGGCCTGGGGCAACCCCGGACGTGGCGGCGGTCAAGCTGCCCTCGGAGCTTGCACAGGGACTGGTGCGCCAGGCCGCGCGGTGGGCGTCCGAAGTAGCTGCCCTGGCTTGCGGGCCTGGCGCGCTGCCAGGTGCATGCGCAGAGGTGGCCAGCCATTATGACGTCCCTGGGAAAGCGGGCTCCTTGGGCGCGGGCGCCAATCTCGACCTGGGCGCTGGTTCCGGCACGCACAGCGTGCCTGATGACGCAACGGCGGGGCACAGCTGCGGCGTGGACATGCGGAGCGAGGCGACAGGCGCTGCGCAGGCGCCGCCAGCGTGCAGCCTGGCTGCGGAGGGCGCTGGCGAGCAGCGCGGCGCGCTGGCGCAGGCTTCGCGCGCCGCCTGCGGCGAGGGGGGCGCAGAGCAGGGCGAGTGCACTGTCAGCAGCGGCGGCGCTCCCGGCAGCTGCAGCTCCTGTTCCGCGGCGCCGCCGCGGGCGAGCTTGCTACCCGAGCCGAGGGAGCCTCCCGTGGACGCAGCTCTGTCTGGCAAGCTGCCATGCGACGCCCGCGCATCCAGCAGCTGCAGCGAGGGCCTCGGAGGGGTAGGATTAGGGTCGCCCGCCGCAACAGCGGATGACGCCTGGACCGACCTGGCTGCAGCGGCGCGCCGCACCACATCCGCAAGCGATGCCGACGCCTGGGTCGACCTCGCCGCGGCCGCCGCCGAGAGCGCGCCCGGTGCGCGCGATGCGGGCGCCTGGCGCGACCTGCTTGAAGCAGTGGGTGCGAGCGGCGCGCCAGCGCATGGAGCGGGCGGCGGGCGCGCGTCGGGCGGCGCCGCGGGCGCTTGGGTCGAGGGCGAAGACGCCTGGACCGAGCTGGCCGCCCTGTCTAGCAGAGGCAGCAACGGTAGCGGAGCGGGCGGGCGCGATGCGGACTTGCGTGCCGCCAGCCCTGCAGCTCCCAGCAGCCTTGCGGCCGCCCATGCCTCGGTGCAGGGCGCCTGCGCGGCGGCGGACCGCCGCAACGCGCCTGGTCGTGAAGGAGCAGATGCTGAGGTGCAGTTGATGTATGCCAGCCTGGGCTCTGCGCCTGCCGAAGTTTCGGATGCAGCGGGCGCGTCGGTGCATTCGGCGCCGGGCGCAGACCCGGAGCGTGTCGCAGGCGTGGCCGACGGTGCTGCCGCGGGCTTGGCGCTCGAATGTACTGTTCCCGCGGCGCCTCACGGAGGGCTGAACACGCATGGCGCGCTGATGGGTCTGCCCCTGCCTCGGCCCACACCCGGGCCCGAGCGCGGGGCCGCCACGCCGCGCACAGCACCAGCTGGCAGCCGCTCGGGCGCGAGGATGGCCCAGACGCCAGACGCGCGCGGCCTTGACGCGGGGCCCAGCGCGCGCGCGCGCTGGGCCTCGCTGGACGACCTGCCGCTGGCGCGGCAGCCGCTGCCGCGCTCGCAGCCGGCGGCATGGGAGGCGGGCGCCTCCGCTGCCGCAGGCGCCCGCCGACCGAGCACAGCGGGCGCGGACGCGGCGCGCGCAGGCGCGTACGGGGCGCCGCACAGGCCGGGCTGTGTGGCAGATATGGGCGAGGCTTCAGGATGCGCTCCCAGAGCGCCTCCCTGGGCTCCTGCCGCCGCTGGCAGCGCATGCGCCGAGGCCAAAGAGCATGCAGAGGCATCAGGCAACCGCATCGTGTCGGACATGACCGGCGCCCGTCCAGTGGTGCGGGCCACAGGTTGCCGAGCGCGGGCCTCCAGCGCTGCCATCACCGCCAGCGCAGGCAGCCGGTACGCCGGCCACGAGGAGGCCGAGGCCGCCCTTTGTGAGCTCTCGGCGCCCGCGCCATGCCCGCACACAGCGGCGGGCTCGCGGGCTGGCAGCACTGGCGCGCCGTCAGGGGCGGAGCGGGCCAGTGAGGCCGCTCCCCTTCTGCCGGCGGAGGCTGGCGCGGCGGGCTGCGCCGCGCAGCCTGCGAGCGGGCGGGCTGAGGCCTCCGCGCTGGTGTACGACCCTATTCTGGGTGTGTTCTTCGACACCGCAAGCGGGCAGCTGGTCGGCGCGGAGGCGCTGCCTGTCGGCGGTGCAGGCGCAGGCGAGGGCGTGTGACCATGCCGGAAAGTGTAACAAGTCGTTCCTGCAACGTGGAGACTGGCCTGGACGTCCTGCGGGGTTTGCCATGAGGGAGGGCGCTGTCTTGCATGTCCGCATGGGCGCCAGTAGATAAATAGCTGCCTGTAATGCCACTGTAGCGGCGGTCTACAGGTGTGCGATGTGCGGCGCAGCAAAATATGGGCGTGCTTTCAGGCGTGCACATAAGGCGACGCAGCAGCTTAGGCTGTCATGGCCTGTTTAGCAGCACCGTGTGCGATTTCAGGCAGACTCAGCTTGCAGTGAGTGACGGGCCAAAAACTACTGCAGATAGGCACTTGGTATTGAAAGGCAAAATGGCCACCTCTATGGTGCTGCACGATGCAGATGGCACACTTCAACATGCATGCGCATGGAATGTATTGTTGTCCCGAATGAGAGCCATGCATTTGTGTGCTCACACTGTAACACATACATTTGCACTTCCACTCCAAACCTAAAACTCTTGCATGCACTGAGCTACCCATGCGTAATTACGCAGTAGCCCAGTTTCTTGCTTCTTCATGCAGCCGGCAGGCAGTGTCATGCTCCTGTGTGCCCTGCGCAGGCCAGCGCCGCCAGGCTGCCCGCTTCTGCGGCCCGTCGTCGACCTCGAACGCGAACTGGCTCCCGTATGCATGCATCATCTTTCGCATCACGATCCGCCAGGCATTCGGAATGTTGTGCTGTCCTGGAAGTTGCCCGATGGTGGGGTAGTCACTGCCTGATCTTATTTCCATACTCTCCATGCATGGCGGACACAGCAGGTCAAGGAGCGCCTCCGGTCCTATCCTCTCCTCCCCGGCGCAAGAATGATAGCACATTGCGACAAAGCGCGCAAGTATGCGCACCTCCCTCATCCCTGTGCTTGGAATGCTTGGCCGGTGTGGATAAAGATTAGCATCCCATACATCCATCGCTACACTGGCTCCCTCCATCTTTGCATGCCAGCTGTCTATGGCCCGGGAGCGTGTAAATTCCACTGACGGGCTGCCCATAATCACATCCACTCTGCCAGTGCGGCAGCGCAGGGTTGCCAGAAGCTCATGCTGGCTTCCTCGCATGCTGCCCTGTACACCAAACTGACCATGGTCTGCGGCAGCTTGTCAAACTCAATATAATCACTGAAGCCGCCCGACACACCCAGGTGTGTGAGGTGAAATGCACTGAGGTCCACACTCGGCGTGTTCTGCAGGGACTTAGCGAACTGATCATCGCTCAGACCAGAGTTGGCAGGCAAGTGCATGACACCACCCAGGCGCAGCGGCATACCCAGCAGCTGGCGCAGGCTGCCACGCTGGTTTGCACGCAGGACGGTCAGCAGCGGGGACACCACATCGCTCTCTGCGCACAGGCCCGGGGCCAAGAAGATCCTGCTGCACCCTTCGCGTGCGGGGGCCGGCCAGTTATAGAGGGTGAGCGAAGTCAAGTGGTCCTTCCAGGTTGGCAGTTCCAGCCATGTCAGGTGCCTCTCGGCAAGCTGCGTGTTTGAGAAGTCCAGGCGCAGCGGCAGCGGGTGAGCGCGCAACACCTGGTGGAAGCGGCGGCTCAAGCACTGCAGCGACAGCGCAAGCTGAACCTCGAAGCTGGCCTCTGAGGCCGGACGCGCGTCCCAGACGATGCACATGATTCTGTGGAGGAGGACATCGGGCAGTCCTTGCAAGCTTGGCTGCTGCAGCAGCTGTGCCTGCAGGGCACAAACGCTTGCTTGCAAGTGGTTGGAGTGTAAGCTCACGCGAGTTCTCAGGAAGAATAGACTTCAGCTTGCAAGGCAACTGGAGCAACAGTCCAGCTTGCAACCAGCCGTGGCACGCACCGCAGCTGCGCGCTTGTGTGAAGGCATACAGTGCACTTGCGTCCCTTGTGTGTACAGAACCTGGCCACAGTCACAGACAGGCCGCTGCGCCAGTCTCCTGTCCTCGTAGTTGCACTGTCACCAAGCCGTCAAGCAGGCATGCCACGCGCCGGACACGCCAGACACAAGTAACCAGGGAGCCTGGACATGGAGTGCTTTTTGACAGGCCTCAGAGCCGTATCTTGAGCAGACAATGAATGTCACTGCCTGAAGATATGCATCAATATGCATGACATATCATGAGCAACAGATGGACATGCATGTCCATCCATATGCAGACATTTGGGCAGAATCTAATAGAATGCCTAGCCGTCAACCATGAGGACAGGCCTTGTCTGTCACATGCAGTCTTCTGGCCATCAAACCACACGCCATTCAGCATCCACGCACATGTGCAGCTGTGCAACGCTGAGTCTGTAACTGGTTTAGGCACATAGGACATCGGTTTAGGCATGTACGTCTTCCCACACAATCCAGCTGCAGCCTCTGCACTCCTGCTGCTGGCCCCAAGAAGCACTTGCACAGCTGCACGCCTGATGCCCTTGCAAAGTGCGTTCTTACACTCAGGAAGGGCATGCATGGTTGATGCGAGTCCTGTGCACATCTGCCTGTACGTAGCTACGCTACATGTAAGTGTTGTGCTTTGCAAAGGCTTTGGTGATGATAATGAAAACGTGCCGCAAGTCGTCAGTGGTGACTGTGGCCGAATGATGGCAATTGTGCTGCAGTTTGCGGCGCACGCCCGCCCGCGCTGCATGCTGCTGGCCACCGCGGCCGCTGCACTGGTGGAGGTCTCGTCGCACGACTACTTCTGGGGCCACGGCGTGGACGGCAGCGGCGCCAACCACCTGGGCCTGCTGCTCATGCGGCTGCGCGAGGAGCTGGCGGCGGCGGGCTCTGGCGGCCGCCCCAGCCCTGCAGGGGTCCTCGAGCCTGGGGCGCCTGGCGGCAGGGACAGCTTCGCATGGGCTGGCGCTGGCCTTGCGACCACGCACTGTGCGGGGTGAAGGCTGGATGGTGGCCATACTGGGGTCTTGGTTACAGGCATGCACATCAAGGCAATGCAGCGTATGCGGCTGTGAACCGCCTGATTGGCTTGCATATTCTGGCACAGGCATAGTCACCTTGCCAAAGGCCGAACACGTACTGGAGCTAGTGAGAAGCCTGCATGGTCCCTGGAACTCGCTCTGCCCACCCCAGCAGTGCTGCGCATGCAGGCAGCTGCCGCACTTTGACATGCATGCACATGGACAGGAAGCTCCTGACTGAGGAGCATGCACTAAAGGCAGGCTCCTGTAAGACGCATGCCCACACATGCAGTAGGCTCAGCAGCTCCCGTTCAGACTGCAGCATGAGCCCAGTTTATTGCTTCTTCATGCTGCCTGCGGGCAGCGCCGTGCTCGTGCGTGCCCGGCGCCAGCCAGCGCCGCCAGGCTGCGCGCTTTTCCGCTCCGTCGTCGATCTGAAACGCATACTTGCTCCCGTATGCAGACATCATCTGGCGCATCAACAGCCGCCAGGCATCTAGAATGTCATGCCATCCTGGATTCTGCCCGACGGTGGGGTAGTCCCTGCCTGACTTGATGTCCATGCTCTCCAGGCATGGCGGACACAGCAAGTCAAGGAACGCCTCCTCCAAGCATATCTTTTGTTCCCCTGCGCATGAATAATGGCACATGCTGACGTCTCGTGCAGCTATGCGCACATCCCTGTGTATGTTCTGCACGGCAAGATAGGGTGTGGACCAGTGACTGCATCCATGTGTACACTGCGTCCCTCAACATTAGCATGCCAGCTGTCTAGGGTCCCGGAGCGTGTAAAATCCACTGCCGGGCTGCCGCCAAACACACTTACATCTGCCATTGCAGCAGCGCAGTGCTGTGAGAAGCCCACATCTGCTTCTGTGACTGCTGCCCTGTACGACAAACTGACCAGCGTCTGCGGCAGCTCGTCAAAGTTAAGATTATTGCCAAGGCCGCCCGACACACCCAGGTGTGTGAGGTCCAATGCGCTGAGGTTCACATGCGGCGTGTATTGCAGCAAATCGCTCATGTGGTCAATGCTCATGCTCGAAGTGTCATCAGGCAACTGAGGC
>JAABUO010003889.1_pt1 | contig 17704 bp, 13 predicted proteins | sample 5559291 | NCBI WGS metagenome assembly JAABUO01 (sample SAMN10711878, study PRJNA513372) | rock metagenome | isolation source: Antarctica rocks | place: Antarctica: Victoria Land, Finger Mt sud | reverse complement strand
AATTATGAGCAACGAGACACCAAAGTGTGTGAAGGGATTTGTCGTCCTCAGAAGGACGATGCACTATCCTAAAGTCTTTCATCCATCTCCCCCATAAATGGGGAAGGCTTCCGCGCTTTTCGCTAAACCGCCTCCACCCCGGCGTCCACTTGCGCCGACGTCAGCAGCGTCACTTCCCGGTCTTCGGGCGGCGGCAGCGTGCAGGGCCGGTCGCGGACGATGACGACCTTGACGCCCGCCCCCTGCGCCCGCAGGCGCTCGACGAAGCCCTGACGCACCGTGTCCCAGTCCAGCAGGACGCAGACGACCAGGGTGATCTGCGAGAGATATTCCAGCAGCGCCTGCTCCAGCGCCTCGAATTCTTCCCCGTCGCTGGCGTCCACGCAGGCCAGCAGGTCCAGGATGTCGTCCCGGAAGGCCGTCCCGTGCCCCGTCGTCAGCCGGTGCAGGTCCGGCCCCGCCGCGAACAAGTCCACCAAGTACTCCGACCGGGCCATGTAGTCGGCAACGGCCGCCGCCATCGAGACGGCGCGCTCGAACGCGGGCGGCGGGGGCAGGCCGGGCGGCGCGGGCGCGTGGGTGTCCAGGAGGACGGCGACGCGCAGCAGGTACTCTTCTCGGTACTCCCGGACGACGGGCCGGTTCAGCCGCGCCGTCGCCCGCCAGTCAATGCTGCGGACCGGGTCGCCCTCGCGGTAGTCGCGGTTGCCGATGAACTCCAGCGAGTCGCCCAGATGGGACGCCAGCGCGACCTCGCCAGGCTGATAGCGCCGACTGGCCGGCGCCTCCAACCGCGCCAGCGGCGTCCACCGGGGATAAACCAGTAGGGAGCGCCGTTCGGGAAAGACCTGCTGCGCCACCATCAGCCCCAGCGGATAGGCTGTTTCGACCCGAAACCCACGCAGCCGGTACGCCCCGCGCCGGCGACAGAACAGCCCCAGCCGGACGCGCGCCGTTTCCCCCGCCTTCAACACGGGCAGGGCGGCCCCGTCCGGCGGCACCGAGTCCACGGCGGGCGGCAGCCGGTCCGGCAGGACGGTCCAGCCGACGCCGCGCCGCCCCAGCGCCTCCACCTCTACCTCGACCGGCAGCGTCTCGCCCGCGCTCACGCGCTCGGCGTGCGTCGCCCGCAGCCGGGCGCGCGGGCGCTGCCGGAACATCGCTGCCAGGGCGGTCGCCCATAGCCCGAACGCATAGGTGAAGGCGACGTACCACTGCTGGTCCAGTGAGAGCGAGCCGAACGCCATGAAAACGAAGGTCGCCGCCAGGAAGTAGTGCCCCACGCGCGTGAGCCGCTGCGTGTAGACGCGCCACACCCACGGGAAAAGCAAGCCCCGGAAAATAGGATGGTAGCGGATGTCCTTGGTCGGCGTGAAGTCCCGCAGCGGCGGCAGGTGCGTGTTCAGCGTGAGGGGCTTCGGCTTGCGGCTGGGGAGGGCGCGGAACGAGTTTTCTTGCGGGGGCGTTGACATGGTATCCTGTTCTCTTATACGAAAAACAACCCGAAAGGATACGTTATGGTTCGCGTTTTGTTCGTTTGTCTGGGCAACATCTGCCGCTCGCCGATGGCCGAGGCGGTTTTCCGGCACAAGGTCCGCGCGGCGGGGCTGGAAGACAAGATCGAGGCCGACTCGGCGGGGACAGGGCATTGGCACGTCGGCAGCCCGCCGCACGAGGGCACGCGGGATCTCTTGAAGCGCTACAGCATCGAGTACGCGCACCAAGCCCGGCTGATCGGGGAGGAAGATTTAGACTCGTTCGACTACGTTCTGACCATGGACAACCAGAACCTGCGCGATGTGCGCGCCCTCGGAGCGGGCAGGGCCGTCGTCCAGCCCTTTCTCAAATATGCGCCCGACAGCCGCTCTCGTGAGGTCCCCGATCCCTATCTGACCGGCGGCTTTCAGGGCGTATATGATCTGGTAGACAGGGCGGCGGAGGGTCTGCTGAAGGCCATCTGCGAGGAGCATAAGTTGTAGGCGGCCAAAAAGAGCAAGATCAGTCAAGCGGCCGGCCAGGCGTGTCTGCTACAATGAGCCTGTGAACGACGACCACGCCGACCGAACAGAGGCTGCCTACCTCCAACGCCGCGCCGAGCTGCTCCGCCTGATGGAGCGGCGTCTGCGGGCCGCCGAGAAGGATGCCCCCGAAGAGGACGCCGCCGCACTGGCGGCGCGGGCTTACCTGAGCCGCTTCCACTTCGGGCGCGTGTTCCGCCGCTTCGTCGGCGAGGCGCCGGGCGAGATGGAGCGGCGGCTGCGCCTGGAACGGGCCGCCCACGCCCTGCGCGCGACGGCGCAGGACGTGACCGGCATCGCTTTTGATGCCGGGTACGACAGCCTGGAAGGCTTCTCGCGCGCCTTCCGCCGCGCCTACGGTCTGGCCCCCAGCCGCTTCCGCGCCCTGCCTGCGCCCCCTCCCTCCCTGCCCGGCTCCAGCGGCGTTCACTACGACACCCGGACGCGCGGCCTGCGCGCCCCACCGCCACAAGGAGAACCCCCGATGGACCTGACTGATCGCCTAATCAGCAACGACTACTGGGCCAAGAAGCGCCTCCTGGAGACGGCGCTTGCCCTCTCCGATGCCCAACTCGACGCCCCGCTGGCGTTCCGGCACAACCTGATGCCCTTTGAAGAGCCGTCACGGACGCTGCGCGCGTCTTTGAGCCGCATGACGGGTGACATCTGGGCCGTTACGCTGCTGGATGCCGTCGCCTGGCCGTCCACGGATGATGCCTACCGCCGCCGGCACGACCCGCACTCCGTATCGGAGATGGCCGCCCGACTCGACAGCTTCCATCGGGATTGGGCTGCCTTCGTCCAGAAGGTCAATCAGGAAGACCTCTGGGAAACGCAGTGGGTAGACGCCGCCTGTGAGCCGTCGGAAACCTTCACCTACGGCACGACAATCGAGGCAACGCTTACATGGGGTATTGCCCAGCGCATGGTCGTTCAGCGGCTCCTCGAGCAGATCGGCTTGCAGCCTGATGGGGTGGCGATGTGACCCGCGCCGCTCACGGCATCGTCCACTCGGCCCGCGAGATGGGCCGGTAGGTGTCGTCTGAAACCGCCTCGCGCCGGACGCAGCGGTTGCCCTCATAGAAGTCCCGGTAGACGGCCACGCGCACGCCGTCCCGCCCTAGCAGGTGCCAGCGGGAGCGGCGCGCGCCCGCGCCGGGGCGGACGGGGGCGGGCGTCGAGGCGAACCGGTCCAGCGTCTCGCTGCGGACGACCACTCGTGCCCCGGACGGGGGCGGCGCGCGCTCCGCCTCGATGCGGCAGACCAAGCGATGCCCTTCGGGGCGGACGCGCAGGGTGAGCGGCCAGGGGTAGGGGTTGCGGAAGCGCAGGTCCACGCCCGCATAGGCGACGGCGGCGTCGCGCCCCGGCGGCGCATAGCCCGGCGCGAACGTGTGCGCGTGGCGCTCCAAAATAGGCAGTCCGGCTCGTAGTGCGGCGTTGTAGACCGTCGTGGAGGTTTCGCAGACCCCGCCGCCGTAGTCGTCCACGAGCACGCCGTCATAGGAAACCGGCGCCTTCAAGAAGCCCTGGTCCGCGCTCCACCCCCGCACCCTCCGGTTGAACGAGAATATCTGGCCCGGTGCGACCTTCACGCCGTCTATGGCCGCCGCCGCCCGCCGCGCGTTAAATCGCTGATGCGGCGTTCGCTGGGACAGGTCCGTCGCATAAGCCGCCAGCGTCTGCGCGCCCGACGTGGCCGGATGGAGACAGACCAGGCTGGCGACGAGCAGGAGGGCGAGGCCGACAACTGCCATGATTGTCCCGTTAATGGCCCGCATGAGCTAGCTCCGGCTGCCGCGAACGCGGTTTCGCCATCTCCGCGCGGTAACAGCCGTCTTCTTCGCTCCCAGAAATCACGATTTCGTATGCGTCCATCTGTTGCGCCTCTGTCCGTTCAAACTTTTACCACTTTTCTGTTTTCCAACCCTTCTGGCAATATACCGACCTCGAATGCTTCATATCCTGCACAGATGACGCATGGTGGCAGGTCTAAAGCGAGCGCTAAATCTTTGTGGCGGTCTTCCTCGAAGACATAATGCTCGGTGTCTCTGCCAAAGCTGCCGCTGTCTGAAAAAGTTGACCTATACCTCCGAAGGATTGCTTCCACATCTTCAACTTTGGCGTTGCTCGAAAACAGAACAGGCGGATAAGCTCGCCATTCCGGGAACAGGCTCGAAAGGGGTGCGGAAGCAGCCTGCGCGGCAAACTCTGCGCCGATTAGCTCATCGAAGGCCGCACAAAGCCTGAAGGCATTCCCCCCCCATCGGCGGGTGGTTTCCTTCATAGCCGAAGGAAGGGTTAGAATCGTAAACGTCAATCTCCTTCCCCGTCTCAAATAGCTGGTAGCAGAAAGTATCGCTGTCGTGTACTTCAACGGCAAGCGCTACGCAGTGCAACAGTTCCGATAGCCGCCTTGCTGGTGTCACAAGCTCCCCATGCCCTTGAAAATACCGCCTCCGGGGATAAGCAACCGTAATATCGTGGTGCGTGGGCGACACCCAGGCTGCATGACCTATGTGGCGCAGCGCATCAACGACCTCCGCCTGGGAAGGGCCTTTGAGCGTGATGTTCGTATAAGAGGCTCCCATTTCTACTCTTCGCCTGATGGCCTGTGGTAGTCACCACTCTTGCGGCTCTCCTCGTTGTAAAGTGCGGCTGCGGCCAGCGCCTTTTCCGAAGGCGTCTCGTCCGCCTCAAGCAGTGCCAAGAAGAAGTCACGCTCTTTATTCGAGAGGGTGATGGTGGTGGCGTGCTGCCACGCCTCGTCTACGTCTGCCTCTGTGTCCATCGCTTTAATCCTTTGCGTCCACCGTCAGGTGCGCCGTGTGGCCCAGCACGGCCAGCGTCGGGTCTACCGTGCTGCCCATCTGCGGCGGCATGATGTCATACGCGCCGGGCGTAGCGGCCTGCAAGTGGTAGTCAATCTCGTGCCGGCCGGGGGGCAGGTCGGAGATAAAGAAGACGATCTTGTCGTCGCGGACATCCGTGTAGTCCCACCAGTGCGACCAATCCGCCGTGTCCTCGCCGGACGCCTCGGCGACGCGGCAGCCGGCGGGAAGCGGTTCCTCGATGACCACGCGCGATGCTGCATGGGTGGCGTTGATGATGAGGCGGACCAGGACGCCCTCGCCTGCGTTTAGGTGTGTGTCCGGGGTGGGGACAGTGTCCTCCCAGAGCCAGTTGCGGCGGCTGGTCGTCCGCAGGTAAACGCGCTTGATCCGGTAGCCCGACGGCGCGGGCGGCAGGGGCGTCCCGCCGGGGTGGAAGACGGCGGCTATCGCGCGCTGCCAGAGCGGCGTCGGCGGGTCGGGAGCGGGCTGGGCCAGGCACTGGCGCAGTTCCAGCGAGTAGTACAGGCGGCCCTCGCCGACCTTCCGCAAGGAGACCGTGTTCTCGCCGGATTGGAGGGCCGTGCCGGGCACGTCGAACGAGACTTCGGGCCGATCCAGCGCGTCGGGCGTGAAGGCGACGGCGCGGACCTCGTGGCCGTTGACCAGGACGTGCGCCTGGAAATTGGGCGAGGATTCGCGGCCCCGCGCCATGTAGATCGCCAGGGCGCGCACGGTGGTGGCGGTGGGGACGGGGCCGACCCAGTGGTCGCCGCTGCGGGCCGTCATCAGCCAGCGGGCCGCGCCGTCCAGGCGCGGGTCGGAGGGAGTGATCGCTTCGGCGGCCAGCAAAGCCCAGCTTGTCGCCTCGGCGTCGGGCAGTTCGGTCGCGGCCCCTTCGGCGCTACGATGCCCGCCGCTGGTCCAGGACACGAGGCTGCCGGTCTGGCGGGCAACGCTCCAAATCTGCCGCATCAGCGTCTGCGCTTCGCCGGCCTCCTCGCCGCCCAGCGCCTGTTCGGCGAGGGCGGCCCGCGCCAGGTCGGCGGGCTGGGGCAGCGTGTTTGGGCCACGCCAGCGATTTTGCAGCCAGTGTAGATTAGCCAGGGCGTCTTTGGCGTCGCCGCCTGCCGCCAGGGCCAGCGCGGCGAGCGAGATGTTTGCCTCATCCGGGCGCCCATGCCCGCGCTCCGCATTGGCGAGCGTCGCCAGCGCCTTCAGCGCCGCGTCCTGGACTTTGGCCGGGACCGGGAAGCCGCCCGACTTTGCCTGTTCCAGCCCCCACGCGGCCCAGGCGGTCATCCAGACGTCGGGCTTGCCCGTCGAGAACCAGCCCCAGCCGCCGCCGTCGCTTTGCAAGCGGACCAGGCGCAGCGAGGAGCGCAGGGCGACGTTTTGCAGCCGCGACCTGGTGTCGGCATCTAAGGCAAGGCCGGGCGTGCCGGCCACCGAAGCGTCGCAGATCAGGGCGGAGGCCGTGGCGTCGGTGCTGTCATACGGGTAGCCGGAAATCCAGATCGTGGCGGGCAGCAGCGTCGTGCTGATGGAGGGCGACAGCCGGACGGTCAGCTGGCTCGCGCCCGGAATGGCCGACGGGTCGAGCGTGACGGACTGGGAAACATTGTGCAGCAGCGTCCCCGAATGCCAGACGTTCTGCACGACGCCGTGCGGCGTCAGCAGGATCGGCTGTTCCACGCCGTCGGACAGCCCGCCTCCTGATGCGGTCAGTTGGACCGGAACGGGCGGCGTGCCGCCGGCGGCGACGGCGCCCGGAGCCGTCCAGGTCAGCCGGGCGGGTTTGCCCGGCTCAACGTCTACGGTCTGCGCCGCGTCACCCTGCACGGCCAGGCCGGGGGCGGACAGGTGTACGGTCACGTGGATCGTTTTGCCCGTGTTGTTATGAACCAGACCGATGAGCCGTCCCGTGTCGCCCGCGACCAGGAACGGCGGCGTTTCCAGGCGGACCAGCAGGTCCTTGTTGACCGTGAACGTGCCCACGGCCTTGCCGACGCGCGTGTCCAGCGTGTGGCCGTAACTGGTGATGCGCCAGGTCGTGAGCGTGTCCGGCAGGGTGAACTGCACCGTGGCGCTGCCGTCCGGGCCGGTCTGGAGGCTCGGCTTCCACAGGGCGGTGTCGGGGAACTTGCGCCGGATGTCTATGGCCGTGCCGCCCTTGTCCACGTCGCCCAGCGTCTCCACTTTGCAGGAGTAGTCGGTCTGAACGGCGTCCTCCTGCGCGGGCTGAAAAGCATCGCCGATAGTCTGCGAACCTTCGGGCTTGATGGCGTAAATGGCGCTGTCCACGACGCCTAGGGAGACCTCTGCGGGGGCCGGACGGCCCTGCGCGTCCCGCGTATGCACGACGATCGTGGCCGGATCGCCCGGATGGTAGGTCGCCCGGTCCGTGCTGAGGCTGACTCCTAGCGCCCGCCGGTCGTCGTTTACGGTCAGCGTCGCGTCGCTGCCCTCGAACTGCTTGCCATGAATGGCGCAGACTTTGATGCGCACCGAGGGCGCGTCGTCCAGCGTGACGGGCAGGTCCAGCGCGTTCGAGTGCCGCGCCAGCGGGACGGTGAAGGCACGGTAGAGCGTCGTGCCCTCGACAGTAACGAGTGCTGTCGGGCCGGGGTGGGCGGTGTTGAGGAGCAGGTGCGCGGTTTGGCCCGGCGCGTACTTCGCCCGGTCCAAGACGACGGATAGATCGGACAGCTTGGCGGGCAGCGCCTGATCGGCGGCAGCGTTGTCGCCGGGGACCCAAACGTCGGCGTCCGCCGTGACCTTGTTGCCGCGCCGATCCGTGCCGCTGACATGAACCGTCAACTGGCCGTTTTGACTTGCCGTGACCGTCGTGGCCGCCTGCCCGTCCGCGCCGGTCGTGACGTGGACATCGCTGAGATTTGTGGTCGCTTCCTTGCCGTCCGGCGTCTCGGCATCATAGCCCGCGCTCACCTCGACATCCTGCCCGGCCAGCGGCGCGTCCTGCGCGTTCTTGGCCAAGACAGTCAGCGTCACGGTGTCGCCCTGATGGCAGGCGTAAACGTCCGGCGTCGCCAGGAGCGAGAATTCGCCCTGCGCGACCGTCACCTTGCCCTCGCCGCTGACCGAGCGGCCCGAAGCGTCGGCGATGTCGGCGTCTACCGTATATTCCTCGTCGCTGCCGACCCCGCCACTCTTCGTCGGCAGACGCAGGAACGCCTGCCCGTTGCCGTCCAGCGTGACCTCTTTCTCGACGGTCGGCTCGCCGCTCGTGTCCGGGCTGTCGCTCTCGTCACTGCTCCGGTCGCCCTCGGGGCCGCTGCTGAAGGCGCGCAGGGTGGCCTTTGCGCCGCTGACGGGGGAGCCGTAGTAGTAGGTGGCCGTGATCGTGGCGTCTACCGTGTCGCCGTGGATGTAGCGGTCGCGGGAGAACGTCACCGTCGCCTGATATTCCGGCTTCTGATAGGCGGCGACGCTGAACGTCGTCTGTTCTTTATGCCCGTCGAGATAGGCTTTCACCGTGTATTCGCCGGTCAGCGCCTCGGACGACAGAGCCAGCGTCATGTCCCACGCTCCCAGCGCGTCCGTTTGCAGGTCCCGGTGCGCGACGAGGTTGTCCTGCGGGTCCCGGATGTCTAAAATGACGGGTCGGTCGGCGGGCAGCGCATAGCCCTTGCCCTGATCGTACCAGCGCCCGATGCCCTTCAAATTCACCGTCTGCCCCGGACGGTAGACGGGCCGGTCGGTGTAAAGGAACGAGCGCAGCGACCGGCCCGGCACATCCGCCGCCGCGTTCGGCGCTGCCTGATCCCCACCGTCACTCTCGTCATCCGACTCGTCGCCGCCAGTGGGCGTGTTCAGGCCGTAGGACAGGGCGACCGTCGAATCGCCCGCCTGCGCGACCAGGATGCCGTCCGTCTCGGCGGGCGCCCCCGCCGCCGACAGCCGGGCCAGGCCGTCCGCGCCGGTCATCGCCGTGCCCAGGACGCGGCTTGCGCCCCCTGTCTCGGCGTAGAGCCGCAGGGCCGCGTTCGGCACGGGGCGGCCCGTGGTCAGATCGGTGACAAAGGCCAGCGTCTTGTCGCCGTAGGTCTTGCGGACCAGGGCCAGGTTCGTCACCCGCACCCAGCCGGTCGCCGTGACCGTCTTCGCGTTTTCTTCGGTGGTGGCCGTCGCCCGGTACAGGCCGGGCGGCAGCGGGCCGAGGGGGATGCGCTCGTAGAACGATCCCTCTTTATCCGCGTGACTCACCGTGTAGGTCCAGTGCCGGATGGGGCGGAACTCGCCGGCCCAGAGCGGCTTTTTGTCCTCGGAGTTGTCGTGGACCGAGCGCGCCAGCAGGGACGGCTGATGCGCCAGCGCCCCGCCCGCATCCAGCCGGTCCAGGCGCAACCGCAGCGTGCGCGTCAGCAGCGCGCCTTGCAGGGGCAGGACGGGCGTCTCGGACGGCGTCCAGTCCAGAGTCGTGGCCTCAAAACTCAGGCTGGACTCCTCGCGCTTCAGGGGGAGGGTGATCTGCGCGGCCTGCTCTTCCAGGACGACAACCGTGTGCGAATCGTCGGATGAGTGCCGCGTCGTCGAGGCGCTGACGGTGTATTCGCCGACGCGGACGTGGGACAGGGTGAACCGCCCCTGCACGTCCGTATGGGTATGCCATTCGGTTTGAGGGTCGCGCGGGCCGCCGGACAGGCCGATGGCGCTGTCCTCCTTGCTGTCCTGCGTCCAGCCGACCGGCGGCCCGGCATCCGCGCCCTCCGAGTCGGTACTCCGAGTGTCCTCATCCGCCTTCGCGTCCTCCTTCAAAGACAGGGACACGTCGGCGTCCGCCAACGGCAGGCCCGAAACGGCGTCCACGCAGACGCCGCGCACGGTCCCGGTCGGCGGCTGCGACCAGATCAGGGCGATGCAGATCAGGGCGAGGAGGCCGACGAGCGCGGCGAGCAGCAGGCGCCGGTGCCCTTCCGGGGAATCAGGCACGGGGACGGGACGTGAGACCATCACTGTCCTCCTTCTGTGCCGGGCCGCTGCCTGTCACGAGCAGGCGCAGGATGAGCAGGGCCGCGCCCAGCAGCACCAGCCCGACGCGCACGGCGCGGGTCGGCTCGTTGACGTGCTGGGCAAGCGGCAGGAATTGGAACAGGGCCAGGCCGAGCAGGACGCCGCCCACGACCGTCGCCTCCTGCCTGAGACGCGCCAGGGTGTTCGCGCCCGCCAGCAGCATCCCCATGGCCACGCCGAGCAGGACGCCCGCGACCGAGCGTGGCTGCCAGATGTAGTCCAGCAGCAGGGCGGGCAGGACCAGGGCCAGGACCCATTGCGTCAGGACCGCCCAGCGCGCCATCCGCTCGCCCGCGCCGTCTCCCGCCGCCCCTTCCGCCGCCAACAGCGGCAGCAGCGCGCCCAGGCTGACCGCGAACAAATCCCAGATGTCGCCCGGCCCGCTCGCGTGGATGGCGGGGCTGTTCTGCAAGGTCGCCAGCCGGTAGACCAGCAGCACGGCGGCGAAGCCCATGCCGACCCGCCCGGCCCGCCCGCCGCCTTCGGAAAGCAGTCTGGTTCCCCCCGCCAGCCAGCCGCCCCCCACCAGCAGCGCCAGCCCGTAGCCGGACCACAGGGCAAACGCCAGCGCGCTCCCCGCCGCCAGCAGGACCAGCCCCGCTGACGTGCCCTGCCTGTCGCCGGTCTCGCGCCCCAGCCGCGCCAGCAGGCCGAACACGACCGCCCCCAGCGTCACCAATTCGAGAGGCCGCCATGACGGCGCGATCCGCGCCAGCGGCAGCAGTACCAGAACGAGGCCGCCCAGCAGCGGCAGCGCCGCCGACCATCGCGCCGCGCCGCCGACCATCGCCGACCCCAGCGCCAAGCACGCGCCCAGCAGCAAGGGGATGTCCGCCCAGAACTCCTGCTCTAATATCGCGGCCCGCCCGAACCCGATCCCCACTGCCCCGGCCAAGCACGCAACGTACAGCAGCCCCACGACCGACGCGCCGCTGCCCCTGCCTTCCTCCATTGGATCGAGCAGCGCGGGCGCGACGCTCAGGCATAGGACGGCCAGGGCCGCCCCCAGCGACAGGGCTGTCAGCCCCGACACCTCGCCGTGCGTCAGCCACAGCCGCCCCACGGCGGCCAAAACCGTTCCCAGCCCGAAGACCAGCGGCGCGGCGTCCGCCCCGGACCGACGCCGGCCGAGGGCGGCCAGCGCCCAGCCTCCCAGCGCGCCCAGCGCCAGCCCGCGCGCCGTCACGAAGTCCGCCCCCGCCGCCCCCAGCCGGACGGTCGCCAGACCGAGAACCAGTGTCGCCACGAGCCAGACGGCATAAAACGGGAGCGGCAGGGCGGGGGGCGAGAGGGCGGGGGCGTCACGGCGCGCACGGAAGCCGAGGGCGATCGCCAGCGCGCCGGCGATCAGCGCCAGCCAGGGAAGCAGCCAAGAATGGGTCGCCATGTCGTCTCCTGAAGCCGCCGCGCGGGGTCTCTGTCGGGTTCACCGCTGCGGAACAAATGGCTCGTCGGACGGTTAGACGCTTGCTCACCATTTTCCTTCATTTTCCCCACGACCAGCGCGGCGCGGTACTCAGGCCCGACGCCGATGTCCTTGTGTGTCCATTGATCCTGTTCGGGAGGCATTGTCGCTGAGGAGAAGCCCGTGCCGAGCGCTTTCAGGTAGGCCTCGCGCCGGACCCAGGCTTGGGTGAAGGCTTCGGCGCGGCGGGCGGGCGGCAGCGCGCGCAGGGCGGCGGCGTCAGCGGGCAGGAAGCGCTCCGCCAGCGATGCGGCGGGAATATCGGGCCGGACGCGCTCGATGTCCACGCCGACCTCGCGGGCGGGGGCCAGCGCGAACAAGGCTGTGCCGTCGGAATGGGACAGGTTGAAGCCCAGGTGCGTATCGCCCGCCGCCAACGCGGGCTTGCCACAGGCGTTGTACCGGAAGCGGAGGGAGGAGGGCGGGCAGCCCAGGGCGACACCCAGAAGAACGCGCAGCAGGCCGCGACCGGCGACGAAGCGGTCCCGGTCGCGGGGCCGGTGGAAGTGACCTGCCCGCGCGCGCTCGTCCTCGGAGAGAGTCCGCGCCAGCGTCTCTCGTTCGACCGGCGGCTCGTCCAGGTCCGCGCGCCAGACGTGGACGCCCTCCGTCTGGACTTCAATCTGGACTTCAATCTGGACTTCAAGCGGCGTCAAGCGCATCCAGACACATCCCCAGGTGGTCCCCCAAAGCGCCGACATGCTCCAGCAGGCAGCTCAGATGCGTCCCCGGCACATCGCCCACAGTCAGGGCCGGCGCGACCCCGCGCCACAAGGCGACGGGATCGCCGGGGAACGTTTCGGGATCGTCGTCGGCGCGCAGCAGGTGAACCGGGCCGGCGTAGGGGCGCGGGACGTAAGCCGCCGCCGCCCGATTACACGCTTCGATCAGACCCGGCTCGCCGCGCCCCTGCCGGACGCGCCACCGGCTCTGCACGACGGCAAGAAGGGGCAGCGCAAGGCTTTGCCAGGCGAGGAAGAGGCGTGGGGTTTGGGACATGCGGCGCAGGGCCAGCCGGAAGCGGGCGTTGATGGCCTGGACCTCGACCAGCGCCAGGAACTCCACCGTTTCCCCTTGCGCCGTGAGCTGACGCGCCATTTCATAAGCGACCAGGCCGGACCCGCAGAAGCCGCCGAGCCGATACGGGCCGTGCGGCTGGGCCGCGCGGATGACGGGCAGATACTCGGCGGCCATGCTTTCGATGGTCAGCGGCCCGCGCCCCCGCTCGGTGGGTGGATGCAGCAGGAACAGCGGCTGCTCCCCAGGCAGGCGGCGGGCCAGCGCGTGGCAGTAGAAGCCGCCCAGCGGGTGGAAGCCGTACAAGTAGAAAAGCGGGCGACGCGCGCCGCTTGTGAGCTTCGCCAACGGCGTTCCTCGGGTCAAAGCCCCCGGAGCGGGGCGGACGGCGGGGGCCGAAGCCTCATCCCGGCGCAGGACGGCGGCCAGGCTTTCCACCGTCCCGCCCTCATAGAGCGCGGACAGCGGCAGGGACCGGCCGCAGGCGTGGGCGATCTGGTCCAGCAGCCGGGCGGCCAGCAGCGAGTGCCCGCCCAGGTCCCAAAAGCTGTCCCGGATGCCGACGGGCCGGATGTCCAGCAGGTCCTCCCAGATCTGCGTGAGCTGATGCTGCAAGGGGTCCTGGGGCGGCACAAAGTCCGTCCCGCGCTCCCAAGTCTCCAGGCCGGGCGGCGGCAGCGCGTTCCGGTCCCGCTTGCCGCTGGGCGTCAGGGGGATTTCACGCAGCGCGACAAAGGCGGCGGGGATCATGTGCGCGGGCAGCGTCGTCGTGAGGAACCGGCGCAGGGCTGCGCCGGTCGGGGCAGTCCGCGCGAGGGGGACGACATAGGCCGCCAGGCGCTTTTCGCCCGGCGGTTCCTCGCGCAGACTGACAATGGCATCAAGGATGTCCGGGTGCCCGCGCAGGGCCGCCTCGATCTCCCCCAGCTCGATCCGAAAGCCGCGCAGCTTCACCTGTGTGTCCCGGCGTCCCAGGTAATACACCTCGCCCGCCGACCCGCGCCGCGCCAAGTCGCCCGTCCGGTACAGCCGCGCGCCCGGCGTTCGGTCGAAGGGGTGGGGCAGAAAGCGTTCGGCGGTCAGTTCGGGCCGGTTCAGATACCCGCGCGCCAGGCCCACTCCGGCGACGTGCAGCTCGCCCGGCTCGCCGTCGGGGACCGGCCGCCCATCGTCATCCAGCAGGAACATCTTCGTGTTCGCCACGGGGTAGCCGATGGGGATGGAAGGGCCGCTGAAGCCGCGCGGAACCGTCCAGCAGGCGGCGTCAATCGTCGCCTCGGTCGGGCCGTAGACATTATGGAGTTCGGCCCGCAGCCGCGCGTGAACCAGGCCCGGCAGGTCGGGCGGCATTGCCTCGCCGCCGCAGAACAGGTGCCGCAGGCTGCGGCACCGCTCGATGTCGGGGCGCGTCGCCAGCGTCTGCAACTGGGCCGGGCCGAACCCGGCCACGGTGATCCTTTGCTCGGCCAGCGTTTCCACCACATACCCACTGTCGGCGATGCCGCCGGGGCGCGGCAGGACCAGCGCCGCCCCCGACACGAGCGGCCAGAAGATGGCCCAGACGGACGGGTCGAAGCTGAACGAGTACGTTTGGAGCATCCGGTCCGCCGGGGTCAGCGGGAAGCGCTCCTGCCGCCAGCGCAGGTTGTTGGCCGCGCCCCGGTGCGCCAGCAGGACGCCCTTTGGCTGCCCGGTCGAGCCGGACGTGTAGATGACGTAGGCCAGATGGTCCGGCCCCGCCCCGCCGGTCAGGTCGCCGGGCTGCTCGCCGTCCTCCAGGCCCGCGCCCAGGCCGAGGACGCGCGCCCCGGCGGGCAGCGCGGCCCCAAAGCGCGGCTGTGCCAGAACCAGCGGCGCGTGCGTATCGGCCAGCATGAAGGCCAGCCGCTCCGACGGGTACGCGGGGTCCAGGGGAAGGTATGCGCCGCCCGCTTTCAGGACGGCAAGCAGCCCGATGATCATCTCCGGCCCGCTTTCGGCGCAGACGCCGACGATCACTTCCGGCCCGACCCCCCGCGCCCGCAGGTAACGGGCCAGCCGGTTCGCCCGCCGGTTCAGGGCGGCATAGGTCAGGCAGCCGTTGTCAAAGATGACCGCCGCTGCTTCCGGCGTCCGCGCCGCCTGCGCCTCGACGAGCCGGTGCAGGCAGTCCTCCGCCGCGTGGTCCGTCGCCTCGGCGCGCGGGGCGCCCACGGCGGTTGAAAGAGTGCCTTGCGCGTTCACAGGCGATCCCCGCTGTCCAGAAAGCTTGCCACGTCCTGCACCGAGATCTCCGGCTCGCCGGGCGCGACATCGTCCAGCCGGCCCTGCCGCATCCACGTTTCGAGCTGTTCCACTAGTCCGAACAGGTGGTCGAACGAGTCCACGACGAACAGCAGCGGCTGGTAGAAATTGGGCAGGAACCCCTGGTTGACCACCCATTCCAGTTGAATGGGGTATTGCTGGACGCGGGCCGGGTCGGTCGCGCGGTCGATCTCGCTCCGCGAGCTGAGGAGCGCGCTGCCGTAGACTTTCAGACCGTCCGGCCCGCGCATCAGGCCGGTCTCGACCGTGAACCAGAAGAAGCGGGCCATCGCCCGGATCATGCTCGTCAGCCGCCGGACTTTTTCCTCCTCGTCCGCGATGTCCGAAACCAGTTTGATAGCCGTGTGCGCGCACTGGCCGAACTGCACCAGCACATCGGCGAAGGCCGGGTCGGTGTGCATAGGGACATGGCCGGTGATGTCGTGGAAGATGTCCGGCCAGGGCGAGAACGACTGCACGGCGTCCCGCATCGTGATCGTGGTCGGGAATTCGCGGCGGCGCAGGCAGTCGAAGAAGAGGAACGCAGGCAGGTAGCCGCTGACGCCGACCGCCCGGAACCCGGTCAGGGGCGCGAGGAATCGGTTGACGTCTTCCAGCCTCGGCACATGACATGGGTCGAGCCGCAGCGCCTCCAGGCCCCGCAGGAACGGCGTGTTGGCGTGCCGGACCCAGCGCGACTCCATCCCCGCATACAGCCGCCGCCAGGCGGCGTGGTTTTCTTCCGAGTAAAGCTCGTAGGGCTGTGGGATAAACTGCCGCCCCGCGCGCTGCGCGCCCTCGATAAAGGCCGAGCGGCCCGTGGTCAGGCCAGTCCCCGCACCGCTTGAAACTAGGAATCGTTCTGCAATTGCCAAGTGTCCATCTCCTGCGTTCTCTGCCCTGAAGACAGTGGAACTTGATGAACATACGATGCAGATTCAGTGCCAAAAGTGGAAAAAAAGGAGCCAGACATGGAAACGGGTATATGTCACAGGAAGATCGTATTAAATTTCACAACAACATGGTAATCAAGCAAACATTACGACCGCAACCCGTACCCGATGCCGCGCCGGGTTTCCAGCAAATCGGCGGCTTCGAGCGGCATCTTGGCGCGAAGGCGGCGGATGTGGATGTCCACGGTTCGCTCGCCGCCCTCGAAGTCCACGCCCCAGACCATGTCCAGCAGGCGGTCGCGGGCGAAGAACTTGCCCCGATGCAGGGCCAGAAAGCGCAGCAGGTCGTATTCGCGGGGCGTCCGCGGGAGGATGCGGCCCCCCGCATCGCGGGCGCAGCCGGCGGCGAGGTCGAGGACGATGCCGGCCAGCGCCAGCGTGTCGCCGGATTGGATGTGCCGCTTGCGGAAGCCGAGCAGGGCGCGTCTGGACAAACGGGCTGGAATAGCGCATCGTCGGCAAATCGCTTTCTTTTCTCAAGAACAGAAAAGGCGGCATCGCCGGAAGGAGCCACAGTGCGGTGTGGTGAACGGAAAAAGGGGCGTGAGGGGAAAATCGCCGCGTCGGTGCGGATCGGCTTGACGGGTTCTAGGATACCCGCCGAATGTTTCGGCAGTGTTTCGGGCGGAAAACGGGAGAATCTTTTTGCAGCTAACTGTGGCGATCCTGGCCGGGGGCGCGAGCCGGCGCATGGGGACGGACAAGGCCGCGCTCCTTTTCGGCGGCGTCTCCCTGCTGGAACGCACTGCCCGCACCGCCCTGTCCGCCGGCCTGCCCGTTCTGGTCGCGGGGCGCACGCGCCCGGACGGCTGGCCGTTGTCCGAAGTGGAGTTCGTCCCGGACGCCGCCCCGGATCGCGGCCCGCTCGGTGGACTGGAAGCGGCGCTGCGCCATGCGGCCCATCCCGTTCTCGCGCTGGCCTGCGACATGCCGCTTTTGACTACCGCCGCCCTGGACTGGCTGCGGGAGGCGGCGGCGCGAGGAACAGCCGAGCACGGCTTGGCCGTCCAAAACAGCGGCCAATGGGAGCCGCTATTTTCGGTCTACACCCCGGCGTGCCTGCCGCTGGTTGAGGCCCGACTGTCGGCAGGCCGCTTGTCGCTGCACAGGCTGATTGAGGCCGGAGAGTTCGCCACTGCGGCTGCCCCGGACTGGGTCGCGGCGCAGCTTGTGAACGTCAATACGCCCGACGAGTGGGCGCGGCTGTGAGATTGGGCGCGGCTGTGAGATTGGGCGCGGCTGTGAGATTGGGCGCGGCTGTGAGATTGGGCGCGGCTGTGAGACGCTACTGATGCTTGCTTCTGAACGTCTGATGTCCAATAGCCTCCCTAAGAAAAGGGAGGCTGCCGGATTTGTCACGCCTTGCCACATTTGTCACGCCTTGCCACGGCCCTGTTCGCTTATCTCCGAGAGCCGTAAGACCCCTGGCTTTAGCCATGTGGGATATAAGGCTCCGTGCCTTTCTGAAGTGAAGAATGAATGAAGGCACGATATTCATGCCTTGCGTTTTTGTGCGGGTTACGGTATAATGGTTATAGAAACTTCATTCTATAATTATGCTCGTATTTCTATAATTATGCTCGTATTAGAATACAAACTGGTCGCCAAATTGCCACAGGAACAGTGCATTGGCGAAGCCATCCGCACTGTTCAGTTCATCCGAAACAAGGCTCTGCGCCTCTGGATGGATACGGGCGCACGGCAATACGACTTGAACAAGTATTGCGCCGTTCTCGCAAAAGAATACCCCTTCGCCGCCTCCCTCAACTCTCAGGCGCGGCAGGCGGCGGCGGAACGTGCCGCCTACGGCATCGGGCGCTACCTGAAAGCCGACAAAAGCGGTAAGCGACTGAGGAAGCCAAAGTTCCAGAAGGACAATCGCTCCGTCGAGTACAAAACGACGGGATGGAAACTCTCCGAGGACCGAAAGCGGATCACCTTTACGGACGGCAGCGGCATCGGCGAAGTCAAACTCCTGGGGACACAGGACTTGGGGACACAGGACTTGGGGACACAGGACTTGGGGACACAGGACTTGTGCGCCTATGACCTTTCCCTCATCAAGCGCGTCCGTATTGTCCGCAAGGCCGATCTGTTCTTCGT
>JAABUO010003883.1_pt1 | contig 17723 bp, 12 predicted proteins | sample 5559291 | NCBI WGS metagenome assembly JAABUO01 (sample SAMN10711878, study PRJNA513372) | rock metagenome | isolation source: Antarctica rocks | place: Antarctica: Victoria Land, Finger Mt sud | reverse complement strand
TTTTATTTTAGTTTCAAATTTGGTGGGACTAATTCCTTATTCTTTTACAGCAACAAGTTCTTTTGTTATTACTTTTTTTTTAGCATTATCTTATTTTATCGGAATAAATATTATAGGTATTTTTGAACATAAATGACACATTGCTAATTTAGCTTTACCAGGGGGTGTTCCTTTATTAATTGCTCCTTTTTTAATTTTAATTGAAATGGTATCTTATTTTGCTAAAGTTTTTAGTCTAAGTATTCGTTTATTCGCTAATATGATGTCTGGACATGCACTTTTAAAAATTTTAATTGGATTTTCTTGAGGTCTATTAACTGCAGGTCCATTATATATATTCATTGCAGTTTTACCTTGAGTGATTGTAACTGTGATTATGTTTTTAGAAGCTTTAATTGCTTTCCTACAATCATATGTCTTTACAATTTTGGTTACGATTTATATAAATGATGTTTTAGTTGAACATTAATTCATCTGGCTTGCATTTTTAATTACAAATGAATAATTTTAATCTTTATAAAATAAGCGAATTTTTTAGTTTGTCTTTTAGTCAAATATTTATTTGTTCCCTTTTGAAAATAGTTTGTATTTTAATTGCAGTTGCTTATTTTACCATAGCAGAAAGAAAAGTTATGGCTGCAATACAAAGACGTAAAGGGCCAAATGTTGTTGGATTCTGAGGATTATTACAGCCTTTAGCTGATGGTGCGAAATTAATATTTAAAGAACTTTTAATTCCAACCAGAGCAAATGCAATTATTTTTTTGATTGCTCCGATAATGGTATTAGTTCTAAGTATTATTAGCTGAAGCGTTATACCATCGGGCTTGACCGCGCAATATAATGATCAGATTGTTAATCTTTTTGTTTCAGATTTTCAACAATTAAATTTTAAATCTCTTACAAAAAGTTCAACCGTAGCAGATATTTCTTATGGAGTTCTTTTTATTTTGGCTGTTTCTGGTCTGAATGTTTATGGTATTATTATTGCTGGATGAGCAAGTAATTCAAAATACGCATTTCTTGGGTCATTACGTTCAGCAGCACAAATGATTTCTTATGAAGTCTCACTTGGGCTTCTAATTTTACCTGTAATTTTATTTTCTGGATCTTTGAATTTTACCGAAATTGTCAGCGCACAAGAAAAAACTGGATGATTTTTTATTCCTCTTTTGCCATGTGCAGTTATGTTTTTTATTTCCATGTTAGCAGAAACAAATCGAGCTCCTTTTGATTTACCTGAAGCTGAAGCTGAATTAGTTGCAGGTTATAACGTTGAATATTCTTCCATTATTTTTGCTATGTTTTTTTTGGGTGAGTATAGTAACATGTTAATGATGGCTACAATTATGGTTTTATTTTTTTTTGGGGGTTGATTACCACCGCTTGAAATTTTAAATTTTATTTCTGGAAACTTGTGATTTAGTTTAAAAATTGTTATTTTTTGTTTTTTATTTATTTTAGTTCGTGCATCTTTTCCACGTTACAGATATGACCAATTAATGGATATTGGTTGAAAAATTTTTTTACCATTAAGTTTAAGCTATTTAGTATTTGTTACTGGGGTTTTAATTACATTTGATAGCATACCACAAGTGTTAGAAATTAAACCAGAAATTTATACTGAAAGCGTATTTTACTACACAAATTAAAAATGACGATCTGAAACCAAATAATATTAAATCAAAATATACAAATACAAATAGACAACGCAGCCGAAACTTTGTTTCATTTAATAGCAGCGGGTAAAATTTATAGTATTCCTCTATGAGTTGACTACTTATTTCTTTTTTATTTTTTATTTTTAATTGGTCTCAGTGGAATTATTTTCAATTACAAAAATTATTTAGTTACCATGTTTTGTATTGAGTTAATGTATTTGGGAATCACTATTTGTTTCATAATAGTTTCGATTTCCACAGCGGATCCAAAAGGTCAAATTTATGCCATTTTGTTATTAATTTTAGCTGCTGCTGAATCTGCGGTAGGTTTAGGCTTACTTATTGTCTTATACAGATTTGGAAATTCGATTGACTTTCAAGAATATCAAAAGCTAAAAGGTTAATTTTTGTTAAATCAAATCCCGATTTTTATTTCCTAAAAAAATTATGCAAAACTTTTCTCAAATCAAACAGTATGAAAACAAGATTCTAACAAATATTTTAAGTTCACAATTTGTCTACTCTTCTGTTAATCAAAAATGTGAATTAAAAGAACAAGAACTGATTATACAAAATAAGAAAACGAAAAAAATTCATTATTTATATCTTTTTCTAACTACAAATAAAAGGCCTTATGCAAAAAAATATTACATTTCGCAAAAAAATTCCAATAAAAAAACGCGTGTAGTTAAGCCGAAATCAAAAGCGGTAACCTGAAGCGTGGGCATAAAAAATAATAAATTTTACGATAATTTTTATCGCATGTTATTCCAAATCATCCCTTTTCAAAATAATTCAGAAAAAAAAGTTCTGAAATTACAAGAAAATAATTTAGATTTAATAATTCATTATGCGCCCTTAACTACTCGTACAGCAGGTTTAAAATCAAAAAATAGTTATATCTCAGATATACCTTTAATTTGACGATTAAAATGAACAAAAAGTTCACTCTTTCAAAAAATATTTATTTTAAAACATTTGAAAGTGTTAAATGAAGATTTCCAATTTAAACGTTTAGAAAATGTTGTTGAATAATTGAAACTTATCCAAAAGTTTTTTTTCTAAAAATTTAGTTACCTGAATAAAGAAACATTATAATTTTTATTTTTCAAATAAGCATGCGGTATTTTTCCCACTTTTAACTCTACAGCCGACGTTAGAAGCGATTGAGTTTTTTAAAATTTTTAACTTATTTACAATTATTTTTGTTCTGAGTTTAATTCTCTTTGGTCTTGCTTATTTTCTTTCTTTAAGTACAATTAAAGATAGTGAAAAATTAAGTCAATATGAATGTGGATTTGAGCCTTTTGATGAGGCAACACGTCATCCATTTGATGTACATTTTTATGTTGTTGGGATTTTATTTTTAATTTTTGATGTGGAAATTGCTTTATTATTTCCTTGAGTTTTAGGATTAAAATTTTCAAACTGATTTGGTTTTTTTACGATGGTCATTTTTTTAGGTGTTTTAACGATAGGTTTCTTTTATGAATGACACCGAGGAGCTTTAGTTTGACCACATAAACAACAAATGAATCAAAACACATAGAAAAGAAAAAATGCGTTTATTATTTAAAATTGAAGCAAACTTATATTCCTTTCAAAATATTTCTTGAGTTGATTTCTTAAATATCAACCCTGAAATATATTTATCTTTAATTATATTAATTGGTTTAACCATTGTCGGAACTGCAAACTTTGTGCCACAAGCCAATACAATTATTCAAAAAAAAGAAGTCACTCTTTCTTTGTATGCATTAACAAAATGAAGTTTATTTTTTACGTTAATTTTTTATACAATACATTTATGTTTTTTTCAAGGAACTTTATTACACTTTAACGCTTATTCCATTACAGATTTTTACACAAATAGTTTGAAATTTGCAGTAGTTTTAACCACATTAATTATTTTAAATGCCGCAAATGATTATGTTAAAAATCATCCTCGACATCTAATGGAATATCCGCTTTTGGTCTTGTTAACAACAGTATTTTTATTAATATTAATTTCATCCTATAATTTAATGACTTTATTTTTAGCCATTATCGGATTCAGTTTAAATATTTATGTATTACTTTTATACGATTCATTTAATCATTCTTCTCGCGAAGCAGGTATCAAATATTATTATTTAAGTACGTTTAGCTCAGGTTTATTAATTAGTGGTATTTTTTTAGCTTACTTAATTTTTCACAATACAAGTTTTATTTCTATTACTTGAATTCTGCATAATTGAACTTGTTTTAATGGATTTGAAATAAAAAATTTTTTACTTCATATTATGATTTATTTTTTATCTTTTGGTTTTTTATTTAAACTCGCGGCATTTCCTTGCCATTTATGAGCACCCGAAATTTATGATGGAAGCCCTCATCCAATTACAGCAATTTTTGTATTACCTATTAAAATTGCAACTTTCGGTCTTTTTTTAAGATTATTAAGTTATGTTTTTGGTGATTTATATTATATTTGAAATTACATTATTTGAATGTCAGCATTTTTTTCAATGATTTGAGGTTGCTTAGGGGCTTTAGGAGAACAACTTGTGAAAAGGTTTGTTGCTTATTCTTCCATAAATCAAATGGGATTTTTGCTAATGGGATTAGCGGCTGGAACTTTTGAAGGTATTCGCGCTTCTTTAATTTATTTGGTGTTGTATGTTTTGATGAACTTAGGCTTTTTTATTTTATTTCTAACCACAAAAGATATGAAAACTAAAAAATCTATGACCTATTTAACAGATTTTAATTTGTTTGCGCAAAATAATTATTTATATAGTATTGGATTTGTTATTATTTTATTTTCGATGGCTGGAATACCTCCACTTGGTGGATTTTTTGGAAAATATTATTTATTTTTACATAGCTTTCAAGTCGGACATATTTTATTAGTTATAACTGGAATGGCTACGAGCGTAATTGCAACTTATTATTATTTACGTATTATAAAAATTATGTGATTTGAAAAACCAATAAAAAGTCGTCTTTTCTTTGTAACTTTGTTTTCACACAGCTTATTTTCTTATTATATAGTTATTGAATATTTACTTGTTGGATTTATAATTTGAAGCCCTTGAATTTTCGAATATGGAAATTTATTGAGTGCTACTTGTATAAATCCAATAACTACCTGATAATTTGCCTATGTCAAACCTTAATAAAATAAATCCATTTAATTTAAAGAATTCGAGTTTAAAATGAATTGTTATTGTTGGATTAAATTTAATCAGTGCGGTTGTTTTGACATATTTCTTGGTCTTAGTACTAATTTATTTAGGTTTAATTGGTGAATTAGCAACAGCAGGGATTGCTGTTCTTTGACAAAAAATAGGAACTTTTTTACTTCCGACTACAATTATAATTTTGAGTGTTTTAGTGATTACGCTTTCAAATCCTGTCTATGCTTTAGTTTGTTTAATTTTAGTGTTTTTTAGTACAGCGTTATTTCTTCTTTCTATAAACGTGAATTTCTTAGCTTTGATTTATTTAATTATTTACATTGGAGCAATAGCTATTTTATTTTTATTTGTGATAATGATGTTTAATTTGCGAGAATTAGAAAAACAATCTACTACCCTGAATGACTATAGCTTTATCACAATTAGTTTCTGATTTTATTTAATTATAGTTTCAAAATTTTATTCTTTATTTCTAGATTATGTTTGAACTTACATTGAATATGATACCTATTTTAATGAATATTTTATTTTAAAAACACAGAGTCTGACTTATTATCTAACATATCAATATGTCGATACTTTGTTATTTGGTACTCTTTTATACACATATTATTGTTATATTTTTTTGGTTGCAGCTCTAATTTTATTAACTGCAATGTTAGGGTCAATTATTTTGGCTTTAAGTACAACTGAAAAAACAACAGATAATATTTAATTTTAATTATGAAACCTTTTCTAAGCCGTTGATTTTTTTCCACCAATCATAAAGATATCGGTACTCTTTATTTTATTTTCGGAACATTTGCTGGCGTAGTTGGAACTTTACTTTCCTTGTTCATTCGTCTAGAGTTAGCTTATCCTGGAAATCAATTTTTTTTAGGTAATCATCAATTATATAATGTTGTGGTTACAGCGCATGCTTTTCTCATGATTTTCTTCATGGTTATGCCAATTTTAATCGGAGGTTTTGGTAACTGATTTGTACCTGTTTTGATTGGTGCTCCTGATATGGCTTTTCCTCGTTTAAATAACTTAAGTTTTTGATTATTACCAGCTTCATTATTATTATTGGTTATGTCAAGTCTTTTTGAAGTTGGTGCAGGAACTGGTTGAACAGTTTATCCTCCATTAAGTAGCATTGAAGCACATTCGGGACCTTCAGTAGATTTAGCAATTTTTAGTTTACATTTATCTGGTGCATCTTCGATTGCAGGAGCTATTAATTTTATTGTAACTATTGTGAATATGAGAGCACGTGGTATGGAATTTTACCAATTGCCTTTATTCGTCTGATCTGTTTTTGTCACAGCGATTTTATTACTTTTATCTTTACCTGTTTTAGCAGGTGCAATTACTATGTTATTATTTGATCGTAATTTAGGAACCGTCTTTTTTAATGCTGCTGGAGGTGGTGATCCTGTTTTATATCAACATCTTTTTTGATTTTTTGGACATCCTGAAGTTTATATTTTAATTTTACCAGCTTTTGGTATTGTTAGCCAAGTTGTTGAAAGTTTTTCTGGAAAATCAATTTTTGGTTATTTAGGTATGGTTTATGCTATGATGGCAATTGGATTCTTGGGTTTTATTGTTTGAGCTCATCACATGTTTACTATCGGACTTGATGTAGATACAAGGGCTTATTTTACTGCAGCTACAATGATTATTGCAATTCCAACTGGAATTAAAATTTTTAGTTGATTAGCTACAATTTGAGGAGGATTATTACGTTTAACAGTACCTATGTTATTTGCTATGGGTTTCATCTTCTTATTTACTGTTGGAGGAGTTACCGGTGTTGTTTTAGCTAATGCTGGACTTGATATTGCTTTTCATGATACTTATTACGTTGTTGCTCATTTTCATTATGTTTTATCTATGGGTGCTGTTTTCGGTATTTTTGCCGGTTTTTATTATTGAGTAGAAAAATCTTTATGTTTAAAATATAATGTTTTATTAGGTAAAATCCATTTTTGAACCTTTTTTATTAGCGTAAATATCACTTTCTTTCCAATGCATTTCTTAGGATTAGCAGGAATGCCACGTCGTATCCCTGATTATCCTGATGCTTTCGCTGGTTGAAATCAAATTTGTTCTGCAGGTTCTTTTTTATCAGTGTTTTCTACTTGTTTATTTTTCTATTTAATCTATGAAATTTTTGTCGCGGAGTATGTCATTGCTAAAAACAATCCATGAAAACATTATCCACAACAAGTGAGCTTTACTGTTCCACAAAGAATAAGTGCTTTTTTCTTTTTCTCACAAACAAATATAAATACTTTTGACGCACCTGAACAATGACAAATGAATTTCCAAGATCCTGCAACTCCGATTATGGAAAAAATAATTGATTTGCATCATGATATTCAGTTCTTTTTAATTATTATTGTTATTTCAGTTCTTTGATTTCTTTTACGTACTGTATGATTATTTCATGAAGAAAATACAGAAACAGTTCGTTTCGCATTTGATCATCACACGAGTCTAGAATTAATTTGAACCATTATCCCAACAATTATTTTGATTTTTATTGCAATTCCTTCATTTGCTTTACTCTACGCGGTAGATGAGTTACATAATCCGAAAATTACTATTAAAGCTTTAGGAAATCAATGATATTGAAGTTACGAATTTTCTGATTATATTCTGAAAAATTCAGAAGATTCTTTAAAAATCGATAGTTACATGGTTTTAGAAGACGATTTACAAAAAGGACAATTTCGTTTATTAGAAGTTGATGAACGTATAATTTTACCAGAAGCACTTTCTATCCGATTTTTAGTCACGTCACGTGATGTTCTTCATAGCTGAGCTGTTCCTTCATTAGGTGTGAAAATGGATGCTTGTCCAGGACGATTAAACCAGGTTGGTGTATTTATTCGCCGTCGAGGAGTTTATTTTGGTCAATGTAGTGAACTCTGTGGAATTAATCACGCATTTATGCCTATTGTCATTGAAGCTGTAACACTTGATGATTTTAGGAAATGAATTTTAACAAAAACTCAAAATAGTTAAAAACACATTTTAATTTTTTTTTTAAATATATATACTCCCACCCGGACTCGAACCGAGAAAATTTAAATTTTGAGTTTAACGCGTCTACCTTTTCGCCATGGGAGCTTTTGTATATTGTATTTAAGAAATCGTCGATTGCATAAAAAAAATTTATAGAAAATGAAATCAAAATCTATTGTCCTAGTGACGGAATGGTAGACGTATTTGCCTTAGAAGCAAAGTTTTGTGGGTTCGATTCCCTCCTAGGATAACTGAAAATGCAAGAAAAACCATGTTAAAATTTGTAAAAACAAATCAAAGTAATCAAATCTTAAACAAATTAGTTTCAGATAATTGTTTGAGTTTTGGACGTAGTCCAAGACTTAATAACAGAAAAATTACGCATTATATTTCTGGTACAAGACAAAAAGTTGATATTTTTAACTTATATGAAATGCGTTACTTATTATTAAAGGTTTATCCTTTAATTCATAATTTATTTCTTCAGCAAAGACTTAACGTTAAAAAAAAAAAAAAAATACTTTTTGATAAAAACTTTGATTTTCAAAACAGTTCTCAAAAAATACCTAGACAATTACGAAAATGAGAAGATTTTCGCAATTTCAAAAACAAATTTAATAAACCTCTTCTTGAAGCTGTTCGGCCTTTATTACCTAAAATTTTATTTGCAACAACAACAGAACTATATAGTTCGATTGTAGCTTCCGCGGCGGCAAAATGCCATATGCCTTTTCATGTAAATCGTTGACTTTCCGGAACTATTACTGCTTCAGCCTCATACTTAGAAGATTTTGAGCAATGATCTTTTTTAACAGATGATCTTCACAAAGATATTAATAGTGTAATCCAGACAAACTTTTTTAAACGTAAAAAAAACATGGCACAGCAAACCAATCAAATTCGAAAGTACCAACTCAGTCGAAAACCGAGTTTAATCATTATACCTGATGTTTCTAACAATGAAATGATTATCAAAGAAACAAATGCTTTCGGAATACCTGTATTAGGAATTGTTAGCTCAAATTGTAAAAATGAAATAGCTTATCCAATTTTTGCAAATGATTTCTCAATTTACAATGTCCATTTTTTTTGTCATTTTTTAAGTTCTTTGATTACAAAAGAAATTGTGAAAAATAAACATAAAATTTATTTATCTCCAAAAAAAATAAGCAGTCCTCAGTTTACACAAGCTGTGAAAGAAATATTTAGTTTTAACTCGCGTTTTGTCAAATTAACCTCTGAAAAAAAAAGAAAAAAAAATACAGAGATGAAATACTTTTTTAAAGGCCGTTATTTTTTAGAAAATTTAATTAAACCAAAACTTAAAATAAAAAAATCGTTAAAATATAAAAAAAAACCTTATTTTATAAATATACCTAAAAAAGCGCTTGTTTCTCCAAAAAAATTAATTTTAATTGAAAATCAAAAACGTTTGGAAAAAAATAAAAGAAATTTTTACTTAAAAAACCGTATTTTACCAAAAATAAAACTAATCAAAAAGCTACATCATTTTAATTTTCCTAAAACTGTGCGAGAACTTCGAATACCTGCAAACAAACCAAAATTTCGTTTTTGAAATCAAAATAAGTTTTTTTTTTCAAACACACTACAATTTGCAACAAATACGAGTTTAGCTTTTCAATTTAAAAGGTTTGTCTTTCCCAAAGTATTAAGAAAAAGCTTTTGAAATGCAAAACGTTTAGCAGGTTTAGAAAAACAATATAAACAAAAAAACAATCGCCGACATTTGAGTAAGAATGTGAGTTTCAAAACTCATGCTAAAAAAATTCCGCTTTATAGGAAACGCTGACCTTTGGATAAATTAAAAAAAGGAAACTAAATCTTTCAATGCAAAAAAAAATAAAAACCTATTTAAAAAAAATAAATATTTCTCCGAAAGTCAATTGTTCGACTGTTATTAACGAAAAAAAAGAAGTTATTCTTCTAAATCAAACTTTAAAATCAAAATTATCTACTTTTTTTTTTAAACCTTGAATAAAAAATAAAAAATTTAATTTGACAAAAAGACAAGCTTTTTTAAAAAAAATCTATGGGCAATTTAAAAAGAATTACTTTTTGAAAAACCGAAAAGATTTTCTAAAAACTTCTTTTGGCGAAATACTTAAAACAACACATTTAAATTCAGAATTAAAACGCGGATTATGATTATCCGCAAGAGTTCTATCAAAATACCGCAAAATTCAACAAGGAAAGAAAAAAAAAAGTTCTTTAAAAAAAATACCTTGAACTTTAGTGAAACCTCATGGAAAACAGTATGAAATTCTGATTGCTTCTCTGCGAAAAGGATGACTTTATGAAAATTTATTAAAAGCAAATTTTTCGAGAAATGCAAAACATTTTCTTTTAGATAGACCTCAAACAGCATTTCAAAATCATTTTAAACAACAAAAAAAAGAACCTTGAGTCGACTCTTTATTATTTAAACGCTGAGCTTATTTTGGTTTCATTGAAAAATATAAAAAAGAAACTAAAAATCGAAGTTTAAAAATGAAAGATTATTTGCGAAAGTGAAATCCAAGATTTCAAAAACGAAATCAATTATTTTGATGACGTCGGAAATTACTTTTTGATTTTTATCGAAAAAATTGAATTAAAAAAGATAAAGCAAAGCGTATTAAACAAGTTGTGGGAAAAATTTATTTTCCTTTTTACGGACACTTAAAGCAAAAACAATTTAATAAAATTTTAAAAAAAAAAAAAAAATCTCAATGCTTGAACAAAAATGAAACAGTTTTATCTTCTTTAGAAAATAGATTAGATGTTGTTGTCTATCGTTTGAATTTAGCACCTAATATTCTTTGAGCGCGTAGACTTATACAAGAAGGTTCCATTTTTGTTAATAATGTTTTTTCTTTATCAACATGAACAGAAGTCTATGGACAGTTTAAACATTTAAATTTTCCTTTGAAACTAAGAGATCCAAAAAATTTGTATAAAACACGTTTTTGAAATCCAAATCATGGAATTAGTCAATTTAAATTTTTGCTGAAACCAACTAAAAAAATTCATTATTTAGTTCAACCAGGAGATTTAATTCAAAGTACTAAAAGCGTATCAATAAATAACTTTAAAAGTAATAAAAGACTTTTAAGAAAACCAATGACAAAACACTTGTACACTATAACGAAAACAAAATTTCAATGAAATAATGCGATTAAAGCGCCCGAAGTTTATTCGGCTGCAAAATGAAGGGAGCCAAAAAAACAAATCACAGCTTCGATGTTTTTATTTAATCCTCGGTTTACTGATTTGCATATGAACGACCGTATTCAAGAATTGTTTTTCCGTTGAATGACACTTTAAAAAAGTTATTTTCTTCTTTTTTTTTTAGTGCGACAACCATTAAAAGTAATTTGCGTTTCGATAAGAAACCCTAATATTTTTAATCGACGTTTTTTTTTTAGTTTTCTTAAGACTTTTTGTATTTGTCAACGATTTTTATTGTAATTTTTATATTTGAAAATAACAAATTTTATGCCATAACTTGAGAGTTTTTTAAAAAAAGCGTTAGCTACTGTTAAAACAGCCATTTTATTTATTTTGTTTCGCCCATGAAATCCGCAGCGTCCAGAGCTAATTCAAAGCTTCGTCTGACCCTTTAAATTAGCCGCTGTAAAAAAAATGTTTCTTCGATAATGTGAAACTGTTATAACATAAGGATAGTTAGAAAACGTTTTTTTTTTTGTAACTCAACGCTTTTTGACTGTATTCTTTTGACTTAATCTAAGTTTTTTATTTTTTTTGCTTTTTTTAAAATTTATTTTTTTTTTACGCATAATTTTTTCTTTGAAGGATTTTTAAAATGTCATATAAAACAAACCCAATATTTAATCGATTAAAAATTATTAAAGGATGAAAAAATCCTTACTTACCAACAAAAACGTTAAACTATTCGCGAGATATTTCGCTTTGATTTAAGGTTTATCTTCTTTTGAAAACTTTTTTAAACTTAAAAAAAATACAATTACTTTCTTGTGAAATTCGTTTTGAACAGCAAAATAAGAAAATACTTTATCTTGTAATTAATAAAAAAAAAACTCAAAAAAAAAAAAGAAAAAAAACTCGACTTTCTTTAAAAAAACTTCAAACACCTTTACGTAAAAACATGAATCGGAATTCTATATTTTTTTTATACAAAGATTTAAATTTTTTAAAAAAAGTTTCTTTTTGAAATAAAAATGTGGTCCACACAAAAATTTTGTCAAAATTTTGATTAACAAAGCCGAAAATCTCAACTTGAATAAATTATTTTGAAAAAATTACAAAACTTCGTCAAAATTTAAGAAAAAAAACTAAATTTTTGAAAAAAAACAAAACTTTTATTCCAGCACCACATTTAAAATTTAAGTTCTATACAATTAAACAAAAACAACTCTTATCAAAAAAATTAAGAATTCAAAAAATAAACATTATTCTTTCTGCAAGATTATTTGAATTATCCCAACAAAAAGAGTCACAAATTTTAAAAAAATTAATTCAAGGATTAAAAAAAAAAATTGTGATGAATCAAGCAGAAACGAAAAAAATAAATACAGTGTATGAATTTTTGTTTCATTCAAATAAAAATTCTTTTAAAAAAGGAAAAAAACAAATTTTTTTAAAAAAATTAATGTTTAATCGTTTAAAAAAACAGAAATTAACCCTTTTGCAAAAAATATTTAAAAAAGAGTTTACTTCTTTGAACCAGGCACTGTTTTTTAAACAAAAATTACCAAAATTTTTATTAAAAATTAATAAAAATTTTTCTTTTAAAAACAAGTCTTTATCAAAAAAAATTTTATATTTAAATTTTTTATCTTTAAATTTTCAGAACAAAAATTTTTTAGCAAAGAATTATTTTTTGATATATCATTTTGAGTCCGTTTTTGATAAAAAAAAAAATAAAACAAATAAAACAAAGGAAATCTTAAAAAATTTTAGTTTAAAGTTTTTTTTGAAGGCAAAATCTACGCGTTTAAAAAAAAGAAAACATTTACGTTATAGATATTTTAAAATTTTTCTTTGATTTTTATCAAGACTGAAAATGAAAAAAAAAAGAAAAAAAAGTCAAAGTTCTAAAAATATTTTCAAAAAGTCAAGTCTTCGATGAAAATCAAAATCTTTTCAGAAGCATACTTTTTTTTGAAATAAAAAAAAATATAAAAAAATCAAAATTCAACAGCTTTTCACAAAAAACATTAAAAAAATAAACACTTATGTAAAAAAAAAACAAATTCTGAGCGCTTACCAATACAGATTACCGTATCGAAAAAATTATTTTAAATTTTTGCAATTAACTACAAAGTTAAGGTTAAAGTATTTAATTCAGGACTTTGTACAAAAATATTTTGCTTTGCAAGTTGAAGCAAAAATTGTACATTTTTTAAATGATCAAAAAAATCAAAATTACTTTCGTTTAGTTTTTCCAGTTTGAAAAAAAAAAAGAAATCAACTCCTTAGAAAATTTAGACAAAACCATTTAAAACAAAAACAAATTTTTTTAACAAGTCAATTACAAATCGGAACTACAATCAAAAAAACAAATCCACAAAAAAGTAAGATTACACAATTTACTAATAATACTGCGAAAATTTTAAGGAAAAAAGACTTGTTTCTTTTAACAAGAAAAAAAGTAAAAAACTTACGTATCAAAAATAGTTTTAAAAGAATTAAAAACAGCAAAGATTTTCGCCATTCTTTCAAATATTTTATACCAACGTTAATGCATTTTTCACGCACACTTAATCCGCAACCTTTATCAGATCTTTTAGCAAAAGTAATGTATAAAGCCAAAAAACAAACTTGAATGTTAAACACAATCAAAGACATTTTGAGAATGTTAAAGCTAGGTAAAAATGTCGGTTACAAAATTGCATTAGCGGGACGTATAAACTCGGCTGATAAAAGTCGCTTAATTTATATTACTCGAAAAAATGTTCCTTTACAAGTTTTTGATAAAAATATGAATTTTGCCTATTCACAAGCAAAAGCACGTATTGGCGTATTTGGAATTAAAATTTGAGTTTATTTTTAATTCATAGTTAAAAAATGAAAAAAATCATATCTTTACCTCAGAAAACAAAATTTAAAAAACAACAAAAAGGGCATATAAATAATATTGAAAGAAAAAAAAGTGCTACTTATCTTTATTATGGAGTTTTTGGTTTAAAAATATTAAAACCAAGCCGTTTAAATAGAAAACAACTGGAAGCCACAAGAAAACAAATTTCTAGAAATTTACGTAAACAAGAAAAGTTATGAATCAGAGCTCTTCCAGATATACCTGTGACGAGTAAGCCGAAAGAAATACGTATGGGTAAAGGAAAAGGTGCAGTCGAATATTGAATAATTAAAGTCAAAGCTGGGCAGACACTCTTTGAGTTGAGTTCGATGGGATATAAAAAAGCAAAAACAATTTTATTGGGCGCTGCAAAAAAATTAGCCGTACCTTGCGCTTTTATTTGTCAAAGTAAAAAAATTTAATTAAAAAGATTGAGCATAGAGGATTCGAACCTCTGTATGATGGATTCAAAGCCCATTGCCTTGCCACTTGGCGAATGCTCATTTCTAATAAATTTTATGTTAAATTTTTATTAAATCAACGGTCAAAATTTTTAATCAACATTAAAAAAATATATTAAACATACTTTTTTATAAAGCATTTGCTTGTAAACTTATAATTTTTTTTTTAAACAAAAAATATAATATTTATTTTTTATGAAAGTTGATTAGCAAATTTGTTTATAATTTTTATAAGATTTTGTTTAAACAACTCAGAAAAATACAATCAAGTATTAATATAAGAAAATAAATAAACTGCTATTTTTTTTAAAATACACCTTTTTTAAGATTTCAAAACAAATAAGATTTTATTTTTTGTAAAAACTATCATACTTGTAGCTAATGTATTTTTTTAATTAAAATAAAACAATAAGAACATAATTTTTGAAATTATGTTTTTTAAAATAAAAACAAAATAAGTTTTTTTTATGAATATCTCGATAATCTTGTTTTAGGACGTGAACAATACGAAAAATTTTGGCTAAGGATAATTTTACTGATTAGGCCATAGTTTCCTAGAAGAAATTACTAAACCTCAGACGAATACCTAACGAAGTGAAACATCTTATTAGTTAGAGGAAAATCAGTCAATAGAGATTTTGAGAGTAGTGGCGAGCGAAATTGAAAAATTTAATGCAAAGTTCAGCATGTATTTAAACTTTTTGCTATAATTTAACTTGGAATAGTTAAACCAAAGAAGGTAAAAGTCCTGTAAATAAGTCAAAAAGCTTAAGTATTTATAGTAGTTCGATAGAAAATTTGAATGAAAACCGGGGTACCATCCTCGATATTAAAATATACAAGATTAATCAATAGTGCACAAGTACTGCGAAGGAAAGATGAAACAGAATCCTTTTAAGGGGAGAAAAGAGTTAAAATAAAAAAAATAAAAATCACATAGAAAAACGTCAATAGATGTAATAATATGGTACCTTTTGTATAATGGATCAGCAACTTAATTATTTTAGCAAGTTTAACACTTTAGTGGTAGATATAATGAAAATATATGGTTTTTAAACAGCCAAGAGTTATAATAATTAAACCCGAAGCCACGTGAGCTCAACGTGATCAGAATGCGAGTGTAAAAAACTCAAAGTTCGTACATGAGTCTGTTGCAAAAGACCATGAAGAATTGCGTTGAGGGGTGAAAGGCTTATCAAACGTGGTTATCGCTGGTTTTCCGCGAAATCTATTTTAGTAGATAGTTATTGAATTTGAAATAAATCAAACTTAAATTTTTAAGGGGTAGAGCACTCTTTTTGTGAGGAGGGCGTAAAACACTTTTCTGAACTTATGGAAACTCCAAATACTTAAAAAAAAGATAACTAACAGACTTTGGGTGCTAAGGTCAAAAGTCAAAAGGGAAACAGCCCTGATCATCAGCTAAGGTTTTTAAGTAATTGATAACAGTGAAAAAGAGTTAAATAACAATGACATCCAAAAGGTAGGCTTGGAAGCAGCCATCCTTTAAAAAAAGCGTTAAAAATTATTGGTTGAGTTATTTAGCCTTGACAATGTTGTGAAACTAGTTCGATTCACCGAAGCAGTGATTATATACATGCAAATTGTATATAAGGTAGCGGAACGTTTTATATCTGATAAATTTTATTGAGAAATAAGATTCTAGATTAAAAGTGCGAATGCTGATATGAGTAACGAATAATAATTATTAAAAAAATTATTATCGCCGAAAATTTAAGGTTTTCTACATCAAAGTTAAAATTGTGTAGAGTTAGACGGCCCCTAAGAAGTATTTGCCAACACAAACTTTAATGGGATATAGACATAAATTGTCTGCTAAATAAACAATTAATATTGGGTACGTAGATTTGATTTTTAAAAAGGATAATATTAAAATCAAATTGAATATTCGATTCGAAAAAAGTTTATTTTGTACCGTACTGGAAACCGACACAGGTAAATTGGTAGTGTATACTAAGGCGATTGAGATAACAATATTGAAGGAACTCTGCAAGTTGACTCTGTAACTTTGGAAGAAAGAGGGCCCTTAATTAGTATTAATGGCATCATAAAAATGGGAGAAGCGACTGTTTATTAAAAACACAGGACTCTGCAAAATTGAAAAATGAAGTATTGGGTCTGAGGCCTGCCCGGTGTCTGTCAATGAAAACGGAATGTGCGAGCATAAAATTGAAATCCAGATAAACGGCGGCTGTAACTCTGACGGTCCTAAGGTAGCGAAATTCCTTGGCGGGTAAGTTCCGTCCTGCATGAATGGCATAACGACTTCTCTACTGTCTCCAATATTGACTCAGTGAAATTGAACTTGCCGTGAAGATGCGGCATTCCTATCAGCTACACGGAAAGACCCCATGCACCTTTACTGTATGTATAAATTGTTATTTTAAGTTCAATGTGTAGAATAGATGGTAGCGTAGGAAGAATTAATTCTAGTTAATTCAGACGTACAAAGTGAAATACCATTCTTTGAAACTTAAAAAACTTAATTTTCTTTTGAAAATGAAACGTTTATATTTGTCAGTTTGACTGGGGCGGTCGCCTTCTAAAATGTAACGAGGGTGTACATAGGTAAATTCAAATCAATTTTGATTGATTTTTGAGCGTAATGGTATATTATTTGCTAGACTGTTAGACTAAATAAGTCGCACAGAGACGAAAGTCGGTCATAGTGACCCGGTAATTCTAAATGGAAAGGTTATCGATCAACAAATAAAAGGTACGCTGGGGATAACAGGCTGATAATCCTTTAGAGTCCCAATCGATGGGATTGTTTGGCACCTCGATGTCGGCTTATCGCATCCTGGAGCTGAAAAAGGTTCCAAGGGTTCGGCTGTTCGCCGATTAAAGCGGTACATGAGCTGGGTTTAGAACGTCGTGAGACAGTTCGGTCCCTATGTACTGATAGTATTTAAAAAGTAAAAGGATTTATCCCTAGTACGAGAGGACCGGGTAAAATAGATACATGGTTTAGCAATTGTTTCTCCAGAAGCATCGTTGCGTAGCTACATCTAGAAAGGATAATTACTGAAAGCATTTAAGTAAGAAACCTACCTTTAACTTTTTTTAAAAGCATTAAAGAACATAATGTTAATAGGTTTATTTAGATTTTAACTGTGAAGTTAATTTTAATAATACTAAACTTTTTTCAATTATCTTTTTATTTTTCAAGAGTTATTCCAATGTTTTTTACAAAGGAAAAGTCCCAAAGGTTGGGTAACAATTTTGCTAAATTTGTTATGTGGGTTCAATTCCCTCCTTTTCCGATTTTTTGCGTTGAATTCAAGAGGGAAAGTGGCTGAGTGGTCAAAAGCAGTGGACTGTAAAT
>JAABUO010003881.1_pt1 | contig 17725 bp, 20 predicted proteins | sample 5559291 | NCBI WGS metagenome assembly JAABUO01 (sample SAMN10711878, study PRJNA513372) | rock metagenome | isolation source: Antarctica rocks | place: Antarctica: Victoria Land, Finger Mt sud | reverse complement strand
GACTCATATCCACATTAACATGGACCATGTTGAGGTTTGTGTTGCAGAAACCGGGATCTGGAGAATGGAGTGTGGGTCAGCATTGTTTGGAGAAGCACGCAGACTTGCTTCAAACGAATGATCCAGACCCCATTTCATCTAGCAAAACATTCCCGAGAGCTTTCTGTGTCTCCCCACAAAACTCGAAGGTGCCTTTACCATTGAACATGACTGGACTGACTTCCGCCGCAGCCCCGTGATATCCCGTTTCTTCCCTCAGCTCTCTCACTGCGCTCTCTGCTGCAGTCTCTCCCTCATCGACTAATCCTGCTGGCACTTCAATTGTGACTTTATTGATTGGAGGACGAAACTGCTTCTGAAGAAGTAACTCAGGACCGGATGGTTTCTGTAGGATAGCGACTATGCCGACGCCGTCGATGGGAGAGTTTTTGGGGCGGGTCTGCGTGAAATGTTGTTAGCATCATATAAGATGAATTCTGAGAAATTGTTCAAGAAAGTTGTACGCAAGAAAGGCGCGCTAAAGGTAGACAAGGCGGAACCCACCGAGCGCTCAGCAGACTCCCATTTCCGCTCCTTGCCCAGAGGATCTTTATATGTGATTCTGGCCCCAGTAAGCAACAACTCATACCCAATCATGACTCCGAAAGACGAAGCATACGATACCAGCTTCGTCCAGCGCGCATCTCTGATCATCTGCAATCCGTCAATTGCTGATGGTTTGGGGGTGGATAGAGGCAAATGACTAATGGCTCGGTCGATATGACCTTCGCATCTGATGCCTTGGGATCTGAACCTGACATGACGCTTGCTGGGTTTGGAAAGGTGCACCGGAGTTGTTTGTTCGGGAACCGACAGACCTGTCAAACTCCTGTCATGCTGCCGGGCTGGATGCAGGATGAAGTCGGGATGTTCTTATCGATTGCTTTAGCGAATGCAGGGTAGCAAGCAGTAAAATATCGGTTTTTGTGAAGCAGAAAAGCATTGATCAGCTACTCTATACAGAAATGATGCATAGTACCTCTTCGATCTCTAGGATACTAGAGTTTTAGTTTATGTACCACAAAGTAATTTTATGCTTGCTTTCCACACTCCAGTATCGTAATAGCAAGCTCCGCCAACAACAACTCAGATCTTCCCTTCCCTTCTTAATCCCTCGTAGAGGGCCCAAGCAGCCAGAGCCTTTGCATCTCTACCGCCTTCCCTCCATAATCGCTCCAACGGACAGAGCTTCAATGTGATCTTCTCACCGTGTTCCCTCAGCCCAGCCAGCTTTCCTGACCATTCCTTTAACTGCTCTCGAGGGATTCGCTTCTGATGGAGGAACAGAGGGACGAATTCATCACAGCCCCCAGGACTTGGGTATACGCCCTGTTGTAATAACTCTTCGTTATCAGATGTTGCCTTCGGCAAGGCCATCTCAGTAAGATTAATAAGATCTTCAGCGGGCATTCTAAGCCCAGTCTCTTCCTCAATTTCCTTAGCTGCACCCCCGGAGAAGGTGCCTGAGTCATCCAACATGCCAGCTGGCAGTTCAGCAAGTGACAAGGAGCCGCTCGGGATACGGGGTTGCAGCGTAAGTATCACATGCTTGTCTTTTTCGGAATTGGAGGGCACATCATCAGGTTGAAGAATTAGCTATAAATATAGTCAACCCACATGCTTAGAACAAGAAAATGAGGTCGGAGAACGCGTACTAACATCCCAACGGAGCCACCGCGAAGAAATACGGAACCTGGGAGCTTTTCTCCTTGATCGTTTGACACCTCTGCTTTCAGTTTGGTGAATCCTAGGTGCCCACCAAAGAAGTCAACACTCTGTATGTCAATGTTGCGAAGCTTATATGGGGCGCTGTGGAAGACGTGCGAACTGCTCTTCTGCGTGGCAAGAGTGTGCTGAAGAGTGGATATCCAGGTTTTGAATGCAGGAAAAGATAGAAGCTGATCTTTGGAGAGATCTGAGGTGAGTCGGACTGGACATTCAGGTTTACTATCTGGGAGAATGAATGTAGACATAGTAGTTGTCAATCGTGGTGAAAGAACTGGTGTAATCGGCAATGAGAGATGCCCAAGGATAGGCCGTGATCTTGAAAGCATAGAGGTATGTGCTGGAGACGCTAGGGGTGTCTCCAGTGATGTCTCGATCTCATTATGCAGCTTGTACAGAGCACGCGAGAAGTCGACTTGGAGATGTCGCAATGACGTTCGAAAGAGATCGACAGGATCCCTGCAGCGGACTTCCAGCGGAGATAAGGTGGAATGCTTCGTGCAGGACAGACAACCACGAGGGGGCTTAACCAGAATTAGTTTAACAATCCACTACCAAATTGCTGTCTTAATTGTTCTAAACCCGGGGGTAAGTAGAAATGCAGAGAGAGTGACAGATGTGTCTTGATGGACCTGAAAGCCTCAATAGAATCACTAAGCATCATCTCCACATTCATTAGAACTCCAAGCCCCCGAGGCTCCTACCCTCGAAAACCAACATGAGCACTCTAACCGCCCATATCCCTCGTCTTCCTGAACATTGTGATCATAAATTACCAACCTCTTGTCGTCTGAGCGTACATCAGTGCTGTGCCTGTGCTGACAAGAGGCCATATTCATCTTCTTACTCAAAATATATCGACGGCATAGGCTTGGTTTCTCAAGGATCCAGACATCAGAATTATTGCTCATATTGCAAAGGTTAGACACTTACTATGATGTGAAGATGTGTATTTAAAAGGATATAGACTTTTGGACTGCGAGGATTGCAGCGTCGAATCTGTCAAGTCCATCGGACGCCCTAATACCCGGCATACCTGACCAAACCGCATTCATTGAGAGATGGTTCGAGTGGCATCGGGGATATGTGAATCATGAGCATGAAAATCAAGAGCTACATGGATTGAGAGGCGAAAGACTTGATCAGGTGCCGCCAGGTTGTCTTCCTAGGACTGTCGATGAATTGAATGCAGATCGTTCGAATCCATCTTCTCAATACAACACAATTTTGAGTGACGGTCTTCCCAGGGCTGTGTACAACACGCCAAATCTGGACACTTTTGAAGCTCACAACACTAATGAAACAATACCCGAAGATATAAACTCTGAAGATAGACTCTTCGACCCTCTACCTTCAACTTCATCGAATCCAGTTTATCAAGTAAGACACATTGAGTCTCACATTGATCCACTGGCTTCTCTTCGGCAAGAACTACAGCGCCTACGGACAGGCATCGAACAAGTCATGTCAGGTCTTCACGAATCTGGAGAAACTCCTCCTGACCCCCAAGAGGCTCTTCGCCAATCGGGTACTCTTGAAAGCCGTATGCAAGAAATCAACGGCCAACTAGATGGACTGCGGCAGACTAGAGTGGAGTTAAATCGAGCATATATTCCAACTAGTCCAATTACTACTCTAAGCTCCCCAACTGATCAACTTGTGCCTACCACTCCACCTATTGGATACGTGCCTACTTCCCTAACTTATTCAAACGTGCCGTCCACTGGGTTGTCGAGTCGGACTACGGCCTCTACAGGATTAACGGGTTTCCGAGCTAATGTGGAAGCTGTGGAGGGTCGTGAAGCCTCAGCACGAACGCAACGAGACAACGCAGCTCTGGCTCTGCAGCGTGCTGAAATTGAAGTACAGGCTGCGAACAATGCTCGAAGGGAACTTTTACGTGTACTCAGCGACCAGGAGGCGGCTGAGCGTGTGTTTGGCACTCGTGAAGAGTTTGAGAGGCAAGGAGGTGACTATGAGAGTCCGGTGGGCGGGATGTTTACCCGTGCATACGCACGTTATAGGGCTGCGGAAGAAGCCCGAAGAGGCGAGAGCACAGAGAGAACATTGGAGCAGGAGCAAGCAAGCAATAGACCGCAGCAGCGGTCTCAACAAGTGCCGCCGAGACCTGCAGCTTCGCTAATGGCTGGGGACTCAACAGAGCCTGTCAGACCACCCAGACCTACAATGCTGGTTGGACCATTGCCACCAGCCTTTTCCCAGAGCCCACTTTATACTATGCAAAATCAGATACGAGGCCCGTCTTCAAGATCACCGCCACCCCTTACTTCACGAGTAAATAATCCTCCACCGGCTCGGCGTCCTCCACCGAATTCTAGCTCCGCACAGCAGCGTACTTCGCAAGGGGGCTTTATGGCACAAGCTCAGCCTCAAGGACAAACAGCGGCTCAACTGCCACAGCCTACGCAGGATTACGAAGCCTGGAGAGCCAGTATGTACGCAGCAGGGCCTCTGTATCTCTCGAGAAACCCCAATGCCAATCCATCAAATCATCCCGGCACGCCCGCTTACCTTCGTGGTCCGACCACCACGCCTAGCTTACTCGACAGCCCTAATCCACTTCCAGCTCCCGATGCAATACCGGACTTCTCAACCATTGCCCCGGACGCTGCACGCATACACGACGTAGCTTCCCATCACCGTCGAATCATTCGAGACACTCGCGCCCCCCGTCACGAGCGCATAGCATCCGCCACCGCCAGCCCCACAGACAGCAGCAGCAGCCCCATTTCCTCCAACCGATTCACTAACGACTCACATCTGTGGCAACCCCTTCGACCCCCGCCCAACCTTGGCAACCAAATCGAAAACATCGCCTCCAACCCCAGCGATCACGCCGTCCTCCTGGAGCGTCTCCGCCGCCGCCGCAACGCTGTCGGCGAAACCGATGACTCGCGCCCCCATCTACGCAACCCCACATCCCCAGAGGGAATGGAAGTAACCATCGCGAGTCTGCGTGCGAGGAGACAAGCAGGGCTTTCGGCGGCGATTGATCAATTGCTAGAGGGCGATCCGAACGCCGAGGAGCAAGGGCCGAGGGGATTGGATCGCGATGATGGGAGGCCTGAGCCGAAGGGCACGGAGGAGATGATGGTGAATATGGAGTGTAAGATTTGTTTTAGCCAGCCGGCTAGTGTGGCTGTGTTGCCTTGTGGTAAGTTTGCATTCCCCGTACTGCTCTGTTGTCTACCCCGAACTTGTTCTTTTGGGTGGACGAGGGAGAGGCTAACGAGAGATGTAACAGGACACTTTGTGATGTGCAAATGGTGCGCGGATCAAACCGTCCCGAGCCACAAGGCGGATCGCACGAGGCCGGCGGGTGTGGTGAATTGTCCCGTTTGCAGGAAGAGGGTGAAGCAGAAGGTTTGACTTGTAATTCATCTTCCCAACTATCACTAACCTTATGATTGCAAAGGCAAATATCTACATGGGTTAAAGCACCTCTTTACCATCAACTTCCACAAGCGTTTCAGCGAGGGAGGCTTTCAGGTGTTGGCTTTCGCATACGTATGGCCATTGTCGTGGTAAGGGATTGGTAGGGGAAGGCGTTGCTGAACAGCTGAACAGAATTACGAAAATAATGGATGAATGCGCTTGGCAACTTTTTCGGGGATAGAAAATAGACTGGTTTGTATCACAGATAGATAATAACATTTCGGAAAATCAAAAGTTCGACACGCTCATTCCGTGCAGTGCTGTCTGTGACTTGATGCGGAGAAGGAGGAGTGGGGACGGTGGAGTTGGTGATGGGGTAGGTTGGTTTGGTTTGTGGTAGGTGACTTCATGCCTGTATTCAATGTTTTGGAGGAACTCCTGGTTTTCAGATTGGAGATATAGGGACCCCAGAAGGGCAGGTCTCGTGTTGTGCCTCACACGTCTTCGATACATAAAAGAGCGCATTTCCCATATAATAACTTTGTCTGTACATTCACTAAGCCGATTTCAAAGAACAGCGCATTTCTGGTATCATCCACAAAGACAAAAAATCCCTATTGCTTCGACCGATCAATCCAGAACCAGAAAACGCCAGGGTGGGCTGCCCGCCCTCCTCAAAAACATGACACATGAGAACATTTGACATCAAGTGCTCGTAAACCGCTAGAAATGCGCGCCCTCCCTTTCGAGATCCATCTCCCCCCATCCCGTACCAGGAGGCCCATACGCCGGGTGCTGCTGGTGTGCGCCGTGATACCCCGTGTCCAAGTCCTCTAGTGGTCTGCTGTTGGTAATAATACCCGATTGCTGTTGGTGGTCATGCCGCCGCATAGTCCCTGACGTTGGGTGCATGGTTCGCAGGTGATCCGGGTGGTCGTTGTAGATGCCCATGGCGCCAATGTCGCCGGTTGTGTGCTGGTCGGGCAGGCGCATTCCGGGGCGGGGGTAGAGGCTATCGGAGGGGCCGGAGTGCGGAACTGATTGGGCGTGAGAGAGGAGGGTGGCGTCTTCGTCTTCGGCGAGGGGGTGGTAGCGAGCTGGTTTGGCGCCGGTGCCGGCGAAGGATTGGTGGAGCGCGGGGTCGTTGTCGTAGGGGTTGTTGGGGTCGCCGTTGCGGCGGTTCGAGGGGTCGTTTCTTGTAGGTTCGAGGCCAGTGCCTTGCTTGGAGGTCTGGTAGCTGATGTCTTGCTCTCTGCGGCGGCGGCCGACGGCGAACCAACGGAAGCCGCGGCCGACGGCTTTGATGAGGTCCCAGGGGTTGAAGACGTCGAGCATGGCATAGATGCCGAAGGGCCCGCCGCGGTAGGCGGTTTTGGGGTCTGGAAGGTAGCCGGGGGTGGATTCTGAGGCGACGATTTGGGAGCGGCGGATGTCGTACACTTTCCATGGGAAGGCCCAGAGATGGAAGATGCTGAAAAGAGCCATTTCGATACACAGAAGAAGGGAGGGGATTCCCACTTTGATGTCGGGGTAGGAGATCTTTGGGCTGGGCTTGATGGCGCCGGAGGATGTGAGGAAAGAGATGATAATCTACTTTGAATATTAGAGGAGGGTCTTGACTGGAGACGAGTGGTTTACCGTTTGCCAGAACGAAAGAAAGATGACCAGCTTGATAGCAGTAACTTTCAGGAGCGGTTGGTGCTCAGCCAGGTCGTTCTTCAGCTGGATATAGAATTGTATCAAGCAATACATGGCTACCGTGACGCAGGTGGCATCAATGACCATAACCTAAAGATATTAGTCTGGACGCCCCAGTACCTGAAAGTGTGAGAGGCGCATACCCAAACGTGTAGGAAGACTGGACTTAGCGAATCAAGACAATATCTGCCGGCAGCCTGAGATCCGACGGCTACCAGGGTCATGAAAACCCGTACGAAGCAGTATTGGAAGACCCCGAACCAAATGATCTTCCCAATTTGTCAGTATTTATACCCATAACCCCTTTGGAATGGACCCCTACATTGAACCAAGTTAACCCACTCCTGGGTGTCCTCCAAGGACCGCGATCCCCACAACAACATGCCCTGAACCAACTTATAGGAAGTACCCATTTCCTTGGCTGTAGGCCCCTGAAAAAATCTTTTTGACTGTGGAGATCCGGGGCAATGTAATGACATAGCAATGCAAAGAAACTAGCAATAGCAAATGCCTCGTAGCAGTCCCGGATGACCTCAAAGTATATCGCGTGTTTGTAGTAGAAGTAGGAAAGAAAGGAGACGAAGGCGTAGATAGGGACCATGAAGAGGACGCGGATGATACTGAAAAGATATTAGCCCTGATAAAGTAGCTGTGCATACTACTTGACTTACTGCCGTTGCTCGTATGGCTTAAGGTAATGTGTCGCATGTCGCCAGATCAAGTACCAGGACACGAGGATCGCAATCACTGCAAAGCAAGCAGAAAGGATGACACCTAATTTGTAGAACGTATAGCCTTTCCATACTGCGACCTCGTTAACTGCAGCATGCCGTTAGCAATCCACCCTGCAGATCGTCATTCTGCTTGCGAACATACCGGCTATGTCCTCCAGTGTCGAATTGCACACTGTCGCCAACTTCATGTCGGATCGCTGCGGCACAGCTACCGCCCCACTGGATGTTGAATAAGAGGTGCTCGCAACTCAGTCTATCTTTCTTGGTATTGTCCAAGGCGCCAGGCGGTTTGCTGCCAGACAATAAGACGTCGCAACGCGAGTAAGAAGAAGCCTACAACCTGTCGTTACCGAGCTGGAAAGCGAGATGATTGATTGATAGTGTAGACGTAATATCTTTGTGGGAAGAAAGAGTAATTAGGCTGATCTAGCTGAAACGAGAATCCTTAGGGCTCTGCTGCCTTATAAGGTAGGCCGTGCTTTCATTGCGACGGTAAGAACCTGCGTGTCGAAAATGAAACAGAGTGACTTGACTTGGAATAAGTGCGATTCAATATGAGATGATGTCCTTTGCGATGTGAATTCAGAGACAATAATATTATAAGAAACTACCCCGTAAACGGTTGCCCCGCCACACCCTAGTGGGCACTGGCTGGTGGGCTGTGGCTTAACATGACGAATCCCTGCTGCACATCATTCCGGGACTCGGGAGAAGCAATTCTATGAATAGACCTAGCCTTTCATCTGAACCTACCTGATGAACTTATGAAGGTTCGTACTACCTGACCACCCTCAAATTTTCATGCGCAGGCGGCCATGCTACTTTTCTCACCAAGAATAGGAGGTCCCAGCCCAATATTGTACAAGAAAGGTATAATCTCCGCTTCAACGCCTGTCTCTCCTGTCACCTCGCCAGCCTCGATAACCACCTCCGTATCCTCCGCCTCTTCCCCCGTAGCCCCCTCGCCCGCGGGCACCAAATTCAGGCCCTCGGTCTACAATTGTGTCTTCCTCAAAAGTATATCTTCGCATCTCGTCACCTCTGCCACCTCCCCGGCCAGCTGCTAGCGTATTTAATCTTCTATCCACAACACCATTTGTCGCTGGAAGGTAGTAGAGCTTTGGCTTAGCAGCAGTAGATTGGAAAAGATCATCGAGTGCTTGAAAGCCACTTCCGTTATCAGGCTTTGATGTAGAACTGGACTGTGATACACGGGGCTTGGCATCTAGATTTCGAGGGCCTGATGGTGCTCCGTGCACGCCCCGTCCAGCTTCTGGTATTGAAGATAGAAACGGATCAGGTCGCGGAGCCCCACCATTGGAGCCGGCCTCTTGCAAGTACGCCTTCAAGCCATCTTTTTCCTCCTCATATACCACTTCCCACCGTTTAGGAGGTTGACCTCTCGTCGTCGACGCTTCGGATTCAACCTCGATCCATTTCTTGAGCTTCTCTTGGGGGACAAAATCGACCCACAGCGGTTTTCTCAGCCTATCGTCAGGCCAAAGTCGATTGTGTAAGCCGGACCTAACTCTTGCAGCGGCGGAGGTGTTGGTAAACCCAACTAGGCAGTGTGTTCGGATCGGGTCAAGGTAAAAGTCTGTAATTATCTCTGTGTCGGGGGCAGAGCCTGGGGGTGATGCAAGCGCAACTAGATGGTCTTTGAAGCTACCAATTTGAAGAGGACGCGCCATCTCACCGATGTATAAGGCAGATGTCGCTGGATGTATGGCAGGCGTGACGGCCCGATCATTATCTACATCGAGTGAATGGTGTGGTGGTGACCCTTGACGTTTAGATGATGCGGTGAAAAGATTTTTGAACCTTGCATCCTGAGGTGAAGGCTTTGACGGCGATTCCGCCATTGTCGAATGCGCTGGCACCTCCTTTTGATCCGATTGAGGCTGTGATTGATATCCCTCCGTCACTGAAGCATCATCGTTCTTTTCAACAGCCACACGCGGATGGGTATGACCATTTGTAGTCATGTTGTTAGGGACATCTGTTGGGGGCGCGTCTTCCATTTCTGCTTCCGGCTGATTGACCTCATCGTATGATGCCTTTTTATTTTCATCTTCTTCTGGTAACTTCACATGAGGTCTGCCATCATCTGCTCTGGCCCTCTTTAGCGCAGTTTCAATGGATGATGGGGGTGGACTTTGGCTCCTCCGCTTTCTTTTATTTGAGTCCTCTTGCAACTCTTGCCTGCTTAGAGAGCTTTGTGTAGAATCGGCCGTAATTAACTGGGTAGAGTTGGCCGCGGGAAGTGGCTTCTCAACAACCTGTTGATTGGACACCTCTTCGTCACTCGGTGACTCAATAACCTCCAATTGCGCAGTATCGGCTTTGATAGGCGGTGGATCCTCCGGAGGGATGTCTGCTGAGGGTTTTGAGTCTGATACGGGGCTCACTGCTTCATGATTGGGCACTTGCGGAACAACCTCTTCATTTTGCGCTACTGTGCCTGTAGTCCCTTTGCCTTTTTCTTCTATTTCAACAATTACTTCTAGCTCAGTTATAGACTCTCCTTGCCGATGTGCCGCCGTAGGATCCACGATGTCGTTCTCCTTCGCGGCCGAAGCTTGAGGCGCGTCACTGCCGATTTCTCCGTCTCCCTTAACAATGATCTGGCCTTGCACTGCAGGAGGCGCCTCGCGCGTTTCTACCTCCTCTGTCTGATCATTTTGAGTTCTGCCCTCCGGCTCTTGGCTGTGTGAAGCGACCTGCGCATCATGCCCTGCTTGCGCATCTGCTTCGGTCAATCGATTCACCAATACGGCCTTGAGTCCACTTTTCGGGAGACCGCGCTTTACAAGCTCTTCCCGAAGTTTGACAACGGTAAGCTTATCATAGTCAGTCATTTTATGAAGAGTTGCTTAAAGTGTGATGGGGTACATTCAGGGTCATTGAGGATCCCATTGTTTGAAATTTGTCGCGCTGAACTTTACTGGTCCTTTAAGGTACCTTACCTACTTTATCCAGGCCATTACATAAGGATACACTAATTCTCACTGATCCTACTCTGGCTTAGCGCATATCGAAAGAGCCGCAAACAGTCGCAGGGGTCTACAAGAATGCCGTACGAGGCTACCTATTTCGTCAGATACCCGTGTGGTGACCAACAACCAGATTATCTAGCACTTAAGTCTTCTATTGAACTTGATTGAATGATGATACTCCTTCAATGAGACAAGAGTGTCACTTATTCTGAAACCGGTCATTGTTTACTGCCTTCGGTCTCCCAGGCTCGTGCTTAGAATGATGCCCCGACTTTCTCTAAACAAACAGTTTGCTTTATTAGGTACATGTCGGATCCTTCCCAATGCAGGCACCAGCAAAATTCATTGTGGGAATCACATAGGACGCTTGCTCCGAGATATCCAGTGCCAACGCCCCTTTAGCCAAGCATCACCAGCCATGTCATATGTGCAATTGCGTTGTCGTATAGCCTATATTCACCTAAAAGTCTTTAAACTCTTTATCATACTTAGACGCCATTTCAGGAGTGTACACGGTCTTACTATCCGGTGCCGGATCGTAATGGTCAAAATTGCTGGCGTCAGCAGGATGCCGTATCTCAGGGATGATTGGACCTTTCATTTGTCGATAGTATAAGGCGTCCCAGTCAACTCCCTTGAAGAAGGAATGGGATTTGACGCGATCAACGCCGCCCGATATATTACCAAGCCGATTTGAAGGGTTCACGGTACACAGTCCACTAATGAGATCTCGAGCTTCTGGAGATATAGCTTGAGGATAGCGGACTTTGCCTTCCACGATTCTGCTCAAGCGTCAGTCTCATCATCGCAAGACAAGGGGCCGTCCTACAATTCGTAGATTTTCATGGGGTTCGAATTCCAGAATGGTGGCTGTCCGACGAGAAATTCGTAGACCAGTATACCAAAGGCCCACCAGTCTACTGCAGTACCGTGCCCTGGGAACAAGGGCGTCAAAAGAGGACTATGCCGAACGACGGCCCAGGGCCTACCTGAATTCCTGATTACTTCCGGGGCAAGATACTCAGGAGTACCGCATAGTGTATATGTCTCCCCTTAAGTCCCTATCAGCTTCAACTCTGAGAAGCAAAGAATTGGGACTGACGGTTTCCAATGTTCTTTGCAAATCCGAAATCGACGAGCTTAAGATGTCCCTCTGCATCAATGAGGATATTCTCTGGCTTGAGATCGCGATAGGCAATGCCTTTGACGTTATGTAAGAAGTCGAGAATAAGTACTATCTCAGCAGCGTAGAATCGAGCTGTATCTTCATCGAACTTTTTTGCTCTTCGTAGATACGTAAAGACTTCGCCGCCAGGGCAATAGTCGAGCTGTGGCTGATTAGCAATTGTAGGGAGGATGATTCACTGGGGTTCGCGAACTAGCATATACAAACAATCTCGATCCGAAAAGCTGGTGATCATGGTCGTAATGAAGGGGTGGCCGGCAACAGCAGCTAGAGTATTCCTTTCATTCCGAATGTGCTCCACCTGCTTCAGCTTGATGACTATTAAATTACCCAGTCAATTTTTGTCGACGATAAGCATATTAGGTTAGCAGAGAATCTCACTGTCGACCTTTCGGAGTATTTTCAAGGCGAAGACCTTGTCACGGCCCTCTCTCGAGGAGCCAGCCAGGCATGTTAGCCATACCCGCGCAAATGTACCTGCACATCCATAATTCAGTCGCAGTCACACTGGACGACTTAGAGTAGACGCACCAGTTCCAATTGTCTTTAGAAGCTTGAAATCCTGGAGTCGCAGCTGCCGTGAAGCGCAGCCCAGCTCCTTATTCCTTGGATCTTGCGAAATCTGATGTGGGGACAGAGGCCTCGGATTTTCTGTAAAACGTTCAATGAAATTTTTCTCCTTCTCTTGTTCTTCAGGGTCGATTGGCTTCGGCTGGCCGAAGGCTTTGCTGTTGCTGCGAAGGAGTTTAGGAACGTGGCCGTGGCCGTGGGCTAAGTTCTTTATCGCGGCTGCTGCCATGTTTGCGTTCTCAGATTCATGCCTCTTCTAGATGGTTCTTATAGAAGCGTGGACATCTGGAAGCGCTCAGCGAGCGAGCAATGAATTGCCTCATGTGATTGCAAGGTGTTCTGTTCGTGGGTTGTTCGTGGGTTGTCGGATAATGTGGGAAATTCACTAGAACCTCAGTCAAGTACGTACTACGGTAGAAACAAGACCGGTTCCAGAGTCTCTCGCATGAATGATTATTATTGAGGGGTGGGGTGGTTTTTCACATACGGCAAATGACGAATTTTTGGTGCGGTTCCCCGGGAATTACGGTATTGCGGTATTATTAGACTGGGCCAATTAGCACAATTCATTCCAACATGAACGAAATGAAGCTTTTCCAAGACGCAGTAGCCATTTTGTTCCTTGCAGCTTAACCCTGTAGAATCTATTCCAGGCCAATTGTTTTAAGATCTGTGCACATATGTTAAGGTGCTTGATACCGTATCACTTCGCTAAAGTATACCAAGACTGACAAGCAGATCCCTTACTACTCGTTTCACACTACAATCATCACAGTATCGGAGTCAGAAAAAAGATAGTTGAGCACGACGGTAGAATCGGCATCCATCGTTACACTACGAGTCCAGCACCCCGTCCAGATTCCGAAGTGTATCACGTATGCTATTGGTTGCTCATTCGTTAAACGCCGGAGAAAAACCTCCATGCAATGCTTCTCAGAGAGACTACATCTCAATTTGTATTCGTGTTCAAGATGAGGGCCACGATGAGACTGAAAAGCGTTAGCTAGAGAATTCGAAAACGCATTGTAAATGGATATCAGAACTTGCCCATAAAGTCCAAGGACCTCTCCAAAAATAAGGATCAATACCATGCCAACAAAAATTCTCGACTGTAACATATATGATCGAACTCCCTAGGCTGCGTCAGCACTGCCCTCTGATCCCCTCTGTAAAATGCGTAGAATGTGTAGTGGAGAGGGTACGTACAGCATCGCCTACAACTCCTATTGCATAACCCGCAGCCAGTCCGGTCAACCCAACTGATAGCCCAGCTCCCAAGTGCATAAATCCACTACCAAGAATCACATCAGTAACGCTTGTGACAAGGGAAGCAGTATCGCAGGTATGGCGTACTCGAATAAAGCAGTCCGGTGTGGCGGTGGAGCCAAGTCCCCAGCTATCAGAACAGCTATCACAAGGGAGTATACAGCGATGATTCCGGCCATGACCACAGGGATCAAGGACTATAAGATCAGGTCTTAGCATTCTTTTCCACACTCTTTTCCCTGAAGCTGTACCTTCATTATTAGGTCTGGTCTGAAGGTACCCACACCAGCGATCCCTATGCCTGATTTTGCAGTGCCATACGCTGCGCCAGCACCTGTACATTTTGGCGTCAGGATGTATTGGTAGGGGATGCGTTGCATGCTTGCAACTTACATCCGAAAATCATCTACGAGTGGTTAATATAGTTGGTGTGAGAGATTTTGTAATGGTTAACTTACAGCAAAAGCAACTCCAGCCTGAGTGAAATATTAGCAGTATCGACGCAGAATGGTCTCAAATCATACCATGCTAAAGAATGGCGCAAACATGGGAGACAGCTCAGAGTCTGCCATGGTGAGACTTCAATCCTCTGACGAACGCACTGGAGGCAAACTGTCTAGGTCGCCTGACACCTGTGGAGGTGGTCGCAAAGCGCTACCGGGTGCGGAATACTCTTCTCTAGGAGGTTTGAAATCGAGACAGCGACGTTAAAGAGAAGAATGGAATGTCAAATGGATGAATATTTGGTGGGAGGATTTGTTGGTGGTTGTAGAGATGGCAGGGGCCTTTCCCCAGATGGATCCGTTGCCGTTTTTGAATCTCTTTGACCTTGAATTTCCCACCCGGTCAATTATACATAGATAACGTTGCCAATCTACCCTTCAGGATGTGGCCCTTATGATATAGGTATTCTTGATACCTACATATATCTTCAAGATCTTTGTTTCCTTGAGGGAAACCCCGCGCTACTTCGGCACTGAAGCATAGGTAGGTCGTGCGGTCGTAGACCAACAGCCGGAGGGACCAGCACTCTTTAGCTAAGCTGGTATATCTCCCTTTCAAGCCTCCATCTAGATTTCCGCGACGCTTATGTTGTGGGTACCTCCAGTCTGACGGCTATCTTCGACAGGATTGTGATCTCTGACTGTGTTGCGAAATTGCCGATTACCGGAGGCATAGGGATCGTGCACTACGAGTCTACAGCAAGCATGGCGGATTATGATGTCCAGCAAGGCAGAAATATTCGGCCGAATAACTATGGTCACGCATCCCCATACCAAAGGGATGCCGCCTTCTCGAACATCTTCGGCGCCGCTCCGCCACCTGGGAGAACTCAGACAATGACATCGGACACCGTTCCCCTACTTCCTGAGCGATCTTCGACAATGAGTTCCCAAAGCTCTATGATGTCCCAGGCCTCAACAGCACCATCTATACGAAGGGAGTCCCCGGTGCGGCAACAGCAAAACGGTTACCCACCTCCTATGGCCAATGGATATTATCAGGGCCAACGGCAGAACAACGGCCTTGTACAACCGCAGCCACACCCCCAATACCTTCCGCAGCCGTTGAACCCAGATCGCCGCCCTTATCCTCAACCGCAGCGTATCGACTCTCGACAACCTGCTCAACCGCAGTATACCAGACCTCCAGCGAACCGAGGATATCCCCCAAACTTAGGAGATCCAAACAAGCCAATCCCCAATCGTGGCTACCTTACGGACCCCGCACTCAATTCAGACCCATACCGAACAAGATCCATGGCAGCTATATCAGGGCCGTCATCGTACAATCCCCCAACAACCAATTACAATCAGGCCTCGGCCGATTCCTTTCGACAGCAACCTTATCAATCAATGGGTTCCAGGACAACAGCACAGGGACGTGTTGTCCCTGAGCGGCATGATGAAAGAGCAATGTCAATGAATTCATTTTCGACGGAGAGAGATCACAATCAGACTATGAGTGGAAGAGTGATACCCAACAGAAGGCGCGAGTCGGGGCAGGATGGTCCAATGGCGGAGCTCCCGGGTTCAGGCGTGCCATATGGTACTTCACAAATAAATGGACATGCCACCAACGGTCGTCCGCAAAGCGATAGAACAACGAGCCCCCAAGGCAACACTCAGTCACGTACGATGTCCATGGCTTCTACAGTAGTGTCATCTGAATGCAGCGACTCGCTCCAGCATAGGCCTTCTATGAAAAGTGGATCATCGTCCAGTGCTGCTACGGTTTCTGCCCCAACCCGAACGCCTTTAGTATATCCTGCTCTTCTGTCTCGAGTGGCAGATGTTTTTCGGGAACGGATAGCAGCTGGAGATCGTAACAAGAACGACCTCTCTTACAAGTTCGCGTTTACCGGCGCTGAGGCTGTAGATCTCATTGCATACATTATCAAAACCACGGATCGGAACCTGGCCTTGCTTCTCGGTCGCGCATTGGACGCGCAAAAATTCTTTCACGACGTAACATATGATCACCGACTTAGGGATTCGTCGACTGAGATATATCAATTCCGTGAATCACTCATGGAGGACTCTTCTACGAACATTAACGGCGTTTTCACACTTTTGACAGAATGTTACTCACCAACATGTACGAAAGATCGACTCTGTTACTCGATTGCTTGCCCCAGACGCTTGGAGCAGCAGTCACGCCTGAATTTGAAACCGCAGCCTGGCTTGAGACGACAACAGTCTTCTGCGAGTTTGCACGCTGACGAAAATGACGAACAAAAGCTCTGGATCAACACCGTATCAAAAGAAGTCGCTGATAGCGTTGGAGATCGCGAGAAGAAGCGACAGGAGGTTATATCCGAGCTCATGTATACGGAACGTGATTTTGTGAAGGATTTGGAATACCTCCGGGATTTCTGGATGAAACCTTTGCGTATGACAAACCCGGCCAACCCGTCTCCGATTCCCGAGCAGCGGCGGGAAAAGTTCATTCGAGAGGTATTCTCGAACTGCATGGAAGTTCATGCGGTGAACTCGAAATTGGCAGAGCAGTTAACTAGGAGACAACAAGAAAACCCAGTCGTCAAGAACGTGGGAGATATCTTCCTCAGCTTTGTACCTCGCTTCGATCCATTTATACAATACGGAGCCAATCAGCTCAATGGCAAGTACGAATTTGAGAAAGAGCGGCAATCTAACGTTGCATTCACTAGATTTGTTGACGAGACCGAGCGCCTGAAAGAATCTCGAAAGTTAGAACTCAATGGATATCTGACGAAGCCGACCACAAGATTAGCACGGTATCCATTGCTCTTGGAGAATGTCCTGAAGTACACTGCCGAGGATAATCCGGATATTCAAGATATTCCCAAGGTCATTGCTATTATCAAGGAAATCCTTACCAAGGTCAACGCGGAGTCTGGTAAAGCAGAAAACCAGCATAATTTGAGACAGCTCTCGCAACAACTGAAGTGGAATCCAGGCGAGAAGTTTGATCTAAAGCTCCTCGAGGAAGGCCGAGAGTTGGTCTACAAAGGGCCTTTGAAGAAGGGACCCACCGATTCTAGCGAAGTATTTGTATATTTGTTCAACCATGCACTTTTACTTGTGAGGATCAAGACTGTCAACAAGAGAGATGAGCAAAGAGTGTACAAAAAACCCATTCCTCTCGAGCTTTTGGTTATCACGCAAATGGATGAGGTGATCCCCAAGGTGGGCATATCAAAGAGGCCATCTTCAAGTCTCATTCCTGGGGCAGCGAAGGCAGCCATCAATGGTCCAAAACCTGTATCAGGCACAAAGGACGGCTATCCTATTACTATGCGACACATAGGTAAAGGGGGATACGAAATCACGCTTTATGCTCTTTCCCAAGTTCAAAGGCGGAAATGGATGGAGCATATTGAAGGACAGCAGAGCAAGCTTCGAGATCGAGGCACCTTTTACACGAAGACTATATTATCTGATAATTTCTTCACTAGCTCACATAGCGTCAACTGCCTTGTGCCAATTGGTAAGACTTGATTTGAACATTGGAAAACTCTACCGGGCTAATCATGTATTAGATGGCGGACGTAAACTCGTCTATGGGACTGATTCTGGTGTCTGGATCTCGGATCGTCGGCCGAAATCACCAGATGCCAGACCTAGACGTGT
>JAABUO010003880.1_pt1 | contig 17727 bp, 21 predicted proteins | sample 5559291 | NCBI WGS metagenome assembly JAABUO01 (sample SAMN10711878, study PRJNA513372) | rock metagenome | isolation source: Antarctica rocks | place: Antarctica: Victoria Land, Finger Mt sud | reverse complement strand
CAGCTCAATGTTTACTACTGCTATGAGCAAGTGTCATGCTATGAACAATTGCAATAGCTTCAGTTTGGAGTCTTGCGCATGACAACGATCACTGTTGCCATGCAACATCATGTGAATTTTTGATGAAAAAAAGTTGTCAATTTTATTGCATGGTTGGATGCGCCTTGTCAAGGCGAGAGGATAGCCGGTGCTTTCGGAAAAAATGACCGTCGTCTTGGAGATTCGCTGGGATTCGTAAAGTTTCGCCGGGCGACTCGCCTTTCGCCCTGACCAAAAAAGATTATCCTCGCACACTGAGTCAAGTGCTTGCAAACACTATATCGTGGTTAGGAGCACTTAAATCTCTGTGTCTTTCGACAATCCGGTAGCAACGGATCGCAATGGCCGCTATGCGATAACCACCGGCGTTGAAGCTAGTACCTCAGTACGCTTACAGTAGACTTAGACAAGATTATCACAAATTAAACGCGGAAAAGTATTGTCTCTCTCAAACTTAGGAGTTCACCCTTTCAGTGATTGAAGATGATGACACTTCACTCACTCACAGCCGTATTGCAGAGGGCAGCTATGTCCCGGCTTTATGTCCCGGCTTTATGACAGTGTCTGTGTTTTCTCTGGCATCTCCGTCACAATACCTCACCAAGCGACATCAGGAGGCAAGATACCTACAATACTTTCAACTACGCAACTGTTGCAACGGAGAAGCAGGGCGTCTGTGCTGGAGTACCGGTTTGATCAGCTAATACAGCTACAGTAAAACCATCTCTGCTTATTATGTGTGTCTCTGGCAAGAGCACTTTTGTTGCTGTTACAATTTCTGTTGCCACATCTGTGGATCATAGTTAGGCTGTCACAGAATGCAAGGCTTTATCCTTACTGTGCACACCACAACTGGTGTTCAGGTGTCATTTCATTTTGCTTTCAACGGTAGGGAACGACATGCTGTAGGCATCCAAGGTCATGAGTGTACATGAGCCACATGTTGCGCGCACTCAGCCTTGATGCTGATTGTAGATTCCTGTTTTGCACTGTACTGCTGCCATAATATGCTGCTGCTGCAATTTTGCTATCAGCTCGCACATCTGCACACATGAATCAGAGTGCGCAAGTGAGGAAAACTTAGCGTCACTGTCATGCAAGTGGTCTAAATATGGAAGTGTGTCGTTGACAGGAGGGTGCAGCGCAAACAGCAATAAGTTCACACCACACTTTGCAGTCCTAAAGCCCTCATGATGCCCCAAGTAAGCTTTTTTTGCTTGAGGACAATGCAGGTACATTCCTGCAATACAATGACTCTCTGAGTCGGTACGCAATGGCAGCTGGCAATAAGTAAAGCCTCAGCATCTAGAGAACATCTAGAGACTGCAGAAGTAGCTGTGTTTTCAACACAGGCAGGAATGCTTGCCATCATGGATGCAACACCATAATCCAAACTGCTGCCAACATGTGACAGAAACCCTGCACAATTGACAGACAGGTTTATTATGAAGTCCAGAAATATAAGGCCAACAGAGCTCAGCTCAGAGTTAAACGCAAAGATGTCAACCACAATGAGCTAGGCAACATCCTGTACCAAACACTTTCTTAGACTGAGGCAAGTGCTTGAGCCTTGAGTCCAAAACAAGCAAAAGGTACATTGTTCTGTTTACTTTCAACGCAATTACAATCCAAAATCCTATCGTCTGCAGCTTGATAGCAGGATATATTATATGCTGACAGCTGTTCCTATTCTCCGTTTATTGTCATCAAAAAGCAAAGGTAATCTTATTTGGCTCCCGGTAAATTGTGATAGGTCTGCTTTCATAACGCCCCAGTTTCTTCTCCTTCCTGCTCCTCTTTCCAGCATTGTCAGTGTCTGTCTGGTTGCTCGTCTGAGGCTCTATCATAGCCATTTCCACGTCATCAGTGCAAGCTAAAGCACTCTCACTCTTATCTTCCTCAACTGTAGCAGAGTTACAGGAGTGATGCTTGCGCTTCTTGGCTACCACACGCCTCTGCAAAGGCCTAAAGTTGGCCTCTGAGGATGTGCTGCCAGAGTTAGCAAGTCCAACTGATTTACCATTTTCAGTCTGGTCAAGAACAGCATCTGCCTGTGCATTGTCCTCTGAAAGCTGCTCACCCGTTTTGACAGCTGGATCTGTCTGTGCATCAGCCTTTGGCAACTGCACTTGCTCACCAGCCTGAGTGCGGCTGTCACGCGCCTGAGTCTGAGCCTTGTCACAATGAGTCAAGCTCTGGACATGCTGAGCCCAAGCCATTCCACTTGCAACCATATTGTCACTACCAGCTGCAGAGCCTTGCAGGTCGCGGCGCATCAGTCTTGCTTCATCCTTGGGCAGAAGTAAGGAGGCAGCCTGCTGAGCTTCACTACTTTCCTGCAGTCAGTCTGGGTCTTGAATTCGGCACCAGAACAATGTGTAGGTAGACATCAGTATCATCAGTAATAACAGTGTAATTGGCAATTTACTGGAAGTGATGCGTTTATACTAAGAACGCTCCACTACAGGTGATGAATCACATGCATGATCACCAATTTACGTCCAGAGGTTACATATGCTACTGCAGCTAATACTAGCTAGTGCGCTTGCAGTCAAAGCAACAGCATGCATGACACCAAAATTGCACGTAGTGCTTTGAGCTTAAAATGCACAACCTCAGCAAAGGGCAACCTGGCAGGAGAACACCAGCACTATGTGTGGTTGTCAGCAGTCAGCAGCTTGTGCAGGAATGTGTCTTGGCACCAGATGTGTTGCATGAAGTGTCTGTTACCTGGTGCACTGCAGTGTGCTTCAGGTGGACCAACAGCTCAGGCTCAGTCTGAAAACCAAGGCAGCAAGTGCGACAGCAATGCTGCTTCTGATCCTTGGCTAGCAACCAACCTGACATCTGCACAGATGCCTCAGCTGAAACAGCCTCCCCGCTGCAGCAGCAGGGACGTGAGAAGGTGACTTGCAGGCACTTCATTTGTCAAAGTCACAGCAAAGCCGATCATGTCAAGATCATGCTGAGTATATACCTGTGTCGCGAGCAGTCTCTGAAATGCTGGAGCAAAATTTCCATTCTTGGAAAGGAGCGCTTGCACTTTCTGCAATGGAATTTCTGCTTCTTGTGTGACTGCCAGGCAATGGGTCCAGCAGCGTAGCCTCTTTGTTCTGCAACAAGTACACAGACCCTTTTTCAATGGCAACAGTAGGCTGCTGATGTACTGCGCCTCAACGTTTGAGACCGACATACACGGTAGGAAGCTGATCAAACACAGCTTAAGCGTGCATTCTCATACCTCGCTTCTCTATCTTTCGCATGCGCAGCTCGCTGTTGACAGTATCAAAAGCATCCATGCCGCCGTCCATATCGCCAAGAGGGCTTCTGAAAGGAACCTTGTAGCTCTGGTCAATCTCCTGGTGCTGGATGTCAAGCTGTCAAGGTCTTCTTCTTCAATAACGCATGCTGAAGGTGGTGTTTGTTGCGGCAGTCCGGCAATCAGTATACAGGCATCCTGCAATGTTACGTACATAGAAGAGATGGGCGGGACTCAAGTGCAGCTTGACAGATTGTAATGCGGCCGTCAGCCAGTTAGGTAGTGACAGACTTTGCAATGCAACACCCAAACTTTATAGCTGCGGAGGACAGCGATGATGACATGACTGATCTGGAAGACGATCTGCATCTTGCAAATGTGGATGTTGACAAGGTATTCTGGATTGCTAGAGACTCTGACTCGCTGACTACGCACAACTGGCAGTTGCCTCTGGCTTGGACTTTGGCATGTTTTCCAAGAGCTTCGAAACCTACCTGAGCACCGATTTCGGAAACAAAAATGTTTCAAAGACTCATCAACAACTTGCACTTCGTGTTTCGTATGGCTGATTTGCTTATGCAGACCACACCAGACTGTCAGGCTCCTCAGGTTGCCGGCAAGCAGCTGGCTTCTCAACCCAGTGCTCAAGCAGCAGCAAATGCTTCTGCTCAGCTTGCTGCATTTGAGACCATTACGCAAGGAATCGTACAGGTGCAGCACCTGTTTGGCCACTCCAAGATTGTATAATCCTTTCCTGGAGACTTGCAACTTCTTCACAGCCTATTTGCTTGATGTGTCTGTTGCTTTGTTGGTTTGCTTTGTATTTTTTCGGACGCAAAGCTGACCTGACCATGCTCTGTGGTGGCATCAGGGTCTGCAAGATGTGCCCGGTATCAGTTGTGCTGTGCTGGATTCCTATGTTCACATACACTACCCTGGTGTAAAGAAGGCCTTACTCACCCCCAGCGCAGCCTTCACTGGCAGTATACATCGTTTGAATACCAGTGGCTTCATACAGGTACAGACTTCCTACCTGCATGTCAGCATCTATGTTGAGACTAGCTATGGACCTGCCAGGAGTCTTGGCATATGTGGCTCATGCTTCTCAGTTGCATGGTCGACATACATGGCCTGCATATATAGCTACACTTATTTTCTTGTTGTCTCGAGGCACAGCAGATTGTCTCTGTGTAAGTCTGTCTGGTTTATACTCTTGCGACAGTCCAAACCACTATGCTGCAACCACATTTGCTGGTGGCTGTGAAGCATAGCCAGCTCTCACTCAGCAGCAGCTGCGTTGTTCCATGTTTGGACAGGTCTGTCATCATGCACATCGTGAGGCCTTCTGTCCTGTGTGTTCACAGGTAGCAAGTGGACCTGCACCTCTGGGCTTTGCCAAGATGCGCTATGAGCCTACAAAGAAGGCTGGCGTGGCCCCTGCGCGTGAGATTGCAAAGGTATATAGACAGACACTGTTGGGTGGAGTTGCCGTTTGGGTGCAACGTCTGGATGAAGGGCTGCAAATGCATGCGTATTACTGCACTTTGCTGTCCAACAGCTGTCATATATTTGTTCCACCCATCATCTCAGCTGGTGCTTGAGTTTTCTAACGTTATCATGCCTCACCTTACCATAAGGCTTAACGTCTACAGGCACCCAACAATGTAACCCAAAATGCATAGTGTTTGTAGGTTACACCAGGGTGCACCCTATGTGCAGCTAGGCAATGATCTAGCTGTCATGTGACTCATCATGTTCACTTTCCAAGCTGGTCTTGTCGCGCTGTGCCATTGTCACCATGTGTAGCTTATTGCTATGCTACAAACGCCAGCATTGCTGCTATTATTTTTCTGTGTCTGTTTCTGACTCTGATGCTCTGGCGGCCACTGGGTCTAGCATGTTTAGTCATCATGGCAATGTGCAGATTGTTGCATGGGTGGACAAGCTGGCCTTCAAGCCGAAGGGCAAGGAGCCAGACCTCAAGGAGACTAAATGGCGCCAAAGGGCAGCAGATGCTATTGTGCTGCATTGCATGCATGATCTGCTGGTGAGCTTGGAGTGTACTAATAGTGTGCTTTGTCTGTTTGCCATGCCACCTTGTGCTGATGACAGTCAGGATTTATGATCACACTGTGCTTTCATTAAGTGAGTGTGAACCAAGACATCAGTGTACTGAGTAGCAGAGCTGCTCATGCAGCTTTGAAAACGCAAGATTTGATTGAACAGAAACAGCCTTCACGATCATTACAAAGCCTGTTCCTGCTTTGCCATGTCTTGCCTTTTCAAAGCTGCATGAGCACCTCTGCCACTCAGTGCATACAAGCAAGGTTCTGCTGTACTATCTGGATACTGCGTTGTCACGTGTCTGAGGCTTCTTGATTGCCTTTTGTTATGTGTGCAGGAATGGGGAGGAGTGCATTTCAATGTGCTGAAGCAGGCTCTTAAGAAGCTTGACCGCAAGCGTCAAGTCCACCGCTGCCTGTCCCTCAACATGAGAAACATTGATCGTTTTGTCACTGATCTTGTACAGGTACATTTTTTGCTCCGCTGCTAGCACACATGTTCAGCTCATGTCACCGTGCTATGCTGGTTTGCAGTTGCGGAGGAGACCTTAAAGTGTGCACAATATACCTGCTTTTCTGAATTGATCGTTTCTGCTCAGACTGTGCACAATTGTCACATGCTGGATTCTGCATGCATCTGCTCGCATCTCCTTACAGAACGCTAACCCAGGCGCAACGTTCAGTGTCTGATTCACTGTGTTCATAATGACGATTACGATCTTGCAGCAGCTTCCTTCCACAGGACAAAGCTACACACAAATTCAAGCAGCCAGGTTATGTCTCTCGCACAAATGGTCTTTAACGCTCACACTTGCAGGATCCTGTCGTGAGTGGGCACTGTGACTGACACACATGGTAGCAAATGTGGTGGCATCGCGCAAAGAACATGTGCTCAGGCAAGAAGCCAAAAGGCCGTGTCACATATTGTAACCGCAGTGTGACATGCTGCCATGCAGAGAGGCCTTTTGGAGTGGGGAGGAGCTAGTCTAGCGTCTAATGCACAGCACAAGAACCCTAAGGCGTGCAACATCAAGCTGCGCTGCATGCACCCAGTCAGCCTCTCAGAGCTGCAAGCAGCTTATTCTGTCCTTGATCTGGACCTTCCAGACCATGTGGCCTCAGCTGCTCTGGACCAATTTGACTCAACTGGGCACCCAACTGGGCACCCGACTCACCCTGAGTCAGCTCAAACAGAGCCAAGTCTTAGCAAGACAGATCTGCACACAAGTGCCAGCCTTGGAGCTGTGACAGGCGCTGCTGTACCAGCGTATGCGACACAGATGAATGCACCCAATTGCGACTTTGATGCCTTAGCAACTGCCAAGGCAGCTACAGCCGCAGCTGCAGTTGCAGCTGAGCAAAATGCGGCAGGAGATGCCACAGCTGTGGATACAGGCTTATTGATAAGAGACGAGCCCACTTCACAGCACTCATTGGATGCAGTGCTGACAAAGAAGACAAAGACAGGTGTGCCAAAACCTGTACAATCCCAACCATGCAGTGGGTCCTGGTATGTGTTTATGCTTCAACACTGATCTTCATTTTTGCTGTATCGTTTGCTATGCCACTGGCATTGGCAGCATCATGATAGTACATGGCGTATGTCATCATCAGCCATCCTGCATGTGTCTGCAGCGGTGGAATGTATGATCATTTCCTGACACCACTGGAACCAGTTTTCACAGCGCGGTAGTGATACTACTGCCATTTGTGCAGATGGATCTGACCCTGCTTTGAAAGGGCTGCTGCTAGCTGTCGAAGAGGATAGAGGTCCGGCCTTCTTCCTTCCTCCAAGGCTCTCAGCACCGAAAACCCCACCGCATCACTTGCTTGCAGCCCCAGCTGTGGCATTGTCATCTGGCCAAGCACTTCATCACAGCGCCCCAGAGGACCAGGGGCCCCCTGCAGCTCTCACTCACCCCAGCCGCCGCACTCAGCCCCAGATGGCGCCAGCACCAGGCTCTGCTGTTGTCTCTACTCAATCAGGGCAGATGCCCTCAACAGCCCCTGCTGCCCTTTCCAAGCCACCAAACGCCCCCATTCCTGGACTTGCTAGGCCCAACCAGGACGACCAGCCCCAGCTGATACAATCGACAGCCCTCGCTGCTGGCCCTACCAAGCCAAGCAGTCGCATTGAAGCACAATCTGTCCAGCCAAGCAACATGCACCAGGCACTGTCCAACCACATGCAGCAGCCGCAGCATGCAGTGCACGCTGAAGCTCAGCAGCCTGCTGACTTGGAGACTGACGCAGTTTTTGTGCTGAGGCCTCCCTCTGACACGACATGGATACAATCATATGCTGGTGACGGCATGGTTACCTTAGGGCAGGGCAACCTGCTGCAACCCTCAGCACCAGATTACCTACTGCATGCTCCGGAACCATCATGCCAACGGGATAGCCTGCCTCTACTTCCTCCCGCCCTGGCACATCTGGACCCCCATAATAGACATTGGGTACCCACCCTCCTGCCCGTCAACCCGTTCAGGATTGCCCAGCTGGCTCAGCGCAGTGCCAGTGGTGGTGAAACGCACACACAGCAGACGCCAGACACATTTGCTGTGTATGCAACTCTAGCAGATCAGAGCAACAAGAAGCATGTGTTGGATAACAACCCAGGCGCAGCAACTCCTAAGAAGAGGCGCTTAGGTTTGGGCTCAGCTCTTCCTGCTGCTTCTGTGCCAGATGTGCACTCACGTCATAGGCCACATGAACAGTACCCGGCACAGCTGACAAGTCATGATCAAGGGTCAGAATACCCACAAGCCAGGCACGGCATTGTGGCAAGTCAGGATGGGGCTTTGCTCCAGGATCCTAAGCTGCAAGAGCCCTGGGGCATATCAGAGTCGACCCCGGCCTCTTGGCAGCAGCCACAGGGCTCCTGGCAGCAGCCACAGTATGGCAACACTCGGCACCACTTTCAGTATCCTGCCCCTAGCTTACATCATCAGCAGCCAAGCAGCACTGACTCCCCAAGGTTGCACCTGGCGCATGCAGATGGTCTTGGCCAACATCCAGGTCAGCCTGATTGGCACCAGGGTGGTCCTGGTGGTGATTTGCACCAGCAGCAAGTGATGGGCCGGCAGCAGTATGGCAATGAGCAGCAAGCCATTGGTCAGGGCCAGCATGACAATGGCAATGGGCAGCACACGAATGGCAATGGGCAGCATGCCAATCTGAATGGGCAATATGTTGATGCCTACTGGCAGCAGAAGGGCCATGACCAGCTTGAGCAGCATCAGCATGGGGGCAGAAGCAAGGCAATGCCTCAGCAACAGAGTGCTGGCAGAAGCCGTCTGCATCGCGAGCTCATGCAGTTCTCTGCTTTGGCTTCCCCAACAGAGGTACAATGCTGTTGTGAAGCAACAGCTGTTGCTTGTCACAAATTGTCATGTCACACGCACGCAGACCGTCCACACACTCATTGCTCAATCTTTCCTTGCCTCAGTGTTTGGTCTGATGTACGTTGCAAGTTTCACCCAGATGAATCATAAGCCAATCAACTGCTGTACAAGCCCCTGTCACTGAAGGTGTGGTGCTGCAACCAGGTAGAACAGCAGGCGGTCAGTGACGCCGTAGAGGCAGTCACCAACGTCGCCAAGGCCATCTGGCCACAGTCGCGCACAGTACTGTTCGGCTCCCAGGCTACCACTCTGGCCCTACCAGGCAGTGACCTCGACATAGTCATCCTCGGCGTCAGTGAGAACATCACAAACGCCGCCAGTGGCTTCACAAAGTGCGTCTGCGTCTTGATGTGTGCTTACAATGCCAGGAATGGGCACAACTTATGTACTTGTCAGAGCTACGGAAAGCATGTACATGTCTGTAAGCAGAGACTTACTGCAAGTGATTGGCAAACATCTCTCTGAGTTGATACAGTTACAACCCTGTGTGTTACCCTCTTCTGCACAGACTCCCTGAGCCCTCATGATCGTGTTTGTCAAAGTGTTGAGGGAATCAGGCATGCTAAACACATCAGTGCATATGGATGGTGCACAAAGTGATTGCGTGTGCCATCTTGTCCACCTTGGTGAATTCAACAGACTGTGACACCTGTGACACTGAAGCTTTCTGATGAGTATGGTGTAATCGCTTTCTATTGGGTTTTATCTGACTTGCTTTGCATGCACCTGGGGCCTGTTGGCTCAGCCCATGTTTTTTACTATCATCATTGTTGTCATTTATTATCATCGTTATTATCATTATTTGTTATGTGACCGCAGGATGCAGCGTGATTTTCTGGGGGAGTTGTTGGAGGATCTGCTGGAGGCCTTCAAGACTATCAATCTGCTGAAGGGCAAGGCCAAGATCATTGATGCAAGGGTGCCCATCATCAAATGTACCCTGGACTTTGGTCGGTTTCATACATCTGCTGGCAATGCTACGGTCTTGCCTGGGCTTTGCATGTTAGGTTGTCATGACTGCGGCCTCTGCCTTGATACAGAACCAATGACGTCATGACTGGTGTCCGCCTCAAATGCTTGTCTCGCTTGGAATCGTGAAACCGACTGTTGTCAGGACAGCAAACACAGGCAGTTTGAGCTCCTTGTTACGATGTTAAGCTCCAGCAGGGAAACTTGTTGATCCTGTCACCACTAGAGTTAACCCAATCATTGCAGAGAAACGGCAAATCTGTGATGACAAACGTGCAGATCTGGTAAGTGTCCAGAGATCTAAAAGAAGGCAGCAACAAGAAGTGACACAGTACTCCTACAGTCGTCGTCCTGGACGTACCTAGCTCATCATGAGCCGGAAAGCGTTAATATCATCATCATCATTATTATCATTGTTTTTATTATTATTATTCTTGTTGTTCTTATCATGATTCTTACGATTAATATCACGGTTATCCTGCAGGCTCTGGCTTGGCAGCAGACATCTCCCTGGGAGCCGTCAACGGTGCTGCTGCTGTCCAGTATGTCTGCCAGATGGTTGCTGCTGCACCCCCCTTGCGAGTGCTGGTGCTTGTCATCAAGGCCCTGCTCAAGGTATCCCCAGCTTGAGTATCCCCAGCTTGAGTATCTCCAGCCTGTTAATGACATACTGATGCTGCACTGGTGCCTTGTCTTACTCACAGCATGCCTTGATGCAGCACTTACTAACAGTATGCCTTGATGCAGCACATGTTCACAGCATGCCTTGATGCAACAGATGAAGCACGCTTGCTCTTGCTCAAACTGTGTTGGGCAGGTTTAAAGCACGTAAGCCAACCTGCTGAAGGACCTGCCAGCTTCAGCAATCATGACTTATTTCCTGCACCTGTTTACTAATGCATGCCAAACACACGCAGGATTTCATCATGCATCGCGTTATCAAGGAAGTGTGATTGACACAATATGACTGCAATTTGCTGTCAAGGAGGCCCCATTATTGCAATGCAATTGAGTCAAAAACATCGAGAGTCGAAAATATTGAAAGTCGATTCTGCCTTTGTTATGCAGGAGACAATGCTGAATGAGGTCTTCACTGGTGGGCTGTCATCCTACAGCATTGTCAACATGGTCATGACGCACTTGCTGTGCATGGGCTACAAGCTACCAGACCTGCCAGGGCCAGCTGGCACCGGCCCTGGCTTCTGGGGCAGCTTGGTACCAGCCCCTGAGCAGCGAGAAGAAGATGTAGGGGGTCTGCTGATTAGCTTCTTTGAACGCTTTGGCGCTGGCTTTGACTACAGCCGCCATGCTGTCAGCGTGGGTCAGGTAGGAGGCCTGCCATTCATCTGCACCCATGCTAAATTTGCTTCTGCTGCAGCCTCAGCAAATGCACACGCACTGTAAATAAGGCGCATGTGATTGAGATCTACAGCTCTCAGGTGCCCGTTAGCAGAAAATTTGCAGCAAAGTCTCTCGCTGGTTTTGGTCTGCTTGGAATATGCAAACCAAAGAACGCTCGAGATACTTCTAACAGGCTACACTGCAACACTGATGTCCTTTTCTGACAATGTTTTGTTTCATGTGCAGGGCGGTGTTGTGGAGAAGAAGAGGGAGTGGAAGCAAGCTGAGCGACCATGGTTGCTGGCTGTGGAGGACCCACAGCAGTTGGGCAAGGACATTGGCTCTGGCAGCTTCAACATCAGGAATGTGCAGCAGCTCTTTGCTGCTGCTGCCAGCACACTCAGAGACTGCCCAGAGCACCAGACTGAGCAAGACCAATGGGCCTCTGTGCAGGTATGCTGAGCTGCGTGACACGTGGGCAAAGATGCAGGTTTGTTGAGGTGCTTGACAATAGTATCCCTTTCTTCCCAATGCATAGTATGACAAACAATATAGTTGTGTATGCATGCGTGCTCTGATTGACTCCCTGACTGGGCCATGCATGCGTTTTGAGACTGAACGAGATGATAGTGTTCTGCACAGTTCCTGGGAGTTTACCTGCTTGCTCACTAGTGCCTCTGTGCATCTCCCAAGACAACTGGGGTTCTTGTGCTGCCTCCACTGTTTTGGATTGCACCTCTAGTCTCGTCTAGTCAGCCACCTGTGCTGGCATGTGCAGTCAGCCATTCTTGAGCCAAGCACACATATAGCTGACTCACTTCCATAACGCCTTGTCAGCAAGTCAAGTGGCATGCGCAGGCTGACGGTGCAAGCAGCAGTGCAGTTGTGGAGTCCTTTGAGGAGAGATTCCCTCTGCTGAGCGAGCTTATTGTGGTGGAGACGGCAGTAGGCAGAGACAGATCTGCAGCCAAGGTGCTTTTCCCATTGTGCAACTTATCACTACGCTAGCTTTGAGCTGCACCTCGGCATTTACGTGTGGCTTGCAACTGCATGCTGTGCAACTGAATTTAATGTCGGGACTCATTGAATCGGACAAACCTGGCCCTCATGGTTGGCCACACAACATGTGAGAACGATGGGATGTTGTGACGCCAGGTTTTGTGAGCCATCTCAATAGCCAGCATGTTTGACTTCTGTTGCAAAAGTGCAGCAAATGTCGGGCTCGTGTTGCATGGCCTCCTATAATCCCACCTTTCTCACCTCTTGTACATGCAGCAGCATCAGCAAGCATGTGCCTGTCCACTTTCCAGCCGAGTGCTAGGCATCCATGGATTCATTTATGTCTTGCTCAAAACTCTCAGCACTCTTGCGCATCAAGCACCCCATCCACTGTGTCTGCAGAAGCGGCAGCAGCAGGCCAAGCAGGCGCCTCACCAGACCAGGCTGTCAGTGCTGGCCACCCACACACGCCTCAAGCACCACCTGAGCCTCTCACCCCCTGCTGCCCCCGTCAGACCCTCCTTCCATGTGGGCAAGAAGGGCAAGAACCCTCCTGTCACATTGCAGGTCAGACTCATTCATGCATCCATTCATGCAGCACCTGTCTTGCCCTAGGGTCAGGTGTGTCCAGACCTACACGTAAACATGCAGCACCATGCATGCAAGCTTGCCTGTCTTGGCCTCTCTGTCATGCATGCTTGCAGCATGAGGTGTCACTGCTTGCAAGTGTACAAGGCAGCAAGCCTACCAGGCATGGGTGCACAGACATGTTGCATTGGCGCAGCATGCCTATGCTGCTAGATGATAGTCACATGGCCAAACATGAGACTTGTCAACCCCCCCCCCCCATGTACATCACGTCCCTCACAACAGGGCATAAGCCAGACCCCTCAGAGGTCACTTCATCAGTCTTGGCAGATCTTCCAAAGGAGTACAGTGTGCTGGTCACTATTATGGGGACACGCAAGACGGCGCATGACCCTGTATGAGCTTGTGCTTGCATTGCTGCTGTGTTTGTTGCAAAGCGGGCAGAAGCTCATCCAGAGTCTGCGCCTTCTCAACATTCCAGTACTTGTGACCAGCACAACGTACTCCTCTGGAAGTTTCTGATGACCATGCTGCCCAATGGCAGCAGGCTGAGCTCAGCAGTCTGCACATTGACTGGTGTCAGCACGACAGCATCCATGCACCTATCACTGCTGCTTCATGCGTTCATCAATTTGTTGATACAGTGAACACATATCTTCCCCTAGGGTCAGGTATGCATGACTAGCTCCTGCACGAGGTCTTGTTTTGGCAAGCAGCACACCAACAACAATGCTTCGTATGTGCAAGCAAGCAGCATACTCTGGGCAAAGCATGCTCAATTTGCTGGCCGGCATGTCAAGCCTGTGCAAGCCAGCAGCGTCTTGACTGCTGGTGGTGCATGTGCAGATGCTGCGACAACCAAACGGCATCAAAAAGTACCTCAACAGGCCAGGCGCCCACCACTGACTCACAAAACGCTGGACCAATTTGTCAGGCCCGCGCTGCATGACCTGGTATGCAGCATTGACCCATGTCATGCTGTATAGTTTGCTTGTGCCATGTGAGCAATGCATTAGACAACCTTTAAGGTGATGATATACATCTCATATCATGCCTCCAGGCAAAGCCACCGTGTCATGAGTCAGCATGCTGGTGGGAAATATGGTGCAATTTTTGAATCTGTGCCCACTACAACATGCATCGCACATTGTGTTTGACAAACGCACAGTCAGCTCACCATCATGTGGTCACTTTGCACACTGACACTCACATGGTCGCAAACGATGCACAGCGTCTTGTGCTGATAAGCTTTATGGCAATTGCAGTTTGCCCTAGGAGACTCCAAGAGGCAAAAGAAGAAGGGAAAAGCCAAGAAGGCCCGGGAAAAGGCTAGGGCGCATCTGCACAGGCCACAGACCAGGTCTCAAGATGCAAGCCCTGTCGCCTTGCCCGGTGACCATCGTGAGTCTTCTGTCAAACAGCCCTCTGTGCAGGCTTGCTGTTTATCCTGGGAGATAAACAAATCCAGGCTGCAGAGTATGAGTCTCTCATTGCCACATCGATGGCAACAATAGCTGACTTTGATTACTGAGGGTGCATGTCACAGCCTTGTGTCTTCTTTGGCATGTCTCAAAACACATCAACCTTGTCATAGCTTGTCTAGCAGATCACCTTGACTGACGACAGTCACAGGAATGCCTTTGACTTGTAGATAACCTGTGGCTTGCTTGCATACGTTATCTGCTAGCACCCATCCAAAGAGAATCTAATATTAGGGCTGAGCTCACGTTCCTTTCTTCCTTCTCTTCCACCACCCCCCCCCCTACCCCCTGGCGGTTCACCACTCAATGCCTCCCACTCATTGCCTGATTGGACAACTGTCATATCACATCAACCTGTACTCTCTTGATGTTTGCACATGCTCATCAGAACTAGTCATCTTGCTGCACCAGACAAGAACACAGGGACACATGTCTCGGTGTCTAACTCATTGACTAGCATTGCTAAACAGGGTAGTTGCATCAGATCATGTCACGTCATTGGGTTTTATACTAGGGTTTAGGGTTTGTGTCATTTAGGGTTAGGGTTTATGTCCTGGGATTATTTAGGGTTAGGGTTTATGTCATGGGATCATGTTATCAGACAATGTTGTGCAGGTGGCAGCAGCATGCAGGTCACAGACATCAGGGAGCATTTCCCACCTGCAGCACGCCAGCCGAAGAGGCAGAAGAAGGCTAGGAAAGCACAGCGGCAGGCTGAGCGCAGCGCAGTTCCAATACCTCATGCCATTACAAAAAAGCAGAAACGGAAGGCCAATAAAGCAAAGTCTCAGTCGGAGCAAGCAAGTCAAAACTCCTCTGGGCGAGGTCGTGCTGTTGAGGCTGGTGGAGTGTCAAAGAAAAAGGGCGGCAAGTTTGCCAACAAGAACAAGAAATGAAACATGACAGCTTGCCGCATCTGTTTGGTACATTCCCTCAGCTGTAGCTTGGAGGTGTTGTAGATGGTCCATGCTGACACTATACATGCAGCAGGCATTCTTGTATCATAGTGCTTCGCCTCTTGTAGGTGAAGCAAGAAGTCTGTAGAAGTAGTAAGCTTGTTTGTAGAGAGTTTGTGCAGTGCAGTGCAGACAACTCAGTGTGCAGTGCAGACTGTTCAGTGCAGTCCTTTTACTAACGGCATCAGCAGAGGTTTGACAGCTTGTAATCTCCTCCAATTTTTGCATCGTCATGAGGGTAACAGAAAACAGACAGCGGCCTTTGAGAAGCATGTTGATTGAGTGGCCATGTGTTCTGTAATTTCAGACAGGTGAAATGCAACCTGTTTGTGTGCGCAGTTATTGCAGCTGCAGTTCATTGTTTGAGTGCGCCTCAAACAGCTGTACGCTGCGAACATGTGCAGGGCGGTCTACGCTTGCGTTCGCTGTTACAGCAGAAGTTAGTGTGGTGCAGGTACACGCACATGTACATCTATGCAGTTATGCATTTGCAGGTTGGCCTTGACTTACGTGACTGTCGCAACACATCCAGACTTCAAGCTTTGTGACCTCATCAGGCAGGATACACAGAGCCAAAACCCAGGTGCCTTGGCAATGTCTCGTGCTGACTGCGGCCTGTTAAACATGAAGGGCTCAAAAGCTACTGCATATTGACAAAACGTGGCCAAACTGAGATGCCCCCTGCTTCGTTGAGGCTTGAGCATCTGAATTTGCATGGATTGACTTGATGAAACAGCATTTGCTGCACCTTGCCACAGCAGGTTTCTCTGTCATTCTGGGAGCGAGCCACGGCGAGCGCGATCCTCCGTGCCACGCGGCAGAAAGAAAACACGAGCGCCAGCGAGCAAAATCCAAAAACCACCATCAATTTTTTTGTTTTTGCTGCTGCAAAACCAAAGGCAAGCTGTGCGGCCAGCGAGTCTGTCCGATCACTGAACTGATAGAGGCATGCTGCAGATCACTCATCAGCAGCTAAATCAGCAGCAGCAAAAGCATCAGCAACAAAAGCATGCATGCTTTTGTTCCATGCCTCTCATATGAGGCCCCCCAAAACAAAAACAAAAACCTTTTGGTTTTTGGGGCAGCAAGCGCCATATGAGCAGCCTTGATCACTGAGCTGGAGACTGCAAGAAGCAGGCTAGTAATCACTCATTACTCTGCTGAGAACGTCTGCACCTTTCACAGTGAGACCAAAGCAGATACATGGGCTGCAGAGGAGTGCTTTAGTTGCTCATGCCAACAAGCGCAGCAAGTGCCATATGAGCAGCAGCTGCACTAGCACATGCTTCATCATTCATGAGCTGTGCAGTCTGCCCACAGCAGCACCCAGTCCATCACTGAGATGAGTGATGGCCTGAGCCGTAGGCAAGCACACAGTGCTGTAGGCCTCACTGCAGATCACTCAAAACAGTGATGCACAAACCCACTGCAGCATCATCTACACCATCCAGCCTGTGGGCAACCAGCGCAGCATGTGCAAAAGGGACCAAGCAGATATGTGGGCTGCAGAGGAGCACTAAGTTGCACATGCCAACGAGCGCAGCAAGTGCCATATGGGCAGCCTTGGTCACAGAGATGGCAACAACAAGAAGCAGGATGGTGATCACTCATTGCTCTGCTGACAAAACATCTGCACCTTTCCCCATCGCGGTTCAGAGAGGGCAAATTGCAGCCAGTCTCATTGTTGATCCCATCACTCATGCTGCATCACTGAGCCCAGAAACAGTCACCCAGTCGCAAAGCGCTGCTAGCTCACTCATGCCTGCCTGCAGCACTGCACACATTCACTGCAGCATTACCCACACCATCATCCTGTGGCAACCAGCGCAGCTTGTGGGCTGAACAGGAGTGATGAGCTGCACTTGCCAACGAGCGCAGCAAGTGCCAAATAAGCAGCAGCTGCAGCACCACATACTTCATCAGTCATGAGTTGTGCAGTCTTGCCCACAGCAGCACCCAGTCTATCACTGTGATGAGTGATGGCCTGAGCCGCAGGCAAACAGACAGCACATAAGGCCTCACTGCAGATCACTCATGACAGTGATCCACACCACCCAGTCTGTGGGCGACGAGCGCAGCGTGTGCAAAGAGACCAAGCAGATACACTCGGCTGCAGAGGAGCACTGAGCTGCCCATGCCAAAGAGCGCAGCTAGTGCCGAATAAGCAGCTGCAGGAGCACATACTTCATCATTCATCAGCTGTGCAGTCTTGCCCGCAGCAGCACCCAGAGAGAGAGAGAGAGATTACAATGCTTTAGCCAGCCAACAAGTCTGATCACATATAGAAGACAAAGGTCAAATTTGGAGGATATCAAGACAGCTTAGAACAAACTTGAAAACTTGCATGTGATCTTGTTGTGCAAAAAAGCACCGCATGGTGTCGGTGTTCGTGGAAAACAAAGGAGCATACTGCTGCCTAAGTGCATGGAGAGCCGGACACTCAAAAATCATGTGCATTCCATCACTAATAAAATACATGCTCCGGAACCATACCTCCTTGCAGGCCCCTGCAGCTCGGTGATTATCAAGAATGTCCCTCAGCACTCAATCTCCGCAATTAGGCGATCTTCCTCCAGAGGTATTATCGCAAGTTTTGACGTTTTGTACAGCAGATTGGTGGTCCATACG
>JAABUO010003878.1_pt1 | contig 17728 bp, 23 predicted proteins | sample 5559291 | NCBI WGS metagenome assembly JAABUO01 (sample SAMN10711878, study PRJNA513372) | rock metagenome | isolation source: Antarctica rocks | place: Antarctica: Victoria Land, Finger Mt sud | reverse complement strand
GAAACACGCTTCCTCAGCTCGTTCAAGGTCGTCTCAGTAGTGCCTGCAAGCTATACCCGGGCTGAGAACCGTACGAGGGCAAAGAAACTCACAAGGAGAGCATCACCTGCGTCTTTTAAGGACGCTCGCAGCCTGAGTCTAGCTCTTTCGCGGTCTAGGTGCTGTGTACTTCCGAGCTGATCAACTAACGACTTAACCGCTTGTGTTCTAGCCTCAGCGGCGGATCCTGGCTGGTCGCAGGCATCGTGAACTGTCCCAGTAACAGCCATTGATATCGATGGCACCGGCAAATACGACCGGAATGATGACCGCAATGCTGCAAAAACGCCTGAGCTTTGCTCCGAATCCACAGTTAGTCTCAACACCTAGGACACTGAGCCAGAGTTGATCAATGCCTTTACAGGTGCACGCATGCATGCATGCATGAGTGTTGTGAAAGTTCCCGAATCGATTTCAGATTGATTACACTTTGTCATACTGGCGCCTTGTTGAGCAGCTTGAGGACATCACCAACCAAGTACAGCGATCCTGTGACAAGTACCTGCAGCATGCAAATAGCAAAGCTCACGTTTCCAATGGTGATGCATCACAATGCAGGCCACGCGCACAAGCAGGCTTGAGGAGAATTCAGGCTCGCTTTGCAACGTCTAACAGCAGTTGCCGCAACAGCTTCACCCTTGATCCAATCAGTCTTGACTATGCTTCACAATGTCAGCAGTCGGACACTCATGAGCATCAACAGCACACTGTGATCAGACGTTCAGGCTACAGTATGTCCCAAACCAGGCCTAACTCCACCCACAGCTGCAGTGTGAGAAGCAGCACCTTACCTGCAAAGGTGCTTTGGGTCCCTCTTGACCGCAGCGCCTCAACCAGTTGAGAGTTGCCCTCAAGGATGACAGCACAGCCCCTTGTGCAGCATCCTGGCTGCCCTCTAAACCAGGCAGAGGCGGCAGTCTCACCCCTGCCCTTGCCACCTGTTCCAATCACTATGCAGTCAATGTTATGCAGGGCTATTGACAATTTGTTTGTGCACATGACAGCAGCCTTAAAACAGCTATCAAGCTGGAAATGCACTGTGTGGAAATGAAGATATACAGTTTGGGATCATCTGGGCCAAATCTGGCCAGTTGTGGAGTGGTAGGCCAACACGCAGCAGCTGACCTGCCACATCTATACTGATCATACATGAGTAACGTATTTGGAGCAGATTGCAAGGCAGGCAGCTGCGGCCATGGCTTGCCACCTTGAGTCTGCCGGACAAACTGGTCTGGCAGACATGCTGCAGTTCTTGCTGCCAAGACAGACCTTGACTGCTGGCTTATGGGAAGCATTTCGTTTCCCAATCATAGCAATTTGCAAAATACCAATGGAGACCGTTTTTCCGCAGGTGTTTGTATGCTGAACCCCCTGGGACTGATAAACTTGATGTGTCAAGTCAAAGACAGGCCCTCATGCATCAGGCGGTCATGCGCCTAAGCAGGCAATCAGGCGCTTGCTGCATTGGGACTACCGAAAAAGCTGGTTTGGTAGACGTTCCCCCCCGTTGGGACTTCTGAAAAGGCTGGTTTGGTAGACATCTCACCCCTTTGGGACTACTGGATATGTTGTTATGATTGACAACTTACCCCTTTGGGACTACTTGATAGGTTGTTTTGGCAGACATCTTACCCCTTTTGGGACTACAGGATAGACTGATTTGGTAGACATATTTCCCCTTTGGGACTACTTGATAGGTTGGTCTAGTAGACAACTTACCCCTTTGGGACTGTTGGATAGGTTGGTTTGGTAGACATGCTGCAGCCCATGCTGCCAGGACAAGTCGTTATGCTGTTCTGTAGAGCCCAGTCTGCGGTAGCTGGACTCAGGGGGCACAAACAGGGCCTGTTGGAAGCCCAAGCCCTTCGCAGCCAGCGTTGTCATGAAGGGCTGCAGCAGCGCCTCTGGATTGCGCTCCTGCATACACAGCCAAAGCTGATCAGGCTGCAACTTATGTGCTCTACAGTGCCAACATTGGCCAGCTTCTCACAATTGCAGACACCTCTCAGCTAACTGTTTTGCACATTTGGCATTGTAGGAGACGCTGTCAAAGCAAAGGTTACATGCTCAGGTGAGGGCCTGTGAGGAATATGACCACAGGTGACACAAGAATGACCAGGATGCATGTCTTACAGACATGCAGATGTCACCTGCTACTCAGCAGTATGCAGGACATTTCAAAAGCTGCCATTGCTCAAAAGGCAAGCCTGGCCTTATGCAGCAAGCCATTTCTGACATGACAAGCCTGATCAAGTGTGCTTGCAAGGCTACCTTCATGCAGTTGAACAGCAGAATGCGGTGAGGAGGGATGGGCGGCTGCCCAGCAGGGCGGCTAGATTCCTGCTGCAGTTGGGAGGCTTCAGCAAACCAGTCTGCACAGGTGGCCATGCTCTCTGGTGTGTGAGCCCCATCCAGAAAGAAGGTGGTTCCCAGACCCTCTGCCGCACCCTCTGACACCCAGCTTTGACTGATGACCTACAACAGCCAAACACTCTCACGAGAAATCAGAGTGCGGCCAAGTGTTCTCATGAGACAAAGAGTGGCACAGAAGGTCTGAGGGGTGACAGATGCAGGACACATGTGTGTCATGACGAAAGGGGTGTTGCAAGCCAATAGCCCTGAGAAGCCAGGAAAAACCACACATTTGCATCGAAGAATCGCCGTTTACAACACAGCGCTTATGCTCTGATTGCATGTTTGGCAAAGCATTCTCTGCTACATCTACCTTTCACCCCCTAGATACGTGTGTTGATCACCTGAGCAGGGCTTGATAAAACCTTAAACCCTGCTACATCTACATCTGAAACCCTGACTATGAGTCTTGATCACCTGAGCGCGGCCTGGCCAGACGCACTGCCTCAGCCCAGCTGCATATGCATCTGGTAGCTGCAGCTGTGCCACCTGCTGTGCACGCTTTGCCGCCCCAGCTGGGCCAGAGCCACCGCAGCTGTGTCCAGCTGATTGCTCCCAGGTGGCTGTTAGCTGCACAGCCAATGAGGCGTTGACCCGCTGATGGAGTCCGGCTAACCCTAGCTGGTGAAAGCCCTCAGGAGGCAGAATGTACTGGTCAAAAGGAGCAGCCAGCTTCAGTGGAGCTTCTACCCTTGCTGCAACCTCCTGCAGAGCACACATGGGCAAGTTTTGACAACATCTTCAGTGGTTCAGTCCGTGCTGCATGACTGAATGTGCTGTGCCTTGGCACCCAGTTTGTATGTCTTGGTTCAGACCTCCAGCTGCATGATCCACATGACATGTGTACTACTTGAGACCTAAAACATTCCCCCGATGTCGAAACGCATGTTTACTGTCCCCAGGCGTTTCTGAGTTTAGATTTCCACTGTAGGATGGATGTTTCTGTATTAGACACGTTTTGGGATTCAGAAGAGCTGAGGGATTCAACAGCATTTGGCTGCTGTGTCAAGTCTCTGCACTGGGCGTTGCAACATGAGGCACTGACCAGCAGGGATTGAAGCGCGTCCACTGGTTGCTGAACTGTGAACGCAGGTACGCCCTTTTTGAATATTCCAGCTTTCTCCCTTGCAATCTCCTGCATGACACCACATCAAGGTCATGCACAAAGATCTCAGCACACAACAGCAGCAAGGTAGCTTGCCCAATTGTGTGCAAGACAGACATAAACAACACTGGTACTGCAAGTTAGCCTCTTGTATGACACGTAGCACAGCATGGTGTCTGCAGATGTGCAGCCACATGCACGATGCTTGAAGCACATGTTGTGCCACAGGAGCAGCTCTCACAGACAGGACACTACCCTAAGTGCCCCGCTCTTTGTTATCAGGACGAGGCATTGAGCACATCTTTCGCATAAGTTAGTGCTTATATCCACATGGTCCAGATGGAGGGGATGGGGTAAAGCTGGGAGTAATCCTGTTGACAAAGGCCCAAAGCTCACATGCAAAATACTGTGCGTGTCAGCACAAGAGTCAGGTTTGACAGCAAACCCAGCACGCATGCAGTACCAGAACAACATAATAACCAAGCGTGGCAGGAAGCGTGGCAGGAACAGCGTAATGAGCAAGCGCAGCAGGAAGCATGCAGGGGCAGCACCTTTCAGGAGTGACGTTGCATGCAAAGCGTGCCAAAGTTTGGTTTTGGTGCAATGTTTCCTGGTGTCGCAGTCTTACAGACCATGACAAAGCAGAGCAACATACCGGCAAGGTGTGGCCTAGCAGCTCAACATGGTCAAAGCCCAAGGAGGTGACGCCGCATACAATAGGCTTGGGTATGCAATTGGTGGCATCCAATCGCCCCCCCACACCCACTTCTAGGATTACCACATCCACTTTCTCCTCCAGAAACACCTTCAGAGCTGTAACACGTGATCATGATCTGAAATGCGTCATTGTGCACGATGTGGATGCCATGCAGCATGCATCACCAAGTACTAAATAAATGACACCAATTGGTGTGCGACTATACGCACATGAACACAGGTGATGCAGCAATCAAAATAGCCTCACACAGCCTGCACTGGCATGCATTGCTAGCAGCAAGCTTTGATCCTGAAGTCCATCACAAGGAGGCAGTGCTGCAGGCCTGGTTGGCCTCTCACATAGGGAGACACACAGTCTCAAAATGCGTGCATTGCAAGGACAGTGTCTCACCTAGAATGGTCATGAATCTGAAGTATGCTGGCATGCCTGGATGTGCGTCAGCGTACTCTTTCAGGTTGTTGAAACACCACCAGAAGTGCTTGATGAATGTTGGTATTGCTATGGGCCGCCTGCAAGTTAATGCCTGTATGAAGTCTGATGTGTTCTGAATGCCGACAAAGAGTAACAGCAGTGCCCCACAGCGCAAAGTAACAGTGACAGCACCAAAAGTGCCCACTGCAATGCAAGAATTGCTTTCATGAAGGCTGAGAAGCAACCAACCCTTGCAGGCGTATACGTTCTCTGACGTCCACCAGATGTGGCGATGTGAACAGTCCAGTCTTGTAGCCGCACTGCTGCAGCATGCTTTCTACCATTGCGCATGTTGATCCCTGTCATGGCACCAAGCATCGTTGCAGGGGTTCCCTCTAAAGCAGTGTGGCAATCAAAGTTGTGCTGCAACATACCTTTCCTTTGGTGCCAGCTACATGAATGACTTTGAGCTTGGTCAGGTCCGACACCAAGTCCAGTCTCTGCAACATGCATGCTGGTTGTCATCATGGATGAGCAAACATAACCGTGCTGTGTATTGCATTCAGCTGTAGCGAGTCTTACCAACAGCATGAGATTGAGTACCTCGAGATAGGTTTGCATAGACTCATATGCTGCTTCATATGCTTGCTTGTCCCCAGCTTTTGGCTTTTCTGAAATCAAGGAGTTCAGAGCTTCCAGCACGTTCTTGTACTCAGGTTCATCCATACTTGTCGGCAGCCTGTTCGCTTCACATGTTTGCCGTCAGCCAAGAAGTCCGGTGGTAAAGTCTAGGATCAACTCCCTGGTAGTTCAAACATAGTGCGGTTTCGTGTCATGTCTAGAGGATCAGACTTCTTCTTGTGACGCTGACTTAAGATTGCAGTGACAGTCCCGTTGCCTCGCACATCGCGCTGCCAGTCTCATCGCAGCACTATCGCTGCTGCATTGCTCCGGAACCATTGGGCTAGATTCCTTGACTTCGATAGGTTGTATGCAAACATTCTGCAACAAAAGTCCTGCAGCTCGTATACATCTCACCTCAGCCACGTCGCACCGTGACAATCAGATACAGGCATCAGCTTTGTCGTGGTAATTTCAAGTCGAGTCAGGATAACCTTACCACTGTAAGCTGCGTGCCTCTTGACAGCGCTCGGGTGTGAGCGGCTCCTTGGAAGGCCAAGGCAAGCTTCGCAACATCTGGTTGAAGTCAGTCAGCTTTGGCTATCGCCTGCCGTTGTAACTATTGGTAGTCCCAAGTATGGAGGAGGAGGTTCCAGTGGCTTCAGCCAGGTAAGAACAGTATTTTTCGCTAGTCCACAACGGCCGTTTCTTGACTACATTGTATGCTTGCGAATGGGAATTTTCAGGGAGCAGCGGATCGCGGCGAGGAGATCCAGGATTGCAGAGAAGATAGCAACATTGCATGCTGGCGAGGCCACAGGTATGGCTCAGCAATCCTGAGTACATATGCTTAGCCAAGTCTGCATCAGAAGCATTTGCCTATTGCTGTTCAGTGTCATGCTGCTCTGTGTGGTTCCCCTCAGCAACGTCCAACTTGAAACAGGAGATGACAAAACTGTGAGCAAGGAGGAGCTTGGGAAGGGGCGTCAGCAAGTGAGTGACAGCCGCAGCCGCTTGCTGAAGCTCAAAACTGAGAGGGATCTGGATGTCAGCGCTGTGCGTGTCACAGGAGAAGAGCGAGAGTCGCAACGCAGAAGCAAAGAAGAAGAGGAGAGGCAGGTACCCATATTTATGCAGCATCTGAGATTGACTTTCCTGACCTAAAGATGTCAGGTTTCTGGTTCGCATTCAGCAGAAGGTGACAGTGCTGGTCACCGGAGTTGTCACCATCTGCCATAATGTGCTCAAAAGCATGACGTCAATAATACCCAGGGATGACTAGCATTGTGACGCCATCAGCACTGCTAGTCAAGATTGCTGGCGCAGACACTGGGGAGAAGTGCAATTGACAGCAGCAGCAGCATTCAGTCTTGTCAGCAGTATTTGTTCCTGTAATGATGACAACATGTTACAGTGACAAACACTGCTGACAATATGGTATGCTGCTATACTATGCAGCATCACATCGTACCAGCAGAATGTTCATGGTTGCGACAGCATAAGTCAATCAGGCCACTCCTGGACAAGCAGGACTACTTGTGATTACCAGTCAAAGGCCAAAGCTCAACGCGACAGAAGCAGTCCTGCTGACTTGAACGTCATCATTTCTGACTCGGCGATAGCTCTTTTCATGGATCTATCCAGATGTAGTACGCCCACCTGTCCAGCTCCATGCACAAGTGGCGAAGTTGCTCTTGTCAGAGTCAGACCACACAGCATTCAGTGTTCAGTCTATAGCTGCGAAAGCCTTCGATGACAGGAGCAGAGTCACGTGATTGACTCTGCTCAGCAACCTTGCTTGTAAATCTGTCACTATGCTCGAATTGCCGTGATACCTGGCGGCATCCAGTGTTCACTCAGCAATTACTGCACATTCCCTCCTGTGTTCACAGGTGCTACGGCATCGCCTGTTGACAGAGGCAGAATCAAGTGTCCAGCTCAATGCAGAAGTGGCCAGCCGGTGGGGCCACCTCTTCCGCCTAGAAGTGCCTCAGGAGCTGCACCAGGAGATGCTGAGTCAGCAGGCCGCCTGTGACACAATCATTGCTTCCAAGGACGCCATTGTGGCTGCCATGCGCTCGCAGCTGCACGACAAGGACGATGAGTATGTGCGCATGCTGAAGCAGCAAGGAGAGGATGTGGATCTGCTGCTGCTGAACATGGGCAAACAGCTGGAAGAGATGCAGACCGCGTACAGAAATGAGCTGGCACAGATTGATGACGCATACATGCAGGTGTGTGGTTTATGCCTAGTCAGGGTGTGTCTGTTGCAGAAGCATTTGACATTGCATTGGAGGCAATTGGCAGGACTGTATACAAATATGAGCTGCCACAGAGTGGTGATGCCATTTGAGCGCAATGCCTTTGGCAAAGCATGACAGAGTTGTGGACAAAGCTACAGACCTTGATGTTGTGTACATGTTAAGACACCAGGTGGTCAGCATGTTCAAGTGTGCGCATGATGAGCTCCTTTTGTCTTTGTCAGAGCCCCAGCACTGGTCTGGCTTGATGTCAATGGATCAGGGAAGTTGTCCATTATTGAATCAGTCGTCCCACCAATCCTCTCTGAATGAATGTAGGAAAGGGCCGAGGTAGTGAAGAACAACAGGGCTGAGGTGGAGGGGCTGTTTGACAAGCGCAGCAGTGCCGAGCAGGCCTTCCTGGAGCGCTACATGGCTGCTGCTGAAGCCTATGAGCGCCAGCTGGAAGACCTGCGCTGTGCTGATGCTGAGGACTACAACCTGCTCAAAGTCAGGTGTGGTCATACTCAACATTCAGGCTTTAGAGTTCAGGCCAAATCTCTGCTTCACACACAATCCTGCGCCCAGCCAACAAACTCGGTGTGCTGCGTGTCTGCATGCCATCCTCTGCTTTGTGTCACTTGACAGGACCTCTGAAGAGCTGTTGCAGGGCAGCACAACCTGCTCACATACACAGGTAGTCAGCCGCCTTGCATTGCCAGCTTGGCTCACTCACCACATGCTGTCTCGGCTACTGCCCATGATATCAAACATATAGGAAAGGGCTCAGCATGCACTATCCCTGCACGATGGCTGTACAGTGCGGACGTGCTAGAATGTGCAGCTCACACCTACAGGCAGCTTGAACTTCCAATGTTGTCAACCATATTTGGTCTTTGCTTGATGTACACACTTGTCCTGTGCATTGGAGACGGACATTCAGACCCTGCAGCAGCTTGAGCCTCTCATGTTTGAACCATATTCAGCCTTTGTTTGATGAACATACGTATCTTGCAGGTTGGAGACAGATATTCAGACCCTGGAGCAGCATCTGGAGTCCATGAGAGCAGCCTACCAGCTGAACCAGGAGAAGCTGGACTACAACTACAGGGTGCTGCTGGAGCGTGATGCTGAGAACCAGGCCACCATCACTCAGCAGAAGCGCAAGATCTCCAAGCAGAGAGACCTCCTGTCAACCCTCATGGTATCATACAACTGCCAGTTGCAGCTTTGCTTGCTCTTCCCAAGTCTCAAACCAAAAGTTTACAGACATTCATTTCTAGGGCTTTTGGAGCTTCTCCATTGAAGCACGCCCCTGGTTCGATGTGACATGCAGATCATCATCACCACTACTCATTGGGTCTGGCAGGCACAACACAATGCCTCAAGTTGAGCACTGTCAGCCTTTGCATATTTTCTGACCTGCATTGCACCGTGACTACATCACCAGGTGGCAGGTGTCACGATCCGTTTTCATGCCTTGGCAATCGTAAATACAGCGCAGCAGAGCCCCGGTATCACTGCATGCAACGCTTTGTGTGCCTGCCTGCAGCAACGCTACTCGCAGCATGAGAAGAAATTTGCTGAGGCCAACATGCGACTGACAGAGGAGTACAAGCGCATCACGGAGCACTTCAAGGACCTGCAGGCCAAGTTCAGCCACTTCCAGCAGGCTGACCTCAACAAGTACCAGGCGGTCAGTCAATTTCTTTTGACATGCATTTCTGTCTGTCCAGCTGTGTGTCAGCTGTGGCTGGTCTGTCTGCATGCCTGTCGGTCTGTTCATGCATGTGCCTGGCTGCTTGAGCGCATACCTCTGTAGCCTGTCTGTTGCCTTTTACTATGGACAGTGGATGGCAGACATTCAGGAAACTGTTGAATGGATGGCAGACATTCAAGAACCTACTGAGCTGATTTGCAGACATTCAGGAAACTAATGAAAGGGATAGCAGACACTTAGGACACTACCAGAATGATTTGTGGACCATCAGCGGTCCATCTGACACATGACACATCACTGCGCTGAGCAGCCTATTGCATGCCATGCGCTTGAAGGCATGCAGCATATGTACGGGCTTTAAACAGTCTCTGACTGACGCCCCAGATCTGGCAAGAGGAGAACCAGATGTATGACCAATTTTGGACTTGTGCTACTGATGTGGCAAACAGGAGGTGCATGCGTCGGTGCACAATGTCCATTCGGTACACTGCAAAAGCAAGCAGCACACAAACAGTCACTATGGTGGTGATGAAGATCTGGCTGATGAAGTGAGGAGAGGTGCATGCAGAGACAAATAAGGTCCTGCCATAGCATGTACAAACAGTCACAGCATACCAAAGACCTGTCTTATTTTGTGGCGCAGATATGGCAAATGAAACAAGAGGAGGTGCACGCAGTGGCACACAAGCTGCTGGCAGCTGATCGTGTCATTCATGAGCAGCAGCTGGGCTGGCAGTGGCGGGGGCCAGACGAAGATGCCCTGCTGGCAGGGCCCCACAGCCCTCAGGCCACCCGTACGCTGGCCGGCTCTAGGAAGAAGAGCAGCAGTCAAAAGGCTGGCAGCGAGATTGGCGAGAATGAAGAGATGCCTGATGGTCAGTCTCAACCCATCCCTCTTAGCCAGGGGACATCAACTGGTCAATTCAGCATCTGGAGTATGCCTTCATGACTGATGTTGGGGGCACAGCACCCAGTCAGATAGCCACAGTAAATTGGCAGACAATTAAAGCATTTCTGGTGCACAGTATTGTACACCTGTGGCTGATGTGAAGGCCTTATTCTAGCCTTTGCTGCTGCCATCCTGCCAGCATGTCTCATCCTTGCTTTATCCTCACTGCTTGGATTGCAAGGTGGGTATGCCTATAGGTAGCTAAAGAACAACATGTCTGATCATGCAGAGTCTAGGTTGTAACTGGTCTTCTTGTTTTCCTTGAGGCATTACAGCAATTGATTGCTGCCATGCACATATTTAGTGGAATGGGGCCAGACACAAACAGCAGCAGCCATATGCAGGGATGCGTTGTGTCAGTGCCAGGCAAGGCTGGTTGCTGGCACTTTAGACAGTCAGATTGTTATCATCCAGACTTTGAGCAATGAAGCTTTGACTGTGCGCTCTACAATTGCAGAAGAAGAAGAACAGGCAGCTGAGGAAGCCATTAGTCAGGATGAGGTGACCACCAGGCTGCAGGAGCCCACCTACTTTGGAGCCCTGCAGCTGCTATGTGACGAGGCTGGCTTCCTGGTAGATTCCAAGGCACACAAGATGCTGGCCAGCTTACCTAAGCACCAGGATGAGCAGCTGATCCATGCTGAGTCAGTTGTGAAGGCCCTAGGGGTGACTGATGGGGCTTCTTTTGATGCCCTCATGGCAGCCCTGTCTGTGGGTGAGCCTGATGGGGCGGGGTCACAGAGCATGGGTGACCCCACATTGATCCACCCAGCAGACGCAGTCAGTAGATTACGTGAGTTTGTGGAGGCAGAAAATGGCGGAGCTGCAGCAGCGTCCACCATTGGGTTGGCAGGTGAGGAGATTGCAAACATGTGACCTGCAGCCTGCTGTCCAGACCATGTTCAGACGTAGTCAGTCAAGCTATAGCTCACCATCATCAAACTGCTGATGACAAAACAGCAAGGCAAACCCCAATATTGGTAGTGGTATCAGTGGATTGGACATGCAGGCCAGTCATTGTCCAAATCTATGGGTGCTAACCCTGGTTTGAGTCGGCGTGCCATAGAGCAAGAGCAGGAGTACTGGCAGAGGCTTGGCAATGTGGTGGATGACAAGCTGTGCAGGGTATATGGTGCCGTAGAGAAGAATCTGCAGAGCTACCATCAGCTGCTGAAGGACAGAGCATCAGGATTGCGAGAGGTATGGCCTCACTACTTGGGGGAATATTGGCAAAGGATGTTTGGTCAATGACAGCATTGATCTCAGCAAACACATGAAATTGAAATATCATGCGCATTGTGTGGATGTTTGCACAGCTGAGAACACGCCATCCAAGCATATTGCAGCACTCCCTGGCAGCTGTGCATCTGTCCCCCAGTATTTGCTATCAGTGACACTTTATTGGCAATGCTCATTGGCCATGTCATAAGCATGTGCTATGGTTGCAGGTAGAGCAGATGCAGCAAGCAAACCAAGAGCTTCGGGCCCTTCTCAATCAGTACCTTGCTTCACCTGTCAACAAGGAACTGCAGATTCCACCAACCCAGGTGCTGTAGACAAATGACATGTTACATAGGTTGACATAGACACAGCTTGACTCGTGTAGCACAGCTCTGTAGAGGTGGATTGAAGGCAATGCAGACCGAGGTGCATATAGCCCAACTTCTCAAAGCCTTGTGTGTGACACATGTGAGCCAATGTCCTGTATATGTGTTGCACAGAGTAGACTGCGTTGCTTGCTGTAAATGGCGCTTGATGTGTCCGCCATATGTACCAAGTTTTGATTGAGTTTACATGCTTGTCTCCTCAGATCCTCTCTTCGCAGGCCCTTAGTGTGCGCCCTTCTTCTTCTGTAGAAAGCAGACAATCATTTAGGTTGGAAAGCTTGACCATAATCGCGGTCTGCAGACTAAAAACAAAGACGTACCCACATGAATTTTGGCTCATCAGTCTTCGGCTGCACAGGCATTGTGGAGCTGTACGGCACATAATCCAGGCCTTTGTATGCAGCATCGTTCAACGCCTTTCTCGTGTGGTATTCCCAGGCGTCATCAGGCACCTTGTTGTGAGCCTGCAGCAAACCGGAAAGTCAAGAAGTTGCACCGACCGGCGACGACGACTATACAGCAATACCGGACGGTCGAAACACAACAGTGATCACGTTTGGCTGCTGACTCACCGCGCTGGACCAGATGTCGGGACTTTCCTGCTCAGGCGTTGACATTCTCAAGTCGTGCTGGGCAAGGATGTGGCGCAATGCGCGCAGGCTGTGTCATTTGCATGCAAAATAGTAACGCTCGCTTTCGACCTTGAAGTATCAAACTCGATATTGAACTGTACCGTGTAACTGTGGTCACCTCCTTAGAAGGTTGAAGCCACATGACTATTGTCATCAAGCTCTTAATGTCGCTTCTCAACGTTGTGCAGTTTCCAATGCCTGCCAACAGTGTTTGCGAAGAATTGAAATATTTGTACTCTGTGGTTCCTGACTTGATTTGAACGAGCCACTATACCTACCACCATTTGGCTTGCGGTCTTAGGCTTGCGCCTTTCAGATCATACTATCTTGAATACGCTGGCTGGAAGGTGACTGTAAATGTCCGCTGGCCATGGGTTGACCTCATCTTGTATATGCAGGGTCGCAATTCGGCACGGCAAGCTGTGATCATACACTAGCTGCAGCCGCTAGGGTGTAGCAATTGCATGCGTTTGCCAGTTTGCTTACGCGTGCAATGCGTCAGCTAAGCTAGTAGATACAGCGATGCAGACTCGATGGCAACTTGTTATCCGTGGGGATCAAACCGTTCCACCGGTCATGACTGCTGATCAGTCAGGGATTTTTGTAACAGTCGTTGGGGCCAGCTAGCCCATTTGACTAAATTGCAGTCTGGCATCAGAAATCAAAACAGACAAAAAATGCCATAGACAACTAAACTCATCATCAGGAGACTGTTAGGAAACTGTCTGCGGAAAGTACACAAATGTGCAACAAATTCAAATATATTTCTCTTATACAAGAGTCTCTTAGCATGTAATTAGGTATCAGATACGACTTTTATGGTCAATATGTCGACTTGGAAGTCGCAATATACATATATAGACAAGTGAAACTCTGCAGGAGGTCTGTGGCACACATGCATGCATGGCTCAATTGTGACAGGTAATTATTCATGCATCTGCTGGGATTCTGTCTGGGATTCTATGAAGCTGTTTCTCGAATGGACGCTAATCATCTTCTTCGTCAGAAGTCAACACTGCTGACTGTCAGTCTCGATACAATCCTTGCACAGGTGACCAGCGATCACATTGCTCAGACTATCCACGATTGTACTCTGATGCTGACCGCCAACCCAGACCATTACCATCGCCGTCTGCGTGCCATCAACTGCTGACTTTTCGCGTATCACGCTCGGTCCGCTGTTGTTCGTTGTCTAGGCACTACAATCATAGGCAGTTGAGGTGGTGGCATGAATGCCGGTGCTGCTGGTTTTGCCGGAGCACCTGTGACAAAATTCGTGCTGGCTACCAGCATCTCCTCCTCTGTGATAGTGCAAGCTGCGCACGGATTCCACAGGCGTCCCCCTGCGTATCTGCATTTCTTCACACAATCATTCGTGTTCCGACATCCAGGGGAGCTTGCTTGCGGCACCCTCTTGCTGTACTACTTCCGCTTGTTTGAACGGCAACGAGGATCAGCTAAACATGGAGCCTGCACTGCAAGCACACTGGCCATCAGCTATGCATTACAAACAGCAGTTTCAGCGGCTCTATCGACAGTTCTGCCATCTGGACCTTACGGATGGATTTTTGCCAACTTCATTTCCTTCACCTTAGATGTCCCTCCTGCACAGCGCTTCACGCTTTTTGGTGTACCAATGACAGACAAGGCAAGCTTATTATCCAAGCTGCACATTGGAGTGCGCATGTCTGTTGATGGAGTTTGTCAGGCTTGCTGGCAGCCAGCCTAATGTACGCTTGCTAAGTTGCGCAAACGCAACATGAAGCCTAGCATGCAGTCCTGATCATGCCAGAGGCTTTAAATACCAGGCTTACAGACAGTTTTGCATTTGCTCCAGGCTTGCCTGCAATTTTTCGTGATCTACATCTAGATGTTGCTGTGGGGACACAGTCTACAGCCAGTGTCGTAACTGCCTGGTGCTTCCTTTGTTCAAAAGATGTGGCGTTTTGGCTGCAGGCATTTGTATATTTAGCAGGCATTCAGTTGTTGGCATCCCATTCCTGGCGCAGTGCCCTTGCTGGTGGCTGCGGTCTACTTGCAGGTCTTGCCTATCAGTACAACTTCCTCGGTCTGAAGCGCTTGAAGGTGCACATCTGCTGCCATCCTGCTGTCACCATAGTTCCTACTTGACCTGCCATACAGATTTAGCAGAAGCCATATACATCCATATACATATGCATTGATGTCTTCTTGTGTATGTATCCAGGCGTAACAAGCCCGTAGGCATACATTACTGCAGCTGCATCATCCTGCCAATTTCACATGCCAAAACTTGCTGTTTGCGAGTTTTGTGTACACAGTTCATGCACTCGGGTTGTGTAACTGTCAGACTTTGTTGCGTGCACGGTGAGCAGTGTTAAACCTGCTGCACTTGACCCTCCTATGAGGAACACCGTACATGTCAATGACAAGTACAATCTGTGCCCATGAGCAGGTGCCAAAGCCAGTGATGAAGTGGTGCTCCTGGGCTTTTGGGGGGCTATTAGGCACCAGCCACCCCAGGCGGCAAGTCCTTCGCCCACCCCAAGCTGGCTCAAGCTCTCGAGCAGCAGGCCTTGCTCAGGCTAGACAGGTAAGACACCTGAGGCACCAAAATTTCACCCCTGTCAATGTGAGTATGCTGATTTGTCATTTGTGTATGTCAAGGACTGCAGGAGCTGCGCATATAATCGATGACGTGTTGTGAATGCTGCAATGACCCACATGGCATATTGTGACTGCTGCCCACAGTTGCAGGTCTGGAGCATCTGCTCTAACTGTCTCTGGCTCGTTGACTGGCTGGTCTGGTCTCCACAATGTTTGAAAGATGCAAGGCCTTGGCTTGATCATGTGTGAGGCTTCACATCCAATCATAGCATGCAGTGCGCATCTGTCTAGAGACAGTCCTCAAAGCATTGGACGAGGATGCTGTTGTTTCATGCAGGCGTCAGCTCCTGCACTACCAGCAGCCTCTCCTGATGCTGTACAGCAACTTGTAGCCATGGGCTTTGACCCAATCAGGGCAGCTGCCGCTCTGCAGCAGAGCCACAATGATGTTCAAACAGCGCTAACTTACCTGCTGTGACCTCTGCTTATTGTGAGACCAGAATGTTCTCTTCTGGTGTAAAAGAGCCCAAAATTTGTATGTCCTCAGACGCAATACGTGATGTGCTCTTGTGTTTGAGCTATGCAGATTTGGCTTGTGTCATGACTGTGTATTGTCGTTTGTTGTGGACATGGTCAATGCTTCTGTTTAGATTGTGGTGACTTTGGTTAGGTTTGTCATTTTCCTGGATTATTGGGTTCAAAAACGTGTCCTCAAGGGTGCACTGATTTGCTGAGCTTGGTGGAATGCCTGGACCACTGAGAGTCAGATGTAGTATGCATTCAAACAAGGCTGCGCTATGCATTGCAGGTTTTTCATTTGCTCTGCAACTGTCTGTTCCTGTCTGTCGCGCTAGTGCACAAAGATTTTACACTCACAACTCAGTACAATCCGTCTTGTAGGTGAACAGCATTACAATGGCGAAGCACGAAAAACAAACTTGAAAGGCTACAGGTTCCTGGCATAAGCACAGCAGTGTAGAAAGTGGGATTCTTTGAAATGTTGCAGAGGCCTTCATGTCTATCCAAGTTTTAAGATGTAATGCAACAATCAGAATGGTCATACTGGATAAATACGCTCTATATGTAATGATCAGTGTGCCACATTACGATGAAAGACCAAAAAAACAACACAGCAGCAATTAGCGCAGCAGGAAAACACATATACCTTATCCATACCTACTTACACAAATTGGCCAAAACAGAACAAAGCCTACACTCTATTCAAAATTCATTTGCAAGGCAGACAGCATTACTGCATTACACTCACGCTGCAATCTTGGGCTTGGCTTCCAGATCCTTGAATGGATCAAACGACACATCTGACACCTTGACCTTTTTCCTAGGAGGCACTCTAGCAGGACTCAGACATGTACCAGACAAGAAATTGTCCAGTTTGCCTGAAGCCGCCAAAATCAACCCCAGAAAGCATGGGGACGGCTTGCCCGGCCGGGATTTGAACTCAGGATGAAACTGAGCCGCCAAGAAGAATGGGTGGTCCTCCAGCTCCACAATCTCCATTCTCCTTCCCTCAGCATCCTTGCCCACAAACCTCAGACCCTTCTCCTCAAACTTGTCAATCAGTTCAGGATTGACTTCATATCGATGCCGGTGCCGCTCATTGATGTGCTGGTCAGCTTGGTAAAGCTTTGCAGTGATGCAGTCGACTGTCTGTAGCATGGTCTGCCGGCTGCCCAGTCGCATCGTACCCCCCAAATGTGTTGTGGACCCCTCAGGCATGAATACCACAACAGGGTACGGCGTCGCAGCGTCAAACTCGGTGCTGTTGGCATCCTTCATGTTCAGCACATTGCGTGCAAACTCTATCACTGCAACTTGCATACCCAAGCAGATTCCCAGGTATGGCACATTGTGCTTCCTGGCAAAGTTTGCAGCCGTGATCATTCCCTCCACGCCCCTGTTTCCAAAACCTCCCGGCACCAGGATCCCATCTGCATCAGTCAGCCTCGACCAAGCTGTCTTGTAAGCAGCTGGGTCCTCAGCCTTGGTACCCTCCTCAAGATGAGAAGCCTCAACCCAGTTAACTTCCAGCTTCCTGTTAGCTGACAGGCAGGCATGCTGTAATGCCTTAGTCACCGACAGGTATGCGTCAGCCAGGTCCGTGTACTTGCCGACCATGGCGATGTTGACTCGTGCCTCTAAGTGATCCCATCTGTCTGCGAGTGTGTTCTTCCAGACTGAGAGGTTGACTGTCTCAGCCCCTTTGAGAGCCAGTTGCTGACAGATGGATGCGGGAGCGCCTTGTGCTTGCAGCAGCAAGGGTACGTGCCAGATGTTGGTGACGTCATGCAGCCCTAGAACATGGTGGGAGGGCACTTGGCAGAAGTTGCCCTGCAGCAGCAGCAGCTCACGTCAGCAACTCTTGTGGGGAGCAGTTTGAGGGTAGTAAAGGAATAGTAACAGAGGAGAAAGTGACATGGCACAGCCCTAGTACACTGTGACAGGACAGTTGACAGACGCTTGCTCTGCTCTGCTCTGAGACAGCTCAAACTAGCCCTTGCACGCCTAGGGGCAAGGCGACCCCTTGTCCCCACCTGTAAGCAGCAATGACCAAACATCCGCAGAGAAGTTTGAGCCCATCCCAAGCTTCCCTTCTTATAATTGCCGGCTGGCATTGTCTGTTCATTTATTTTCTAGCTACTGCTATTGCAGCAGCCAAAATGTGTGCCA
>JAABUO010003877.1_pt1 | contig 17733 bp, 32 predicted proteins | sample 5559291 | NCBI WGS metagenome assembly JAABUO01 (sample SAMN10711878, study PRJNA513372) | rock metagenome | isolation source: Antarctica rocks | place: Antarctica: Victoria Land, Finger Mt sud | reverse complement strand
CAAGTATGTCCGGGTACCTGTACCACCGCCTGCTTGGCCATGAGGTGGAGCAGCAGACACTCAGAGTACACATGCCCAAGCGTTTCTCTGCTCCTGGCCTGCCAGAACTAAATCATTCTCAGGTATAAAGCACTTCTCTGGCTCATGCTGTGGCAATCTGCCTTTGTTGATTGCTGCATTGGCTGCTGTGATGGCTTGACTGTCGGACTGCAGCTTTACACAAAGTTTACCATGTCGTTGTGCTCTTGAACTGCATTTGTCTTATGCTGTCTGTGGAATGACAGCAGTGTGTTCGTGACACTCCCAGCCTGAGCATTGCTGCATGGGATCCCTGCTGCTTGCATTTACTCAGAGTCGGCAGAACAGAGTCCAGCGTTCCTATTGTCTGTGCAGGTGAATGCTGTCAAGGCTGTGCTGCAGTCGCCTCTAAGTCTCATTCAGGGCCCTCCAGGCACTGGCAAGACAGTCACCAGTGCCACCCTGGTCTACCAGCTAGCAAAGCAAGGCCAAGGCCAGGCAAGACCTCAATCCCAACTTCTCTGCAGTGTTGCCACTCTTCACCTCACAGGACAAGCTGCTTTGAGCATTCCTACTGCCAGCTTTGCTCCATATGGTGTTGTGCACACAGGGCACAGCTAAAAGCTGAGAACAGCTAAAAGCTGAGATAAGGACTGCACAAGCTGCAGTACAAATCCTGCAGGAAATAGAAAGAAAAGAAAAGAAAAGAAAAGAAAAACAAGAAAAGAAAAGAAAACATTACACCTTTCGGCGTCAAATTCATAAGAAGCCAAGTATTATATGGGGCTGCCCAGGTCTGCAGGAAATAGACCAAGTACAACGGTGTATGCAGGTCCTGGTTGCAGCCCCTTCCAATGTGGCTGTGGACCACCTGGCAGAGAAGCTGGATCAGACCGGCCTCAAGGTGGTCAGGGTGGCTGCCAGGTCCCGGGAGGCCATCAGCAGCAATGTGGAGCACCTCACACTCCATTACCAGGTACTGCTTGCTGCCATGTGCAATTGTAACACCCTTGCCCTCATTAGTCTTGCTGTATTGGTGCAGCCTTTCTGACAACATAACTGTGAAGGGCTCTTCTGCATGATACTAAGTGATGTAGCATTGCTTTTGCGTCAACGCGTCTTGTATGTTCTTGTCATAGCATATGCAACAGCTACAATCTGAGCTGGTGCAATTCCTGCAACTAGACCACTTTCAAAAGTTGATCTGTTTGGAATCAGCCATGAGCAGTAATATGCGTTACGTTATCAGCACTCAATCATTGTTTGTTAGTCACATTGCCATACTCTGCAGGTGCGGCATGTGGACATGCCAGACAGGGCAGACCTGCGTAAGCTGCAGCAACTGAAGGATGAGCAGGGCGAGCTGAGCAGCCAGGACGAGCGCAAGTACAAGGCCCTCAAGCAAGCCACAGAGCGTGAGATCCTGCAAGCCGCTGATGTGGTCTGCTGCACCTGTGTTGGTGCTGGGGATCCCAGAATATCTGGCTTCAGATTCAGAAAGGTGATGTTTTGTATTCAGGACATGCCAGCACGTTCTAAAATTCAGCTGGTTGTCAGTCAGGCAAGATGCAGACGCACCATGCTGGCTGCATGCTGCAGCACACAAGATTGTGCAACACAGATTGCCCCAGCGCGATATGCGTATGCCAGCTGCCTTTGCTTTGACCGGCCACCGCTGTGGTTGTGCCTAAGGTCACCCAGATTTGGGGTGTGATTTTGTGCATTTAGACTACATTTTTGACTCCTGCTCCTGTGCATGTGTACAATGAAAGAGATGTGTACCTCAACAAGTTAGCTTTGTTGTCAGCATGCAGCATGTCTCTTTACAGCCTGTAATGCAAGCCATCTTGAAGCAAGCTTTGCTGACCTGCTTGCATGTGGGGCATGCAGTTGCTGGTGGATGAGGCAACTCAGGCAGCAGAGCCAGAGGCGCTCATCCCTCTGGTGCTGGGCGCCAAGCAAGCAGTGCTGGTGGGGGACCACTGCCAGCTGGGGCCTGTCATCATCAACAAGAAGGCTGCCAGGGCCGGCCTCTGCCAGTCCCTCTTTGAACGGCTGGTCCTGCTGGGCATCAAACCCCACCGCCTGCAGGTATGGTACCCTTGCATGCACCTTTTGCACTCAGTCAGGTTGAATACTTGTTACTCACCTCCAGCAGCACACGTTGACCTACAAGCAATTGGGCTGACAGTATTGATTACCCGTTTGGTGCATGATACGGCATGAAATGTCTCTTTGCCTTGTTCTGTGGAGCTCAGAGGCATGTTCACGCAATCTTCGACCTAACTTTTGTAAGCATGCCCTTTCGGTAGCCAGCTGGCATTCATGGCTCACACACACTTACATGGTACAGGTGCAGTACCGTATGCACCCTGCTCTGTCAGAGTTCCCCAGCAACAGCTTCTATGAGGGCACCCTCCAGAATGGTGTCACCATGGCTGAGCGTATTCAGCCTGGCCTCAACTTCCCCTGGCCCCAGCCCGACAAGCCCATGCTCTTCTATGTGCAGCTGGGTCAGGAGGAGATCAGTGTCACTGGCACTTCCTACCTCAACAGAACAGGTAAGCCTGGTGCTCATGCTTTTGACCGTGCCCTTGTCGATCTGAAGCATCTCCTATGGTTTGGCCAGCACCTACCGCCAACTCACCCTAGTTTGTGTGAAAGTCAGCAGCAACCCATGAACTGCATTCACTGGCTGATTTGAGCAAGTCTTGCATCATCTTTGGATGCAACATCGGCGCAAGCAGCAGCAAAGCACGTTCAAATTTGGTCATCAGGGCTCAACAAAGTGGGGTTTGTTGCAGAGGCTGCCAATGTAGAGAAGATCGTAACCCACTTCCTGAAAGGTGGGGCCACCTCCGACCAGCTGGGGGTGATCACCCCCTACGAGGGTCAGCGCGCCCATGTGCTGCAAGTGATGCTGCGCAATGGCACCATGCGGCAGCAGCTGTACACCGACATTGAGGTGGCCAGTGTGGACTCCTTCCAGGGCAGAGAGAAGGACTACATCATCCTCTCCTGTGTGCGCTCCAATGAGCACCAGGTACACCCTCATTGGTGAAGCTACACCCTGCTTTGCTGTAGTCGTACCCTGCTTTGGTGTAGTCATACCCTGCTGTTGTGTAGAGACACCCTGCTGTGGTGTAGTCATACCCTGCTGTGCTAAAGTCAAACCCAGTTGTGTTGAGGTTACACCCTGCTTTGTCATAGTTGGATGCTGTTGTGTTATACAGTACCCTGCATTGATGTGTTGATACCCTGCTGTGCTCGCTATGCTCAAAGGCAGCACGCATCATTGTTCCTGGTTGCATGGGATGGTATGAAATGAGACCGCAAGTAAGTAGGTACAATATGAGCATGTCAAAACGGCCTTTTCTTGCACAGCCTTTCGTCGTGCAGCCCATGTTGCGACATGTTGATGACTGAGATACCAACTGGGCGTACTGCAGGGCATTGGGTTCCTGAGCGACCCAAGGCGTTTGAACGTGGCACTGACTAGAGCCAAGTATGGGCTGGTCATCCTGGGTAACCCTAAGGTGCTGGCCAAGCAGCCCCTGTGGAATGTGCTGCTGAACCACTTCAAGGAGAACCAGTGCCTGGTGGAGGGGCCCCTCAGTAACCTGAAGCAGTCCATGCAGCAGCTCACCAAGCCCAAGAGGGTCAGTCCTGTCCTACATAACAACCTGATGGATCAAGAAAACTGTAATGCGGTCTAGTGCATGAAACCAGCAGACTCCAGTAGCAAGCAGACAACACCCTGACAAGAGACAGTCGTCACTCATTGTGCTGGGCACTTGTTGATACGCCTATGTGGCAAGCAACCTGGCAGCATCTCACGGGTTCTGTTGACTCAGTTGAGTCTTTACACCCTGCCATGAAGGCATCACTGACAATGTTTGCCCATTTTTTGCAGGCTTACGACAGCCGCTTATTTGGGCTGGGAGGCAGCCAGTCCAACCGCTTTGTCCCACTCATCTCAGCAGACATCTCTGCCACCACCAATGGCAAGAAGCCCACTTCCCGCCAAGCTGCCCGTCAGAATGGGGTCACCCCTGGCCACCCTCCCAGACCCCCCACTGCACCTCCTCAGGATGCTCAAGCCAACCACACTGGTCATGCCCTCCCGCCATCCCAGCAGCCCTACACAATCCCAGAGGCTGTTCCCAAGGGAAGGCATGGCCCCATTGGGCCTCAGCGCAGCAGGTCAGCACAGTATCTGCACACTTTTTTGTTACAGTTTTTAAAGCCAAAAACATGTTGGGTTCACTGCCTCATAACTCCTTTGCAGAACATTTCTGATTTAGACTGCCAGCAAGTTGTCACGCTCGCACATTTGATGTGTGTCCTGTTTCTGGGAATGATGGACGTAATGCAAGCTTGGTGTTTGCCTGCAGCAGGTCAGGGGCTGAGGGCAGTGGCCCTAGGTCCTCACAGGCATCAGCCAATGGTGTGGCAGCAGGAGGGCCAATGTCACAGGATGGCCCCCAGACCCAGATGGCTCCAGGCTCCACCTTCACCCAGTCCTTCTCTGGATTGTCCCAAGATGGGTTTGGGGTGCCCAGAGACTATGACTTCAAGAGTCAGGACTCACTCCAGTCAGACAGCCTGTACATGACTCAGCAGTTCCCAGCCTATCAGACCCAGGTGGGCGGGAAGTACAGTGAAGAGCCAGCTGCATGGACACACACATTTCTACATTTCTGATGTGGACGCAACCTGCACTCCTCACTTTCACTTGTACACAAATGCTGTGCAATGTTACGATTACACATGTCAGCTTTCGACTGTACACTGACTGTTGTTCAGCTGTCATCATGGCGTCCATGGTCAGTTAGTGAGTGCAAGAACAGTGACACCAGGATGGCTGCTGTTTGGCAGATCATCTGAATGCGAATGTTGCTTGCTTCAGGCGCACTCACAGAACAGCAACTGGGACCCCCTCCAGAGTGGACTGGGGGGCTACAAGTGAGCAGGCACAGAAAGAGGGGGGGTCCATGCACACCCTGATCAAGGCGCTCATGCAGTGCAATTACCATTTGCATTGACAGGCAGAGCAAGCAAAGCTGCAGCTGCAAAGCAGGCTGCTGGCTGCTATTGTGCCGCTGAAAGCGCACAGGAGGTTTCACAGGGCATTGGTGCCACCATTCCGCTCACCCCATGAGTCTTGATGCCACTTGAGTTGTTACTGAGTACTAGTCACTGGCAGAAAGTGTCATGGTGGTTGCTGCAGATCATGGCAATGTTGCTACACGTGAGGTGGCTGCATGACCTTCTGTACCTTGGTGGTCAGGAGGCAACAGCGGCACGCAGTGTGCACCATGCTGGCTATTACAGGTCTAGTAAGGAACAGCTGTGGGTAGGACTATTTTTTCCATTATGACACTGCCAGTTATGTATGTATGTTGGGGACACGTTTTTCTGATCAAACAGGAAGCAAATGGCATGAATCGCCCACAATACTGTCCTGCATTGCGCAGTTCAGAAGTTTAGATCTGTAGTTTTTGCTTGTAATGATCCATAGCAAGACCGGTTTGAGCGTAATATGCAACAGCATGCTTGGACGCAGTGCATCGGTGATTTTAGACGCGTAGTGTTGAAATTGTCATAGGTATCCTGTAGTAAATTGTGTAGTACATTGTGTAGTACACTGTTTGTCTCACAAACATGCATAGTGCATCAATGTTGTCAGACGCATAGTGTTGAATCTATCACAGGTATTCTGCTTTGTGTGACGAACATACGCAGGTTTGCAGGAGCTAGTGAAGTCCTGAATCATTGCTAATTGCAGTCAGACTCTGACACAGTTCGTACACAAGCATGGCTATTTGCACGATGCAATGATATGCATCTCGAGGCCTTTTACAGTGTCTGAGAGCGAAGCTGAGATTACACGTTTTCATGAACAAGTTGAAGTAGCTGAGGCTGACTATCAAGTAATAGCTGAGAGTTTGGATCTGCAATAGTGCATGTATGTTCACATACTGTACAACTGGGACTTGCTGAATTGTCCCACTGCAATGGTCAATCAGCTGGTATTTTGCAGCAAAACTGAGCACAGTAAATGGTGAAAAAGGAAGGGCTGATTGCGCAACTTGTTGGCAACTGCTTAGCAGTAAAAACACTTTTACTGTACTTTTTGAACTGCATGCACTGAACAGCAGCACACATCCTGATTTGACAGAGCATTTGTGAATGCTTGCTTGGGGACACATCACACTGTTTCTAGTATCAACAACCTAAAGCACAACACAGCCTAGCAACTGTACATTAGAAAAGGCACAAAGGTAGCGGTACAAGTGTATACCGTGCTGAGGCCGGGATGTACAGAAAATCAGCATCAAAGTAAGGAGCTAAGGAAGGGTATCACCAGCAGTATATGTATCTAATGTGCATATGCATCAGAATTTACTGCACTGCCCAGTGCTCGGTTGTATGCTTCCAGCTCCACTGTTGCAAGCTTGCGCTGCATCATCTGTGTTGACTGCCTTGGTGGGGTCAACGCTACCAGAGCGTACTGTACAAGCATGAATGCAATGACGGCAACAACAAAGCCAATCAGCTTCATGTCATCAGCTGAAAGTACAACTGGCGCAGAGGGCCTTGATAAAGTCCCCTCTGGAGTGACGCCTAACAAATGGTCACCATCTGTGACCTGCAACAACACTGCTGGCGTCTTTTATGTCGAAGTCTGAGTGTATGCTCTGTAGATGCATACTCTTCTTACCTTGTAACGCCCACTGCAAGGCTCCAAGCCAGAAACGAAGCTCAGTGACAGCTCCCAGATGACCTTGTTGGCAACTGTGATGTCATCACTGAGTATGCTTTCTGCAGTCGCACGGCTCAATGCAAATGATCCCTGCAAGCCCCCTTCCAAACTGTGCTCAAAGTGTCCAAGTGCTTGGTTTCTCAGAATTTTACCTGCAGTGGATGTTCACACTGAGCCCGTGACAATTATTGGCTTCTTGTGTGTCGTGGCATTCGGTGCAGCATGTCAGAGACATAGATACAGTACAATGGTGTACCTTGACCCTTCCCAAAATTCTCACAAGAGGCAGAAGAGGGTGTCAATGTCAAAGCTGAGTCATTTGATTCGTAGACGAGGTGCGAGAAGCATTTGTGTGCAGCAGAGCCGATACAGTGCGGACTAAGGGAAGACTCGACAAGGGTAATGCGACCAGACGCGTCAGAGCTTCGCATCGACAAAGCAGAACATCGCAGTGCCCAAAGCTGCAGCACAGATAAAACGACAAGCCAGCCGCAATGCCGGAGAATTTTTGCGTTCATGCTTGGCACTTAGAAGCAGGGCAACTCCAGATCTTTAACTTCAGCTACATCCAGTTGTGTAAAACATCTCTTTGAACAGGTCAGACCGGTGCGGACCCAGCCTTTTCTGCCGCAGCATTGACTTTACGAAACAAGCTATGGTCAGTCCTACGACTGTGTTGAAAGCTTCAAAGCTGCGCATTGCTGCCACACAGGGTTGCGTAGTAAGGCATCACCTGCCAGATTTGCTGACTCCGCCATGCAAATCGCCGCAAGCATAATTATAAGACTTTGACGAGACAGCTTCCACAGCAGCTTCCCGGCTAGTGTGCTGCATTTGTGCTGCTGAAGTCTTGCTGTTGTTGATACGTAGGTGAGCTCAGCCATCGGCCTCGCACAGGTGCGCAGGAGATCTACTCACGAACACTGTATGATACTAGAATCTTTGCAACGCCATGATCATCACAGTTGATGTCGAGTGTCTAAGAGAACATGATCAAACACATTGAGGGCAACTATGCAGCCACCGTTCACAGCTGATCTATCTCGAAGTGGCCATAGATGACAGGCATGCAAAAGCACACAAATATACGTGCCTGCAGATTTATCATCATACACTGAACATACAGCTTTGCTAGTACAACGTGCTCATTGGCCAACTGCCCAAATGCCAGCTAGTGCGTCTGTTGCTCTCTGTTGACGTCACTGTCTGCTGCTCACAGAAATGGCAACAGAAGGTACTCTGAATAAAATAGGTTCCAGATGAATCGATAAAACGCCTGAATGGCAGGCCCTGTGTACTTTTCCGACTCCAATTTGGCAGTTTGCCACACAAGGGCAAGTGCAAGGACTGCATGGCCCCCTATCATTACTGGGCCCCTGAAGGATCCAGGCATTCTAATAGCCAAGATGATTGCAGCCACGTAGTTTGCTAAGAGTAAGCCAGCGCCTGCATATTAGCACAAACCCATTTGCCTGTGTCATACAAAGCGCAGCAAACCTGCATCTTGCTGACATGGGAGATACAACAGAAGTGCCACAGATTGCATGTTGTGCTAAATCTGGATTCTTGAAAACAGAATGGGTCAACGTCAAGTATCCGGGGTGCAAAGTGAGTCTGAAATGCCACAAGCAGGCTCAACAGACATTGGATGCATACGCAGTGTGGCAAACAACTCAAGTGACATCTTTCAGGCATGACTTGCCTACAAAAGAAATTGTGCGGGCACCAAATCTTGTGGCAAGCGTGTCAATATTGTACTTGCGGTCTCCCTCCATATCTGGCAAGTCCTTTGTGATTGCAATGACTGTTGCAAACACAGTTACAAAGGATGTAACGAACCTGTAAAGACAGCAGAAAGCAGCTCAATAACTGTTGGAGTATAATCAGTTAGGCAGATATTTACATAAAGAAACCTATTTAAAGTTGAATATATTGTACATATATTGTACAATCGGCAGCTGTACCAAGTGGCAGGCAACATGTTTAACACACAGCTTTGCATGTACATTTATACATTGAGGACTAGAGACAAGCAAAGTGATGTCTATGCAGACTGTCTTGAATTCTGATAAATAAAGCACAAGCGCTGTGCCTGATTCCCTACAGAACACAAGAACACAGTTGTGGTGTTACCCCACAGCGAGTTTGATAGGTAGCATTGGCAACAACAGCATACAAATGCAGATGTCACAACTAACAGCAGGCACCGATCTGGTCACAGCAATGCCTGCTATGATCAAATAATCCATGCAAAGTGACTCACGTTATGACAGGGCTCCACACAAAGGGCAGTCCCAAAGCAGCTCTAACGGCATGGTACACCCCAAAATTCAGCAGGAATCCGCGTACAGTGGCGATAATCATGAAGGCTGCCACTGCAAAACGCTTTAGCCGTAGCGGTGGCACACTGTAAATGGTGCCCAGAAACAGGCCAAAGCTGTAAAGCTTGGTAATGAGGCTGCCAAACTTGGTTGCAACTATAACAAGGCCTGCCCCGGCAAGAGCTGCACATAGCAGCCATCCTTGTGCTTTACTCAACTCCCCTGCAAACATTTCATTCTTGGTGGAGTGTCTGAAGCAAGAGGAGCTGGCACTATTGCTGATGCAGCTATGTATGTTGGGATAGCAGTGACACGCTTTGTGGTCATGCAGTGTGTGAAAATGTGCAAAGCATTTACACCCGCTTGCTGATTACAATTGATGGTAACATGCCATTTGTGCAAAACAAGATATGTGGTTTTCAGAGGGTATAGAGCGCCTGCTGCCCACAGACTGCGGCTGCGATGCGTTGCTGACCTGAAGCAATTGGCAGAAAAGGCTTATTGACCTTATCTATGTCTTCGTCATAGATCTGGTTGATGCCCACAATGTAGCCGTTGCCACACAGCAAAGCCAGAACCCCAAGGGCAGCACGAGGGAGCAAAGCCCAATCTATCAACTGCAACAGAAAAACGGAAGTGATCAGAGGCTACAAGCAAAGGTCCACATGTGCAACTTGAATGTCTTTTTGATAACTGCAAGCTCACAATACTGCTGCCTCTGCACATGAGACTTGGTGCCAAGATGATGGCATATAAAGTGATCTGAAAGTCAAGCAGGATGACAAAAAGAATAGACACAGCCTGGAAACATGATCAGCATTGCAAGCTGCAGGCATGCCTGAGGGTTTTCTAGCACAGCCTTAGCAGTCACGGCACAACTTCCTAGGATGGTGCCTCTGATGGTATGCGGCCGCAGGAACTTCCAAAAGGCCTGCTGAAAAGCCAAGGCTTTCTGTGCCACTGAAGGGGCACCCTGCACTTGACAGGTGGGTTACATGACACTCTGAGTCACAGTTTTTGTCAGCTCAGCTTCGACAGTGCAAACGGTCGTTGTCCGCAACATTTGGTTCCACAGGCTCACCGCAGCACCACCAGCTCCAGCGGCTGCAGCGCTAGCGCTTGCTACTGGTCCAGAATGGTGCTTTCGCTGTCGATAACTCACTGCCTGCATGTTGCGCTTGAGCCTCAACGCCCAATGCAGCGGAAAATCATTTGAAATGAGAAAGCCCACGATCCTAAAGTATTGAGGGTAGCGTAGTTGTCTACACACCTGAGCGGACCGGCGAAGGTGACTTGCTTCACGGATGTTGGTCCAGTGGCGAAGAGCGCTTACAGATCGTTGGCAAGGCAAACTTGCACAAAACGGCTTGTGCATGTCACACGCCTAACCTGAGTCGCACCAACAGTCAGTTAACGATGTCGTTCACGCTTGCCTTCTGTTTTGAACGAGAGCCCTTGCATGCAGGTTGCTGCGAACAGACAGGGTGCATTCCCCTGCAAGTTGGAAAGATGTGTCAGCTTCTCACAAGCTCATGTGCCTGTGGTCTCGAGGTGCGGTCAGAATGCCAGCCCGGCGCTTGAAATGTAGCTAGAACTAGGTTGATCAGGTTGTGTACGTCATGCGTGAAATTCGCGTGTCATGCTTGAAATTTGGTACACCTATGGTCCATCTATGATCATAGGTGCGTTCCTTCTCCTGGTTCTTTCTTTCTGGCGTGGCCAATGATGCAGGTTTGCTCAGCTTGAAGTATTTACTTGGTCGTGATGGTGCCTGCAGCTATGCGGTCATCTGCTGGGTCTTGCACTTTTGTCTTGATCCGTCGCTCACGGCGTCAGAGAGAGAGCGCCGGAGAAGTTTAGCGACTTGTGTCTTAGGCTATACATTGCAATCTTCACAGTAGTTTCGTGTGACTGCTAACTGAACACAGCTTTCCAGATGCAAGGTGACGTCACCTTCGCCCTTTGCATCTGTCAGGTGGCACTCCTTCATACTTGCAAATTCACGAGTCAAACCCTGCAGAGTCTGAGACGGGGACGGCTCCGGAATTTAGCGTGTCATGGTCTGATTATGCCTCGACCACGTCAGATCACATCTGGACGTTGACAGACCTACAAGTGCTTCATGAGCTGCGCACTCCTATATTTGTGGTTGTGCCTGGTATTGTTGAAAGCAGTCATAGGTATGCAACTAGCAAGTCACATGCTCGTGACAGCAGAGCAGCTGCTACGAGTGCAAGGGCTCTTTTTGCCTGCAGTCCGGGTGGGCTTCTGCACACTGCTCGCTGTGTCTTCCAGAATGCAGAGTCTCTGAAAAGATTTGGGCTGCCACTTCCTGCACATGTGTTTTCTGAAAACCTGGAGCACCTCTCAGCAGACGATTGCAAAATCAGGAGGGATTGGATCACCAGAATTATGCTGGTAAGTGAGCAGTGGCCAGTTGATGCATGCATCATGCTTGAGCAGCTGCTACAATACTTGCCGCTTGGTCATGCAGATGCATTTTAATTTTGCATTGTGGTTTGCTTGATAGGGCAAAGGCCAGGGATTTCGATCTCGCATAGATCTGCATCAGATGCTGGGGTCAATGTTTGACAATGTGAACAAGATGCCACATGCTCTGGCCAGATTGGACAGCAAGGTGTGCTTCTGTCTGTGCATTTAGTGTAACCTCAGATGAACCTGCAAGCCCTTTGCATGCCTGTAACCATATTTGACAACATTAGTGCTACAAGCAAACATTTGAATGTGATCAGATACAGCCAGACTGAACAATGATGGTCAAGTTCCTACTGATGTGATCGTCTTCACTGCACTGTACATGTTTGCAATACAAGTTCTAGGCAACCTAACAGTACTGTGTTGCTGTTGCACAGCCAATCCGGATGCAGACAGTAGCAAGCAAGGTGGAATTGGCAGTGCTGCATGTGATAGAGGCAGAGCCCAGCTCGGCTGATATGGGGGCCATGTGTGAGAGAAACCCCCTGCACTCCTTCATGTTTGACGCCCACGGCAAACTACTGAACGCAAACAAAGCTGCCTTTGAGGCTTTTCAGTCCTGCCCTCCTGGTATCATACTCCCTCTGTAACCATATGACCTACTCTGCGGTCGCTATAACAGATCCTGGTACTTGCATATGTGCTACATCTTGTGCTGTTGACATGCAACTACTCATGGAAAGGTCTGTATTTGCCTGCTGTGTCATGTCGGTATGTTTGTAAGCCCGTCTGTGCAATGAGGCCTATCTCATGTGAAGTCTGGCCTGTTTCGTGTGGTGCTGTCATCCAATGCCATATGTGCATGCAGATCCTGTTGCCGACAGGCACATCACTCTGAAGAAGCTGTTTCACTTGGGCTACTATCCTGGTAAGCTTAATGATCAGTTAGTGCAACGAATGGCTTTCTGTATAGCTCTGTACACTGGATGGACATGCTGACATGCTTCTGGAAGATTGCATGCATTGTTGACTCACTTTTGCACGGTCATCACATATCGCTGTGGCCCTCAGAGACTGCAGGGATGAGGTTTTGGGCATGGAGCATCTCACCTGCTGAGCTGCCGGCATGCTCATGCTGTTTGCCACCATTGGAGCTGATGTCGGGAACTTTGGTCGTATTCATGCCAAGGAACAAATGCATGTCTTCACACATATCTTGCATATAACTGGCAATGTTATGGCCGGTGATGTTTGCAGGTGGGCAAGAAGAGGCACAGGCTGCATATGAGGAAGCCTATAATGACATTTTCAATCTAAAACTGGATTGTCACAAACATCCCCAGCCTCACAAAAGCAGGAAGGATGGTACTATTAGATGGGAGATGATTGAGATGTGGCCAATGCAGGTCAATCACTAACAGCAGTGCAGATGTAGCTGCATGTCCAGCATGTCAGTGATGCATGTCAATGTAAATGTGCTCATCAGTCACTTGCATGTAGCTGAGTTCACAGAGTGACATAGTGTGGTTGTCTGTGCTCTTACAGGATCCAATAAACGCATCACCTGCAGTGCTTGTGAAGAAGTATGATATTACTGCACAGAAGGACTTGGAGCTGAAGCTGTCAATACAACAGCAAGAGTTGCAGAGGTGAGCATAGTTGCCTTCTGCAGCTGGTCTTTGCAGGAGATGCCCATGCCTCTTGTAGGCAGTGCAAAACTGTGTGAGTTGAGACAGACACTGCCTACATATGCATTGTGCCCAACAAGACGGCATCTCCTTTTGTTGTCAGATGGATGCTTCCTTACATGAAAGTGGCCTTACACCATCAAGTCTGTCCGTGAGTTCAACAACTCTTTGCTGCCCTGCACACACCATCTGACTTGCCCTTCAATGTTTGACCATCACTACAGCGCTGACATCCCACCTTCAAGCTTTGTCATGCATGCCCATCACAGCATGCATGTCACACCACAACAGGCTTTTGAGCAGTCCACCAAAGGCTTTGCTGTTGATGCGTCATGCATCTCCTCCCTCACAGATGTGACGATGTAGAGCTGTAAAAGACCTGTTGTGCGTGAAAGCATTGGCCAAGGCACTTAGGAAGTTGCACAGAGACTGGTGCTGGTGTCCAGCTGTGCTGACATGGAGCCAGCTCAGTTATCTGTGTCAGCAGGGACCATTCCTGGCTCACTTGTGCCAAGTTTGGGATCAAGACAGCTACAGGCAAATGCCAAATGTTGGTGCTGGTGCACCGGCTGCAGAACCCTTGTGTGTTTGAATAGGGCCATGAATGCATGCAATATTGAATTCATGCTTAGGCAAAATCAGGAGCTGGAAAGATACTCTGCAAGCATGCTAGAGGACAAGCTGAGGCTGCAAGAGCAGGCCGACAGCCTCTCCCAACGCCTTGAAGCCGTCCTGCATGACAAGTTTGAGAGGAAGAGCTTTGATGCTGACACCCCCATCGACAAAACTCTTGCATACCTGGAGTCTGTCATACAGGTACGACTTGCACGCCTAGTTGCTGTTAGCACAACATGCATTAGTTTGCCAGCGGACCAGGCTGCCTATATTAAGGGCATTTTTTTGCTTGAGATTTCCTCTATGATCTCAGAGGTGTTGTGTCTCTTCCACTGCTGTGGGTTTGCTGTCTTGCACAGCTGTCTTATGTGCCTTCAACTGCAGCTGGAAGTCTCTAGCCTGCAGCCTGTGCTGATGACATTTCAAGCATATAGCTGGCATTACTGTGTCTTGGCACTTGCCTATCTGATGCCCATGTCAACAGACAATTGTGCCCTGTCTTCAAGACTGCATGTGCATTGCAAAAAACATTGTCTAAGCTGCATTCCCTCATGCCACTGGAGAATGTATGCAACTGACCCCTTGTGCAAGGTGCATCCTTATTGGTGGGTCTGCGTTGTTGAACAGTGTCTTTCAACTGTGCCGTCACATGTTTGATTGTTTGATCATCACGCACCCTTTGCAATCTTGGTCCTGACTGACCACACTGTAGTTCTGTATTGCTATCCAGGCTGTGACAGTCCAGCACTTTGTGTGAATATGGTTTGATCTGCAGGGCAGCTGCCCGCCGGTCCAGGCAGCTTTGGACTTGTACCACATCCTCAGCGAGTCAGGCACAGACTTGCGGCAGCCTATAGGGCTGAAGAAGCAGCTGCTGCAGACTTACAGCCTGGATGCTGATGTGGGCCAGTCCATGCTGCAGCTCCTGCAGGTCACCTCCCACTCATCCACCCCACATTAGAAACGCTGCATTTGCACATTCTTCAAACTTTGAATTGGCTGAATTGGCTGCAATTGGCAGTTTGCGGCTGTCAAAAAGCATTAAAGCTTGGGATCCGCTGCAATCAACAACTTTTGCTGCTGACCTCACAGTCTTGTGTTGACCTCTGCAAATTACCTGTTAAATGTGTCGTTGTTGAATGCCAGATAGCGTTGGTCCAGGACTTGCTGCTGCTGAACCTAGGCAGGCAGTATGAACAAGGTCAACCTTGACCAATTCTGAAATCCCAGATAGCTTGGAAATTGCACCATGTGTTTGGGCATTTTGTTGAATGCAGGCTTCAAGGCTTACTGAACAATAGCACTAAAGCTTCCTGAATCTCAAGATGGCACTGTCTTGCAAGTGCCCAGTGCTGCATTATTACGGTAATGCCTGCTAAAAAGGGACATATCATAACTTGCTTTGTTCCTTGCACAGACTCACAGGGCCTTTTCAACATTCAGTACGTTCTTGCCATACATACACAGCGAATATGAATTCAGCATGCAGACTGGTCATCCTTGGTATGCAGGGCTCTGGGCAGGGTGAGGCGCCCTTCCCAGGCTCAGGGGGTGCAGCACCAGGTCAGACAGAGGCGGCTGGTGAGGCCTTGGCTCATCGCACTTCCTCCTTGGCTAGTGCCAGCTTGATGCCCTCCATCACACCTGCCCTTGAGCGCCAACTGCAGGTCCCTCTCACTCTCCTGTATGTCTACTCCTGTCTCCATCTCTGTCTGCAAATCTTCCTTTGTCTTCTGTATATCTGTCTTGCACATTCAGGCAGCCCATATGGCAGATCCACGGCATTGGGACTGGCGTTACGGTACAATCAAATGTAAACTGCTTGCAAGACATGTAACAGAGATGCTTGCCGATCACATGCATGCTTAGCCTGTGTTGTTCTGAGGCAGGCTGTGTGGTAGCACAGCCTGCAGCAATGCTCGTATACATGAAAGAGGCTGCCTGCTTGATCGTGTTGTTGATGCTGATGTGCAGCTCATAAACAACATAGAAAACCTGTATTTGCTGGCATGTAGAGGAATGCCTATTTGAATTTGTAAAGCTATTCTCAGGAAAGCGTGATGTGTGCAGGATGCGGGCAGCAGCTGGCAGTTTGACATCTGCATTTGCAGAGGAGACTCCCGGGAACACTCTGTCTCTGCTGGCTATGCACTTCTTCCAGCAGAGCGGCGTGCTGCAGCACTACACAATGTGTGAGCGGCATTTCTGGCGTTGGGTGCAGCGCATAGAGAGTGGCTATGTTGCATCCAATCCCTACCACAACAGGCAAGTCCCAGTTGCTCAAGCAGGAGTTCGTACTCAGTAACTGCATAGATGCTGTCAGCAACTGCATCATGTAGCACTGTCTCATGGGCTCCAGGTTCCACAGTTGTTGACATGACTTCACAGCACTACAGTACATGGTACAGCAACTCTACCCCATGTGTAAGTTGTTATTGGTAGACACTGTGCATTTTGCCTTAAAGAAAAAAGAAGAAAAGTTTACGCTTTTCAGCGAACATCAAGGCAGCCTTTTAAGGCGGCAGCCCGAAGCGCTTTTTTGCTTTGAACGGCAGGCGCTGTCGAGCAGGAGATGTGTGATATGGTGTGGTGTGGTGTGCAGTGTGCATGTGGCTTCAGTGCTTCAAATGGCACACATGCTGCTGACTCATGGCGGCATCCGGCAGAGCAATGCCATGGGCATGCTGGAAGTGTACGGCACCTACTGGTCTGCCATCACACATGACTTTGAGCATGGTGGACTAAACAATGACTTCCTGGTACGCAGCATCTTCTCTGCTGGGTTTTGAGCATGACAAGTCCACTATGAAAGCAAGGAAGTGATGACAAGCTGTGCCTGCAGATTCGCACGTATCACCCTCTGGCCATCTGCTACAACGATCAGTCTCCCTTGGAGAACCATCATTTGGCGGCAGCAGTCAGGATCACTTTATCACCAGAGTTCCGCTATCTTTTTGTAAGTGTCATACATGTCTCAGGCAACAGCTTGACAAACTGATACTAACTGGTAGCACTGTTTCAATGCTTGTATTGGCAATGCTGCTGTCCTGTTGCTATACATAGCTCATTCACCACCACTTCTGCGTCTCCATGACAGATGCTGGACGTGCATTAAATACCTGAGAGTATGGCACTTGGCAATCTGTGACCACAGTGGTGTCGTCAACTACTATGACAATTGCACTGTCTCGTTACTTGACGACAAGCACATGTAACGATGCAGGGAGGTCTTGTGTTGTCAGAGGACGCAGTGCAATTACGCAAGCAGATAATCAACATGGTGCTGGGCACTGACATGAAGAAGCATTTTGACATTGTTTCCAGGTTTCAGGTGACCCTAGCTACAGCTTAGCAGATCACACATTAGGTCGTGCATGCCTACATGACAGTTGTGCTGAGTCAGCCGCTGTGCCTGTCTGCATTACCTAATATCTGCAGATGTAGCCATACTTGACCTCACTGATGAAGCAATGACAGAAGGTGCCTGTGGCCTACAGGCGGCATTCAAGAAGGCATCTTCTAGTGGCAATAGTACAACTGACATTGACTGGGCAGCCGTGAAAACAGAGGACAAGACTCTCATGCATCAGGTCTGCTCCATCATTCTCTTGCCTTCAGTGGTACAACTTACCAGCCATGTTTGGCTACAGTCATGTGTGCTCTGCCTGCTTAGAATCCATGACTGGACCTGAGATAGCTATCACCATTGGTGTGAGCAACCACTCATGTTCTGCACCAAGCCACTCAACCTCCAATCAAAGCTTTGGTGTTGACATACTGAATGCACTCTGAAAAGATGGCCCACTGGATGGTCTACCTAGGAAGTGTCTCACAGGACTTGTAACAGTGCAGATGCTGCTGAAGTGTGCTGACATTGGTCATCTGGCGG
>JAABUO010003876.1_pt1 | contig 17734 bp, 28 predicted proteins | sample 5559291 | NCBI WGS metagenome assembly JAABUO01 (sample SAMN10711878, study PRJNA513372) | rock metagenome | isolation source: Antarctica rocks | place: Antarctica: Victoria Land, Finger Mt sud | reverse complement strand
AGCGGCCTGCTGGACGCGTGCGGCGACTGCGACGGGCCCGCGCGGGCGGTCGACGCGCAGGGCGCCTGCTGCCCGTCGGCCGCCCTGGACGCCGGCGGCTTCTGCTGCGTCAGGTCACCACCCTGGTCGGCGCGGCGGCTGCCGACCCTGTGCAACCCGGAGCTGCTCAGTCCAGTTCGGCTATGCTCCTCGGCCATTGTCAACACTGGCGTGTCGCAAGCCCTGCAGCACACCTGTTTGGCTGAGCAGCATATGGAGCTAGAGCAGTAGGGCGTCACGAGCCAGCGAGCGTGCTGATGGACGACTGTGTCATCACACTGCCGCTGCGCGGCCGCGCAGCGGCCAGCTGGACGAGTGCGGCGTGTGCGACGGCGACGCTAGGTCCTGTGCGCTCCACATGGTCCTGGACATCAAGGCGCGCATCTCAAACGCTGCAAATGTGATAGGTGAGGTTAAGGGTAGGGTGTTTTGCTCCGCATATGCGGGCACACGAGCTCCTGTGGTCACTGAATTTCTGCACTGCTAGTCTGCTGGACCTGGTGTCAGGGGCGGGCGGGCACACCTGGAAGCGTCCCACTTAAGTCCACGGACACGCCGTGCGACAGCGGCCTGCGGCGGCGCGCGCGCGCGCAGGCGATGCAGGCGGCCGCGCTGCTCAGCCTGGGCCAGCTCACGCTCGCGCGCATGCTGGAGGCGTTTGTCGGCGGCGTGGTCGGCCTCAACGTGTCGCACCTGGCCGTCGCCGACCTGGCGCTCGCGCCGGGCGCCGCCATCAGCGAGTCGGCCGCGGAGGTGGCCCTGCGCGCCGAGCTGCTGGCCGCGCCGTCCGACTCGTACAACGCCCCGGTGGTGCGCCGTGCATGCGCCGCGCCAGCAGTGACACCTGGGGACTCTTCAAGGGCTTACTACCATGGAGTTGCTTTATATCCGCTACTATGCCTCTCCAATCACGTGTGCAAAAGCCCGCGGCGGACATTGCTTGGCCCTGCAGCGCGCTGGCGTCTGGAACTTGCGCTTGAGTGCGCTGCACGACACGGCCGCAGTTGCTTGGAAGCGCTGGAGCGCAGTGGGTCACGCGCGCCCTGGACGACGCGGCGGGCGCCGACGCCGGCAGCCGGGTGCTGCTGATCACACCCTGACCCTAGCAGAGGGTCTGCAAACCCCTGCAGGACCTGCGCGCGTCCGCGGCGACGCGCGCGCTGGAGGACGCCCTGGGCGCGGCCGCGGGCAGCCAGCTGTTCCTGCTAGCGGGCGTGCGGCGCGTGGCGCGCGCGGCGGTGTGCGGCAACCAGGTCTGCGAGGCCGGCGAGCGCGCGCCTGCCGCCAACTCCACCCTCGGTGCAATCCCAGCCCCTCGGTGCAAAATCTTGTGTTGAGCACGGAGCGCTCGGTGGAGACACAGGTCTGTGAGGCGACGCGTGCGCGAGCGCCGCTGGCGCCACCTATGGCATGCCGCAATGCTCATCCTTATCACTAAGGTGCACTGCTCCAAGGCATCCACGAACAAAGCCGCGCATGCAAGGTCTGACACCAGGATCGCTTGCTTGGTGCATGTATGCACTACACACTGCAAACACTGTGATGTGGCTATGTTCCTGATGCAAAACCCACTGCCCTGACGCATTGGGTCGCACGGCAGGGTGCCCCGGCGACTGCGCCTTCAGCGACATGGCGTGCCCAGGGGCCCCCGCCGCGGCGCCCTGCTCAGGCGCAGGGCTGTGCCTGTCTGCCAGCGGCGCGTGCGCGTGCTGGGTCGGCTACGACGGCGCCGACTGCGGCCTGTGCGCGGAGGGTTATATGCGGTGCGGCTGCTGATGTGGACTGGGCAGGCAGGCGGCCACACGTCCCGGTCGATTAGGAATTCTGATCGACCGGGACGTGTGGCAGCATGATCTAACTTATAATGATCTAAATTAGATCATGCTGCTGGTGCATGCGCGGCGCGTCAACCAACCTGCTCAACAGTCGCATGGCTCGCATCTGACAGCACCCACAGACCCTGCAGCGCCACACTCGCGCGGGCCATGCTTGTCCCCGGTGCCGCCAGTGACCCATCAGCTGACCGGACCCTCCAGGTTGCCGACGGTGCAGGAAGTGAGCGTTTTGCAGGCCCTAGCCCTGACCCTAGCAAGGCACCGGCAGGTCGGGCGTGCTGTGCGCGCGGTACGTGCGCGCCGACCTGCCGCTGCTGGACCAGGCCAGCCGCGCGGGGCTCAACAGCGTGCTGGGTGTCGGCGTCGCGCTGGCCGTGATCGGCGCGGCGGCGCTCGTCGGCGCCGCGCTGGTTGCCATGCGCATGCGCAAGCGCGCACGCTACAAGCGCGCGCCTGTCGCCGCCGCGCCTGACGCGTGCGCCCGCGGCTTCTGCCTGAGCGCTACAGCCTCTGCAGGGGCATGCCGATGCTGTAAGCGCATGCCGCTGAGCAGGCCGGGGCAGCACCTTCAAGACCATGCTTTGAGCCAGAGGGGCTCATGCACCGGACGCATGGCTGCTGCAAGCAAGCAGCATACAGCGTGCAAACAGTGTTTGCGGAATAGGCTCTCACGGTGGCCTGGGGTATGCCCTGGGCGATGACTTGCCATGAGGGAATTGCCGCGAGCATAGGGCGCTGTGGTACGCATACTTTGCATGTATCTCAGCTCATGGTTGCCTGGCGTAGGAGTGGCGGCGGCACCGCGCCCGCGCGGCGGGGACGCAGGCTGGTCGCGCGTATGTCAGGCCTGGCTGGCCGGACGCGCAGCGCGACGCGCGGGGGCGCTCCGGCAGCCTCTGCGAGGTCGGAGCCCGCAAGCGCGCCCGCGGATGCCGGCGGCAGCAGCAAAGCGCGCACCATCCTGGAGGTGCTTGGCCCTTGCGCCTCATGATTGCGTGCATCGAGAACACACCGTAGATATAACCTGCTGCAAGAGTGCATTACCGCAGGACTTTGCTATCAGGCTTGTGATGCTGTCAGGCTTAGCACATGCAGTCCATGGCGATGGGGCATGCATTCCATGTAGCACCATTATGCAGTCATGTTTTCACCATCATCCGACAAAGCGCTACTGCTCCTGCGATGATGCGTCTGCATGATGCTGCATGTCAAGCGTCTCTATCATGCAATGAAATAGTCAGCAACCACCGTGACGGGTTATTGCACAAGCTCTGCGCAACCTCGCCGCCTGTCTGACTGTGACACACATGTGCTTGCAGATTGCAGCGGCGCGGGTCGCCGCCGCCCGCGCCCCTGCCGCACCTGGGCCCGCCAGCGAGGCAACTGCCGCAGCGCCGAAGTGCGCCTGTTAAGCTGCCTCACCCTCGCGTGCCCGTGAAGCTGTCACCTGCAGCGCACCACCTGTCAGCCAGGTACGGCGAGGCCAATGCATGTATGCACAGCCATGCTCCTCTGCAGAGCATGGCCGCGTGCATGAGAGCCCAGTCTCACCATAGCGCATGGTCAAAGCAACCATGCGCTATGGTAACGTTTTGGACCTGCGTACTGTATCGGATGCAAAATGCAGAGCCGCGCGTGCGCTACAGGGCGACCGGTGGAGCGGGCGGGGCAGGAGACGGTGCAGCAGCCGCTGGAGGCAGCATACGGGCGGCGCCCACAGCAACAGCCAAGCTAGGCGGCGTGGGAGGGGTGCGCGCTGGCAGCCCCACGCTGTTCAGGAAGGGCAGCACTTTTTAGCTGAGAGATGTCTCTCGCTCTGCAAGCCAGACTGTGCAGAGGATGGCGGTCCCGCAGGTGCATGTGTGGGCAGGCCTGGCAAGTAGAAGCATGCAAGATCTAGGCTGCTCTCAAGCGCATGCCTGTGCCATGCATCGCACGACATGCGCTGGAGCTGCAGCAAGGCTGTGTCCTAAGGCCGGCGCAGAGGGCCAGCGGGCAAAGGCAGCGGCGGCAGCGCGAGGGGCTGCAGAAACCCTAGACGGAGGGTCGCGGCATGCGCAGGTTCAGCTGGCGAAGGTGGCGACGGCGGCGCTGGCGCGCGCGGGCGGCTCGGGTGGCGGCGGCAGCGGCGCGACCGACTCCGATGCGAGCGGCTCCCCGCCCGCCTCGCCGTCCAAGCGCCCGCTGCTGGGCGGGCCGCCGCGCTGAAGCGGCGGGCGCGGACCTGCGCGTCGCTGTCGCGCAGGCTGGCGCTGCTGCTGGCGCAGTGTATGCGGTTGCCTTTCCTATTGTCTGGGGTGAATTGTGGGCGTGCCGCCGCCCTGGGGCGAGACGGGCATGCATGTCTGTAAGCCAGCCTGTAAACTGCATCAAGCAAGGCCGAGGGCCGTAGTCCAGAGGCGTGCCAAAAGCACACGAGCAACATGCATTGTTGCAGGCGCATGCATTCCTGCAGTCGCATGATTTCCTGCAGGCGCATCCATGACACACAAGACATCAGCCGTCCATAGCTCCTTACTATATATATTATTGTATATGTTATGCTTGCCATAACACAGAGGTGTTACAGGTAACACCACCAAGACCCAGACCTGGATGGGCAACAGGGCAACACACCTACGTCAGCGGCACCCACCTTCCATTGCCGTCGTGCTGGTACACTTGTGGGCTCAGGTCTATTACCTCGTCTGCAAACAGCACGAGTACCCGTTTCCTGGTGTCGGGCTTGTGTGTGCAGCCGGTGCTTGGTAAGGCGCACGTGAACGCGCTGGGGCCGTGCGACATGGGTCTGGATGGGGGCACATACATCACGCGCAGCGACATCCTGCGCGGGCAGAGCTGGCGGATGGCCAACGCGGACAGCACGCGGAGCACGCGGGGGGGTGCCGTGGGCGCCTCCACCACCTATCAGAAGAAGCAGCTGGACGTGCAGAGCACAAGGTGCTGGCCACAATGGAAGGATGTGGCGCTGTACATAGCAGCTTGAAGAGCAAACAACAAGACGCTGGTCAAAAATACAGGCTGTGTCCACAGTGGCTGCTGCGGCACTGCTGTGCAACATTTCTATAGAGAAGAGCAGGGCAGCCCAAGAGTCTCCAGGTGACCCGGAAGGGCTATTCTCCTGGACGCACGCGTGGCACTGCTTACCTTGTGAAGCGCTGCTGAAGCAGGTTGGTGAGGCTGTGCAGGGACACCAAGTGGACCTGCTGCGCGCTCACGAGCGAATGCCTTCAGCCGCCGCTGGTCGCCGACTATCTGGGCAGCTTGTTCAACAGGTGACGCCCCCCGCTCTGTGACTGGATGCATGTGCCACCCTGCACGCGCTGAGGCAGCGTGCTCTGTCCCGTTGCGTTGCACTTGAACAAGTCGGAACTCACTGACTTTGGGATGCTGCTTCAAGCAACAACTCTATTGTTGCTGTTGTGCATACACGCTGTGCGCTGACACGCCGCGCGCGTGCCGCAGGCAGGCGGTGCTGGAGTTCCTGCTGGGGCGCGCCGGCGTGTTTGCCGGCGCCGAGGCGGAGCACCGCTACGTCAACCAGCTGCGCGAGGGCGGCGGCGCGTTCGACCACCTGCAGAGCCGCAGGTGCCCCGCGTGCCGCACCGCACAGACACAGGGGGAGGTTGCGACTAAAGGCCAGAGCACGCACAGCGACTGAAGGCCAGAGCACGCACACCACCTCTACTGCGTGAAGGCGGCGGCGGCTGGGCATCTGCACAGCTCCTTTTATGGACACAATGTGCTGCGGCACCTGCCTCCAGCATTGCAGCGGAGACCCCGTGTCTGGCAGGCTGTGGTTGCTAGATGCATATGCAGACTTTGTTTCATATGAATTTAGCGGCTGTCCGTGACAGGAAACGGAAAATGCGTATGACAGCGCGCGGGCAGCAGCCGCGGGCGCGCCGGGCGGCGCCAGCCACGCACGGGCTGCCCAGCGCCGCGGCAGATAGTCGTCTACCTGCATGCATGCCAAGCGGGGGGGCCTCGCACCCTGCCCTTGCCACGCATGCAGTGCCTGGCTCTCACACACGGAGCTGCATCGCCGCTGACACATCTGAACAGGTGTGGCTCAAAACAGGGACTGCAGACTCAGAATAGTAGCTGGGAGCAGGGGTGCGCGTGCTCGTCAGACATGTGATGCATGAGCCGCAGGATGCATGGCTGGCCGCTCCGCAGGACGTAGGCAGACATGCTGCAGGACAGGCGTCCTTCGTCTGCGGCCGACGCCATGTTGTGCTCCTGGGCAGTGGCTGGTGTCATGTGGTGGCTGGACGCCGATGCTTGTGCGAGACGCCGCGAGCTGCTGGGCCCTGCCCTGCAGCAGCACGCCAGCAGTCCCCGCGCACGGAGCATGGATGTGGGTGCTCGCAGAAGCATGCCAAAACAGGCCGGTACGTCGGCGCGCCCCGCTGCAGCAATGGCCCGCGCCCCGGGCGCACGCCTGGACGTCTGCGGCCAGCGCAGCCGCGCTGCCCGCAAACACGAGCGACGCGCGGCAGTCTTGCGCAGCCCCGGGCCTTGCGGCCGTGCCGCCGCCGCGGGCGGGCTGGCGCGCGCGCGCAGCGGCGGGGCCGCCCGCAGGGCCGCCGGCGCGCGCGTAGCACACCCGCCACAGCTGCTCCCCGGCCGGCAGGCGCGGCCGCAGGCCCGTCGTGCCGTTGCCGCACTCCTCCGCGCGGCTGGGCGGCCGCACCGCCGCGCTCAGCGCCTGCGCATGTGCCCGCTCATGCCCGCACTTTCTCAATCGGCGCAGTTAGGCGCTCTGCTGACAGCGCGCCAGCGGCGCCCCGCTCCAGGCTGCTCGGTGGGGGCTGCTGGCCACTCCTGCTGCACAGCAAGCCGGTCGAGCCAACATGTGGCAGGCGCTGTTAGTCAGCCAGCGCTGCTCAGGCGCGGGTACACAAGAGGCAGGCGCATGCAGAGCAATGCGATAGGAAATGCATGCGGACTGGTGCGGGGCTGCCTCGCGCCTGCAGGCAATACCCCTGCTCGCTTGCAAGCGCTTCGCCGGGACGGCGGGCCTGCTGGTTGGCTGCGCCCTCTGCTGCCGCGCTGCCTGCGCCGCCGGCAGCGCCCCAGCTCACTGGCGTCCTGCCAGCACTCCAAAGACACGCCCGCCCGCCGCGTGTGCTTGCAGAGTCTGGAGGCCAGACAGGCTCAGGGTCCTGTGCTGGCATAAACACTGCACCGTCACAGGAACTCCGGCACCATGTGTGCACATCATCGTCGCACATGCAGCTGTCATAATTAAGCAGAAAGATACGCCGGGGCCACGCGCTTTCGGCTGGTGTCCAACACAGCTCGTCAGCAGCGCAGCCATCCGTGCCGGCGGCTGCGGCCGCCGTGGCGCAGCGCAACGCCGGCTGCACCACCGCGTCGGGAACGCAGTACGCCAGCCCGGCGCCGGCAGCGGCTGCCCCTGCGCCCAGACACGCGCGCCAGTCGGCGGCGCCGGCGACGGGGCAGCCGTTGACGACCACGATGGCGTCGCCGGGCGCCAGGTGGCCCGCCAGCGGGCTGCCGGCCGGGAGGCGCCTGTTTCAGCGGCGCAGCAGCCAGGTGTCAAGGCGCCAGGGTTGCATGAGCTGATGCATGCAAGCGTGGCGCACAGGGACCAACGGATCGCGCACAGCAAGATGTGCAAACCCCTTGGGATGCTCACTAGGGACAGCTGAAGATTCGGAGCTTACTCTGGCTGTGCCATGGCCGCCATGCAATGAACTGCATGACTCACAAAACACAATTCACAGGAAAAGCAATTGTTGCATGTGCACATGCATTGAACCTGCACAACAGGCTCTCTGAGGCCTCACATGCAGCATGCGCGGAGGCAGGCCCCCAGGCTCAACACGCTCCTCAAGACACCAGACTGTCTCCTGAGCGCTTAATCTTGCAGCCAACTTCTGTGCTCCAGCACAGGGCTTGGGAGGGCGACGCAGCCATGCGCAAATTGGGCTGGTCGGCCCTGAGATGAGCGCGCGCCTGACAGCCGCGCCGCCGCCGGTCGAGTAGAAGGGCGCGAGCGCGGCCGGCATCGCCGCCGCGGCGGCCCAGCAGCCCACGCACAGCACGCAGTTGTGCCACACGCCCGCGCACACGACCTGCGCCCCCCGTGCACGCCCGCCGCGTTCAGGCCCGCGAGCGCCGCGGCCGCCGCGCGCTGCACGCGCCCGCCTGCGTCGCAGTGCGGCAGCCGGGCAGCGCTGCGGGAGGCAGGCGACATGGGGGGATGTGGGGTTACCCGCAGCAAGCGCCAGGGCGGCAGCGCGGCGAGCGCGCCCTCCTCCAGCGCCACCCATGCGCCCGGCAGGAGCAGCAGCAGGAAGGCCGCTGCGTGGAGCACGGGCACGCCCTCCGCGGCGGCGGCCGCCGCGTGGCCCGCCTGCATCCCGGCGCCAGCCTGTCTGCGCTTGCGGTCGGGCGGAGTGCTGTCCCATGACTTGTGGGCACTTCCGGCCGGCCATCATTACTGGTGAGTCTGCTGGCCAGGCAGTGGGGCGGCCACAATGCGCGTCCGCACATGCATGCATGGAGCTGGCAGCTCCGCATGCATGCACAAGGAGGTGGCCATGGGCGCGCAGCTCTGTGCAGGACGCCTCGAGGAGCACTGCTACCACGGAAAGATGCAGAGGCGGAGGCATATGAGCACGCATGCCCGGCAGGTGCTGGATACCGCCTCAAGGCATGCTTCTGCAGACACTCAGTGCGCAGAGCAGTAGACATTCAACCCGCCTGGAAGTCTGCAACAGGGAAGCGGGTAGGAACAACGGTGCATAGACAAATACAGGTGGCCACCTTTTCGCACCTCGTGGACGGCCAACGCGGCGGCCGTAGCCAACCACAGTGGCACGGCGTCGCTGGCAGGCACCGTCAGACCGGGCAGCGCAAGGCCCAGGCGCCACTCTGGCGCGCCCTGACTCCCTGCCTGTGCACCCTGCCCTGACTCGGTGCCGGCTGCCCCCCGCAGCCCCTGCGCGCCCCGCTTGGCCCTTGGTGGCACGCACAACGCCTGCTCTTGGTCCTTGCGGGCGGGTGCTCTGCTCTTCCGCTGAGCAACTGAGTGAGTGGGGGAGAAATGAAAACCAGACAAGCATGTGGCAGACAGGTGAGTGGGGTAAGAGGCCGTGCCTGGAGGAGCCAGCGCGCCGACTGCCACGTCTCCAGTGCCAGCAGCACCGCAGCAGTGACGCTCAGCAGCAGGAAGGCGGCCACGCCGCAGGCGAACCAGGCCCTCATGCCCCTCAAACAGCGACGCGGCAGCGCATGCAGCGCCCTGTCATGTCACACAGTGCACCACAGTAAGTGCATAAAGAGCGAGACAACCTGCCTGCAGCCAGGCAAAGTCAGGCAAGCCTGCTCACCTGTTCAGTGCCTCCGTGTCGACATAGACTGTGACCATGTGCGGCCAGCGTACATGAACATCCATATCAGGCAGGATACGTGTCATCAGCAGGGCAGTCAGACACAGCAGCGTCCACAAGAGCCCGGCACTGAGCACTAGGAGCACCATGGCTGCTGCGTAGCGCCGCAGCTGAGAGCATGCAGTATGCTGGGATGTGGCCAGGACACCGCACAGCACACGCCAGCAGCAACCTCATGGCCTGCACGGGTCCAGGCTGGAGCGCTTGAGGGTCAGGCGCACTCCGCCTTTCCAAGTGCCGTGCACTTATGACGTGACATTGTGAGACTATCCAACGAGCTACGAGCACGGGAGTGAGAGCTACTGATTGACGACTGCAGGCCAGGTGGAGAATGGGAGCACTGCAGAGGAAGCGGCCGCGGGCACCGGCTGTGGCCGCGGCTGCAGAGGTGGAGGAGCAGGCAGCCAAGCGCCTTGCCGCTCACGGTGCGCTGCTGCCTGCTGAGCTGCAGTGCTCTGCCTGGATGCTCCAGTTCTGAACACGCTGTGCTGCAGGCGAGGCTTTTTTGCGGCTGTTCGGGGAGGATGCCGGCCCGGTGGAGCGGGCTGCTCCGCGTGCGGCGGCGCCCCAGGCCCCTGCGCTGGCCAGCACACCAGAGGCGGCGACCACCGACGAGGACCCAGCTGACGACAGCGACTCTGGCGTGTCTGACGCCCCTGGCACAGTGGTGGTCTTCCACCAGCCCTGGACGCGCAAACGCACCGCGCCCGCTCGTGGGTGAGTGCCGGTCCCGTCTTGGCTCTGTCTCACACCTGTCCTTGCACCCTGTGTGGCAGCTGTAAAAGCTGCCTGGCGCCGGGGCGTGCAGGAGCACAGACGCCGGCGAGCGCGTCCAGCGAGCAGGCGTGGGCAGCGAACGGCGGCGCTTCTTGTCAGGCCGCGCAGAGCACGTGCACGCTGCCGCCACTGGGCCTGCGTTGCGTGCTGCCACCGGCGCCCGGACCGCGGCCGTGGAGGAGCTCAAAGACTTTGAGAAGATGCGGCAGGAGGTGCACCTGTACGGTGCGGCGGCCTGCCAGCCATGCGCCTGGGGCACAGGGAGATGAGAACAGGCGGCGTGTCCCGCACTGCACAGCGGCGCTGTTGACTCGCTGTGGCGCCTGCCACAGGCGCTGGGGCGCTGGACAAGCGGCAGCGCAAGGCATTTGAGGCCGCGCGGCTGCAGAGCCTGAACGCGCGTGCGGACAAGGCGCCGCGCACGACTGCCGCCATCGGCCTCGGTCCGCGCCAGCCCCCTCTGGACCCCTGTGGTTGCCTCTATGTCGTGCTGCCTCACGTGGGCGGAGGCAAACAAGAAGGCGTCGAAGGCAGCTCGTGTGTTGGCTGGCATGCATGCGCTGCCCATGAGCTCAGCTATATCCGTCTCTGACATGCAAGGCGCCCCACATGGCGCCTGCTTCCAGTGCCTGCTCCAAGAAGTACGCGCCGTCAGGCCTGCGCTTCCCGCGGCAGGGCCAGGCTTGTGCCAGCCACTAGGAGCTTACATTTGGTCCGTTCTGAGGCACCAGCCTCGTCGCCCTGGCGCGCCGCGCCGCAGCGTGCAAACTGGGAGCCGCGACGCCTTTCGTGTGTGCCGGCAGGCATGGCGAGGAAGCGCGCGCAGCGCGAGCGCGACGCGCAGGAGGCCGCCATCGACGCCGGGCTGCTCCAGCGCAAGGGCCTCGGCAAGAAGCGCGAGCGTGCGACGCGCGCGGCGCTCGCGGCGCGCGGCGCGCGCGGCGCCAAAACAGGCCGCGCTGGCCTGCGCGAGGACAACGGCGCGTTCCGCGCCGGCGTGCTGCGCGTGCGCGTGGGCGCGGGCGAGCGCGGGCGCGGGCGCGGGCGCGGCAGGGCTGCGCGCGGCGGCGGCGCGCGCGGGGCGCGGCGCGGCGGCGGCAGGGGCGGCGGCAGGGGGGGCAGGGAGTAGCTCGGGCTGCGCGACGTGCCGGGCCTCTGCAGCACCGCCTATGTGACGGTCAGAGACTATTACAGAATCACCTTAATGAGTGAATGACTTGCATCCTCTTGTATAACCAGCCGTTTAAAGCAGCAGATGTGATTAGTTATTAGAGCCTGCCCAAGGCCTGCGTGTTTTCAAGTTGCGCCTGTGAGAGTCAGCGTGAGTGCAGATCTCCGAGTCTCGACAGCCCCAAGAGCTCTTGCCGGAGGTTTGACGCACAACCCGCAGCCGCAGTTGCGCCAGGTCAAGAAACCCGCCGCGCTGCAGCTGGGCCGCAATGCCGAAGCCAAAGGCCGGCGGACGCGGCAGCAAGCTGGGCCCCCGCAAGGGCAAGGCAGCAGCCAAGGCGTCTAAGGGCGCACAGAAGCTAAGCAAGACCGCAGGCAGCAAGGCGGCCAAGCCAGTGAAGGGGCAGCACCTGATTGTTGCGAAGCAGGTGCGCCAGCCCCTGCGCTTCCACGGTGTAGGGATAGCCTGGCAAGCGGCGCCGCGAGGGGAGTCAACAAGACTGTGCCGTGGGCGCCAGGTCGTGCTGGAGGCGCCAGTGGAGCAGCTGAAGGCGCCGACGGAGGAGCTGAGCAAGAGCTCGGCGGAGACGCAGCTTGCGGGCGCCGCGTCGCAGCCCGGGCCCTCGGCCACGGTGCCGGGCGCGCCGCTCTGGAACGCGCACGTGGGCAACAACCTGGACTGGGCTGCCGAGGTGTTCCGGCGCGCCAAGGCCGGCGCGGCCGCCCGCGTCTCGGCGGCAGTACACAAGATCTGGGCGCCCAGGCGCGCCTGACGGGGCGTGCGCCACGCTCGCGCTGGGGCACTGGCAGGGCGCGGCTGTCGCGCGGGGGCGCTTGGGTGTGAGCGTGCTGACCTGCTCTTTTTGGTCTGCCCGGGCGAGAAGGCAAGGTGCTGGGTCGCAGCTGGGACCTGCGAGTTGCTGTGCAGCAGTTGGGACCTGCGCGTTGCCATACAGGCGCAAGCGTGGCGCCGGCTTGGCGCTGTGCTCACAGGTGTGCATGTGGATGCCAGATCTCGCAAAGGCCTCCTTAGGCCACCTTGGACGCGCTGCTTCTGCTTGCCTTGCACTGCAACAAATCCGCGTTGATTGTACAGGGTGCTTGTGTGCTTGCTTGACAGTGATGAAAGTTGGTGCTCGCGAGCGCGAGTTGCGGGCGAACTGGGCTGCCAAAGTGCGAGTTGCTGAACTGCTTGACGTGGAAGCAAGTGATGTGCAAGTGCTGCGTAAGTGGCAGTGTTGCAGCCGGGCTCATGCCTGCCTCCTCAGGAGCAAGGGCCTTGCTCCTCACTTGCACACCCCCGTGGTGGAGCTCGCAAGCCAAGGGTGGTTGGCCAGACCCTCACCCTCGCAGCCCGGCAAGGGCAAACACTAGCTGTGTAACAGCACCGGTCGAGCTCACTCCGCGTCTGTGACTTTACAAGGCGCCAGCGTGAGGCAGTAGCTGTTGACACACTTGCCTGGCTGCCCCTGCTTACATAAACCCGCGGGCGTTGGCAGCGCGACACACCTTGCAGACCTGCTTTTAGCAGGCCTCTGCGCGCGCGAGTGGCGCGCCACGCCATGGCGGAGGTGGCCAGCCCGCGGCGGGCAGATGCAGCGGCCCTGGGGAACGGGGCGCAGCTGGCGGAGGAGGAGAGCTCGGCGTTCGAGTGCAACATTTGCTATGAGATTGCGCAGTCGCCTGTGGTGACGCTCTGCGGCCACCTCTACTGCTGGCCGTGCCTGTACAGGTGCGGCTCTGCAGTGCGCCACGCGCAAGTCGCGTTAATTCTGAGCGCTTGTGCGCTCACCGGGGTCCAACGCGCAGGTGGATGCAGGTGCAGAGCCACTGCCGGGTGTGTCCTGTGTGCAAGGCGGGCATCGAGCAGGACAAGGCACGCCCTCAGTCCGATGGGTTGCCGAGTACCTGCTGCCCTTGGCCACGGCCAGAGGGCGTGAAGGCGCTGGCCGCTTACGTGCCCGGCCGGCTCGCAGGTCGTGCCTATCTACGGCCGCGGGGGCGAGAATACGGACCCGCGGCCGAAGGTCCTGTCCAGGAGGAAGGATGCGGAGGACGAGAGCGTCCCCAGGCGACCAGCTGGGCAGCGAGTCGAGCCCGTGCAGGTGCTGGCAGTCTTATACAGTCAGGCGGCGCCCGCTCCTGCGTGTGTCAGGGCGTGCATTCTGGGTGCCACCCCGCAAAGCGCGCTCACACGGCCGCTGCATGGTGGGCCGCGCAGCGGACGCAGCTCTTGCAGCCGGGCAACGGCAACCTGCAGCCCGGTTTGGGGATCATCCCTACGCTGTTCGGCCTGCAGCATGCGCCAGGTGCAACCCGCGCACACTGCAGCCGCCTGGCCTCCCTCGCGCCCGCGCGGCCTGCTAACGCTGCGGCGTACCCATGTTGCAGGCCAGGGCGGCTTTCCGGAGCCTCTGACGCCAGAGCAGCAGCACCAGGTGCGCTGCACGGCTACTTGCAGGACCGCAAGCTGCAGCCTCAACCAGAGCGTGTGATGAGGCTGCTGCCTGTGTGGCGGCGCACGCGTGGTTAACGCGAGCGCCCTGTGCGCAGGCGTTCCTGTCGCGGCTGCTGCTGATGCTGGGCAGCTTTGTGATAATGTGCGGGCCCCCTCTCCAACGCGGCGAGGCTCAGTGTATATGACATGTGTTCTTATCATGGTTTTCAAAGCAGTGGTGTGTTTTAGGCCTCTCGTGCTTGCCGCACAAGGAGGTAGGTAGAGGACAGAGCCGGAGGGCGTGTGTCGCAGGTGCCTGCTGCTGTTTTAGCCACCCGTGTGGGGCTACGGTCTGCGCTCACTGTGGCGCGGTCGTCTTCCGCCCGGTCCTCGCGCTCTGCCGCTCGCAAGCATCAGCTTGGGGGACTTGGGGGGCCCGTGCACCAAGGGCCGCACCCCTGCGGCGGCAAACCCCCAGCAGGTGCACAGCAGAGCTGGAGGTCTGCCCGAGTGTCTTTCCTCAAGAGGACATTGGGCGGCCCCTGGCATGCGTGAGGCTTGTGCAGTCCCCAGGCAGGACACGGCGAGAGCGGTTGGTCGTTGGCCTGTTGTGCACGGTGTGTGGTTTGTGCGGGCGACGAATGGTCAACTGCTGAGTAGCTCCCCAGCCCTGTTCCTCCTGGGCGCGGCACTTGGGCGCTTGTGGTTGTTGTGGTTGTGCCCTGTTGTGCGCGACCTTGCAGCGCGTCTCAGGCAGCCCATGTGCACCTTTGTTAGCGTCTGTGGCGTGGCTGCGCGGCGTCCCTGCTTGGCCCAGAGTAGTGGGGGCTTGTGATGGTGCCTAACCTGGCGTTCATCTGTGTCCATGTGCAAGCAGCTGCGGCGCAGCCCCGCTGACTTGGAGGTTGTGCGTGACTTGCTTTGCTCCCAGTGAAGGGGTTGCAGCAGCTAGGGTTACAAGAGTAGCGTGTTTTGAAGGATTGTGCATGTAATGGCTCTGGCTGGTGTGGATGTCACGCGTCCGCATGATCGGTGATCATATTTCTTTTCTTGACCTGTCCACATCATAACAGCAAATGAAGCCTGGGCAGGAAGAGAAAGGCAGTCAAGGTTGCATACACATTGAGGAAGTACACTGCTCACATCAGGTCGGCGCAATCTCTCAGCAGCCATGGTTTGGTCGTTCATCATAGAAAGGCAATGACACAGCCTGATGATCATCCTAGCCCGCTGACGCTATCTCAAATAAAAGCTGAGCTGGGAAACACAGACAGCCTGACAGTGCACATGAGGTGCACTCGCTCACCCAGCTGCTGCACAAATCCAAACATGTAGACTCTGGACACGGATCCCTCGAAAAAGTGATGGCAGATGCTTTGATGGAGCACTCTGCTAACTAAATACTGCGGGTTCTCATCACATCGCCCATGTGCGCCACTTCAAGTGGCCCCAGCATCATAGCTCGCACCCCCGGCATTCCAATTTCTACTACTCATATCAGCCGAACACATGTGCGCAGCACTGCGCGATAGTGAAGCAGGGGCCATTATGCAAGACGCTCACCTGCTGCTTTCTGCAGCGGCAAGCACAATGGGTGTTTTGCTAGCACCTCTGCCTGAGCTGCCAGGCCAGGTAACAGTGCCCACTCTGCATACAGCAGTTCACATCTGAATGCAGACACGCCAGGTGACCCAGATTGGTGAATGCTCGCACTCGGGAAGGGCACTCTCGCACTGCAAGCAAGGGCGTGCTGCATCCAAGCCGACGCGGCGCCTGCTCCTCAGGCACCGCACTAGGACAGAGCGGGTGCTAGCGCATAACTATTGCTCTGTGCCAAATGCTGCGCTCCAGCGTCCGTTGCCGCAGCGCGCTGGCAGAGGAGGGCCGCTCAGCACTCTGCAAAGAGCTGTAGCTTAAAGGCGCCGCCGCCGACACACGCCGACTTAATGGGCACGATCACCGGGCCCTCGCCGTCGCAGGATGCGGGGGAGCCCGGGGAGCCTGGCTCGCCCTCCACCCAGGCCGACATGGGCAGCGCAGCGCGCTCCACCGCGTAGGCCACCACTTCAAAGGTGCAGCCTGCGGCGCGCAGCAGGGGCGCGTGAGGGACCCATGCGCAGCCCGGGGCACCGGTTCCGCAAGTGCTGCTTCAGTGGCTTGGCCCGCAGCGCATCACACGTTCCAGGGCGCAGGGCGCAGCAACTGCTGACATAGTGACAAGCCTGGCATCGGCACACAGGCGGCGACTGCGAGCAGGAGGGGCGCGTGCGCACAAAGGCAGACGGAGGCGGTGCTCGAGAAAGGAAGCGCTGCGGGCCAGCCATGGCTGCGCACCCTTGCGCGCGGGCTTGAGGCAGGCGTCCGCAAACTGCAGCTTCAGCAGGCAGCTGCGCAGCGCGGCCTCGACGTCCTCAAAGTCCAGGGACGCCAGGATCTCCATGTGGCACTGCCGCGACGCGCGCGCTGCGTGTCAGCAACCGGTTTCCCAGGCCTGGAGACACTGTGGGTGTGCTGTTTGCGGCCTTGTGTCGCCGGCAAGGCACAGAGCTTGCAGCACGGCTTAGGCAGCTCGTGCAGTCAAGCGTGCATGGCTAGCTCGGGCGCGCGCCCGAATTTGCACCACATACTTCTCCACCACGCAGCCGCAGCTGTCCAGTATCAGCACGGCCACGCGCTCCAGCACGCCCTGGACGAGCGGGACCTGCGCGGCGCGCCCGTCAGTTGCCTGGTCAATGCTGCGCCAGGTCGGCATGCCACACCAGCGCTCCCGAAACCGCCGCGGCGCGTGCAGCCGGGCAGGAAGGCAGCGCGTGACAGCACGGCCGAGCAGGGCTGCGGGACAGGCGCGGGCCGCGCCTGCAAGCTCTGCACGACGCTGTGGATGTGGTCGTTCAGCTGCGGGTGCCGCGCCTTGCGCACCATGATGCCATACAGGCGATGCCGCGTGAACAGCTCTGAGCTATACACGCCGCGCTGGTGCAGTATCTCGTGCACTGTGGCCTCCACAAATGTGCCGCACAGCTCAGCAAAGTACTGGGCGGCAGCCAGGTCGGTCATGCTGCAGCAGCACGGCCGGCAGGCCCGGCACTAGCACCGCCGCGGGCCCCGCCCAGCCGTGTGACCTAGCAGCGGCCGTTGCAGCTCAAGCCATGCGTACCCCAGCAATCGTGATGTCAGCGACGCTCTTATAGCCGCCCTGTGCTGGACAAAGCAACAGACAGTATTTAGGTGCCGGTATCGAACGAGTGCAGGCCGACCTCCAAAAAAGCTGACATCAGTACTTTAAGGGTTACATCTGAAGCCCTAAGAGCCCACATGCACATCCGCAAAAGCGACATATGGACAACTTTTTGGCCGGCTCTCCGTCCAGGCTGGCCGCGGCCCCCGCTCAGCCCCGCGCTCCGCGCGCGCGCACAGGCAGCGCGCACTCCCGCCCGGACCCGCGGCCTCAGGCCTCCGGCTGCGCGCAGAGCCAGGCGCCGCCGTCGGCCGGCGGCAGCAGCCAGGCGCGCGGGCCGGGCAGGTGCTGCACGCAGGTGGTGAACGGCGCGGGGTACTGGAACTGCGCGGCGCCGGCGCCGTCAAAGGCGTAGCGCAGCTGGTGCCGCTGCTGCCACTTGCCAAAGTACTTGGGGGCGAGCAGCTGGAACAGGTGGTCGCGCATCTCGTCGTTGCTCAGCAGCAGGCCGCCGCCGCCTGCGCGGCCGCGCGCAGGGTATCTTACCTCACAGCTTGGCGACGATCTGAGGGTCGGCAAGGGGCCCCCGGCGTCCTGAACAGCAGCGCCGCAGGGTATCCCAGATTGGCAGGCACAGAAGAAGCAGGCCGGCGGCGGAGGCTGTGAGTCAGTTGACAGGCCCAAACAGACGAGCGCTCATGCCGTGCATACAATCACAAAAAGCATATGGTTTAGGCCCCGGCATGAAGCCCTGCCCGCGCACCAGCCCGGACGGCATACATCCATCCGCACAAGTGCAGCCCTGCGGGGGGGGGGGGGGGGGGGGGGGGGGGGGGGGGGGCGGGGGGGGGGGGGGGGGGGGGGCGGGGGGGGC
>JAABUO010003874.1_pt1 | contig 17737 bp, 14 predicted proteins | sample 5559291 | NCBI WGS metagenome assembly JAABUO01 (sample SAMN10711878, study PRJNA513372) | rock metagenome | isolation source: Antarctica rocks | place: Antarctica: Victoria Land, Finger Mt sud | reverse complement strand
GCAGGAAGAGCGTCGCCGCGGTCGCGCGCGGCACGCCGACGGTCAGCATGATCGGCAGCACGATCGACCCGACCATCACGATCGCGCCGAGCCCCGTGAGCGACGTGAAGAGCACGGCGACCGCCGCCGAGAGCGCGAGCGCGAGCACGGCGGGCCGGTCGCCGCCGAACTCCGCGGCGTACGCGACGATCGTCTCCGCGATTCCCGTCGCGAGCGTCACGCGCGAGAGCAGCGCGCCGAAGATCACGGTGACGATCACGGGCGCGAGCCGCGACGTGCCGTCGACGATCGTGGTCGCGAGCCCGGCGAGCCCCGCGCCCGCGACGGCGACGATGCCGAGCGCCATCAGCGGCACCGCGAGCAGCGCCGGTAGCGCGCGCGCATACATAGCAGCGGCCGCCGCCGCGAAGATCAGCAGCATCGGGAGCCCGCTCACGGCGCGTACTCGGTCTCGAGTCCGAGGGCGCGGTCGAACGTCGGCAACTCGTGCTTCGCGAGGTAGTCGGCGTACACGGTCCGCGAAATCCGCTCGCCGCGCTCGATCGCGCGGTCGGCGGCGGCGCGATAGCGTTCGAGCACGCTCCCCTCGTGGCTCGCGCGGTTCTCGTACTCCCACGTCGCGCGCGCCTCGGGGACGAGGCCGAGCATCGCGTCGCGCTGCTCCCAGAATAGGTACTTTGTGAGGAAGAGCTCGCGCTCGACGACGCTCGCGGGACCGCTCGCGACGTGCGCGCGCGCATCATCGTAGTCCGCGCGCGCCTCCGCCGCGATCTGATACTCGCGGCCGAGCGCGTCGTAGCGCTCGGCCGCGAAGCGCATGGCGAGCGCGGCCTCGGCGTGCAACGGCGGCGCCGGCGCCGTGCGCAGATGCGTCGTTACGTCCTCGGCCGCGAGCCGAAGCGCACGCAGATCGACGCGCGCGCCGAGGTCGCGCAGCGTCGGGTCGAACGGATCGGACCAGAACAGATAATCGCCATACTCGCGCGGGTTGTGCCGCACGAGCGTGCCGCACCGGCCGAGCGCCGCGAGGTCAGCCGCGTAGCCCGCGTCGTCCGTGCCGAAGAACGCGCGGGCGAACGCCGTGCCGAACGTCGCGCGGTCGACGGGAACGGTCTGCCACGCCGCCGCGGCGGCGAGCGCGACGGGTTCCCACGTCGCCTCGTCGAGGGTCTCGCCGTCGTCGTGCCACACGGTCTGGAAGAGCCCGAGCACGCCCGCGGCCTTTCCTTCGGTGATGAAGCGATCTTCGTTCGGGAGCGCCGCGTCGAGATCGGGATAGATCGCGTTCCAATTCAGCGCGCCCGGCGCGACGAGCTGCTCGAAGCCGCCGCGCGCGATGCGATCGATGTACGGCCGGTACGTCGCTTCGCTTCCGTAGTGCCAGTTCACGAAGACGAGCTGCTTCGGGAGCTCGCCGAAGAGCTCGGGATGGCGTGCGAGCGCGTCGTCCCAGACGAGCGGCCGCGCGCCGCCGCCGCGCGCGATCACGAGGTCGGCGACGGCCTTCACGTGCGCCGCGTAGACGCTGCCGAGGCCGCGCTGCGTGACGAGCGGCGCCGACACGCCGCGCCCGAGATCGCTCGGCTCGTCGGAGCCGATGTGGAAGAACGGGGGATCCGGCACGGCCGCGAGCTCGGCCGAGATCAGCCGCTCGGCGTACGCCTCGCCCGCCGGGTTCGCGGGCGTCAGCAGATAGCCGTGCGGCAACTCCGCGAGCGGCGCGTAGCGCTCGACCTTCAGCGTCTCGTGCATGTGTGCGAACGTCTGCTGCTCGGGGATCAGCGCGACGGAATAGCGCGCGGCGTACCGCGCGAGCTCCGAGAGTTCGGCCGGCGTAATCCCGTCCAGCGGCGCGGGCAGCGGATCGCCTGGACTCGCGAACACGTGCTCCATGTAGGGCGAGTAGCCGTTCATCTTGAGCCCGGCAATCGTGCGGATCCGTTCCTGGAAATAGGGCATCGTCGGCAGCGGGCCGCGCGAGACGTCGTCGGAGAGGATCCGCCAGCGCAGCGCGGGCGCGTCGGCGATCGTCGCGCACGGCACGCGCCACGCACCGTTCGCGCCCCGCTCGACGAGCTGTGCGAGCGTCGCCAGCGCATCGAAGCCGCCCTCGGCATCGGCCGCCACGACCCGGACGCCGCCGCGGTCGACCACCAGCCGATACGCCTCCGATCCGACGGGTGCTCCCCGGCCGCCGACGAGGACCCGCGTCCCGATCGCCCCGGCCGCAGCGGCGATCCCGAGCGCCCCCCACCGTTCGCGCACGAGCGCGGCGCCCGGCCGGCCACCCAGACCGCCAAGGATCCGGGACGCCGGCACCGCGCACCCGGGAGCATAGGCGACCGCGCGGGGCCGGGGCAGGAGCGCGGGCTCGGCCGCGGAGTTGCGCGGAAGCCCGATCGCCGAGGCGAGTGCGCCGAGCGCGGCGAGGGCGCGGCGGGGTCGGGAAACCGATCGCACTCGCCCGAGATTCGGCCGGCGGACCCCGTGCGCCCTCGCGGCGAGCGCCGGCGTACATCGCCTCCGGACGACCGTATCGGGCGGTCCGTTGCTCTGCAAAAACAGCCTTCGCCGAGGGCCACGGTGGCCGCCGTTCATGCTTCGAGGGCGACCCCATGATGCGCCACGCCCGGGACACGATCGAAAGAGCCTGATAACCACGCATTTCAACGTTCCGTGACGTAGCGGGACGTTTTGAGGACGCTGTGAGAGCAGCATGTAAGCACTGTGGTGGCGATGCAGGGCCTTAGCGACGACCGAGACGTACGAGCGGCGTGGGTGTACGCACCGAAGTCGCTATATATCTTGACTCTGATCATGCGGCGGATGACGAAGTGCGACTGGATCGTCGGAGGTTGTCGCCGACGCAGGCCGTTTGCTAGCCCAAGATTCCGAGCGAACATCCCTCGCAACGAGCCGTGACGGCTGCGCCGTTACGCGGAGGTAGCGATGAGTCCCCTTGCACTCGAGATGTCCCGTTATCACGAGCCGGTCGATCGAGAAGTCGAATCGGACGACCTGCCCGTGACCGGCCAGATTCCGCAAGAGCTGTCCGGTTCGTACGTGCGCAATGGCCCGAACCCGCGCGGCGCGTCGGGCCATTGGTTCTTGGGCGACGGCATGCTTCACGGCCTGCGACTCACCAATGGCCGGGCGCGGCGGTACGCGAATCGTTGGGTGCGCACGACGACGTTCGAGACGGGCCGGCGCGTCGTCGGAGACGACGGGCGTGTCGACCTGCGTGCCGGAACGGCGAACACGAGCGTCGTCGAGCATGCCGGGCGACTATTCGCGCTCGTCGAGTCAGCTTTTCCTTGCGAAGTGAACGAACAACTCGGCACCGTCGGTCCCTACGATTTCAATGGCCGGCTACACACGCCGATGACCGCACACCCGAAGTGTTGTCCTCTCACTGGCGAGTTGCATTTCTTCGGCCGCTCGGTCATGCCTCAATTTCCCGCACTCGTCTATCACCGAGTCGATCCGGCGGGCACGCTCGTCCAATCGCGCGTCATCGACGTCCCGGGCCGAACGATGATGCACGATTTCGCGATTACTTCAAAACACGTCATCTTCTTGGATCTTCCCGTCGTCTTCGATAAGGAGCGCGCCATGCGGGGAACGATGCCGTTTCGCTGGAGTGACACGTATGAGGCTCGCCTCGGCGTTATGAGTCGGGACGGAAGTCAGGACGTCCGCTGGTTCAACATCCAGCCGTGCTACGTGTTCCACGTCGTAAACGCGTTTGAAGATGGCGACCGGATCGTACTCGACGCCGCGCGCTATGCGGAGCTCTGGCGCGATAGTACCGACGACTTCGGCGAGGCAAGGCTGCATCGGTGGACGCTGAACCTCGTGAGCGGTGCCGTACGTGAGGAGCCGCTCAACGATGTGCCAGTCGAGTATCCTCGCATCCAAGAGTCGCGGACCGGACTGTCGTACCGCTATGGATACGCCGTTGCCGCTCTTCCAGACGCCCGCAGCGGCATCGTGAAGCACGACTTCGCGACGAACGAAAGTTCGAGTTTCGTTTGTGACGACGGTCAAGTTGCCGGCGAGTTCGTGTTCGTCGCCGCAGCGGACGTGAAGGCAGAAGACGATGGATGGATCCTCGGCTTCGTCTACGACCGGATGCGCGACGCGAGCGACTTCGTCATCGTGAACGCACGCAACCTCACCCGCGCCGCGACCGTACAGCTTCCACAACGAGTGCCAGGCGGATTCCACGGCTCATGGTTACCGGCTCGCACGTGATTACACGCCGAGACGGTACATGACTACGTCTGAAGGCACAGCGCTTAGCATCGCGCCGGCGACTGACGATCAGGCTGCGAACACTTGGCTGATCCTCACCTACGATAACATGAACGTCCGAACTGCCGTCTTGATCAATGCTGCCGACGATTCGCTTGACGTCTCGTCTTCAATGGAAAGGTATGTCTGATGGATCGAACGGCAACTGCCAGCGTTTTGAAAAGCTCTTTGACGGCTCGCGATGAAAACGAACACGCGCAGAATTTTGTTGGCGGATCATCTCGCGAACGGTCCTAAAACTGCGGAAGCGATCGCGCACGCCGAAGGATTACATCCTGAGGCGACGTTTCGGCTCATGCGGGCTGCACGTCCTTTGGCTTGATGACCCATGATCAAGAGGTTGGCTTTTCGGCGACACCGCTTCTGAATACGCTGCGATGCGACGATCAGGCATCGTTGCGTAGCGTCGCTGTGGCGCAGCTTGGACGCGGTCACTGGTTGCCCTGGGAGCGGCTGCCTCAAGTGATTCGTACTGGGAAACCGCAAACGAGGATGGCCCTTCGTTGACGGCTGGGACTTCTACCAATCGGAAAGTGGAGCGAAACAGGCTCAAAGCGACGCCGTCATGTACGAACGCGCGATGGCGTTTGCGCGCCAGGGCTCGCCCGTGACGAATTCCTGTCGATGCATGCGACGTTTTAGGGACGATCGTACGCAACACTATCGTCATGGTGATGAAGTACGAACCTAATACGACTCTCCAGACTACTACGCGATGGCAAACGGACGTCGATCGAAGCCGAAGTCTTTTTGCGATTGCGATCTTCGCGCTTGCAGGGTGTTCGTCGGGATCGCCGCAGGTCGGTCTGCCCGCTCCAACGTCGCCGAAGTGGAGCATCCAAGCGGGTGTATCGAGCCAAAGCGAAGCGTTGCAAGGTCTTGCATACTATCCCTCCAGTCCACTCACGATCGATGTCGGTGATACGGTGACGTGGAGCTTCCCGGCTGCCGAACCCCACACGGTCGCGCTCTTGGGCGCGGGACAAACAAACGTTCCGGCGCCCACGGATCCGTCGGCTGCGCAACCAGCGGGCGGTTCGACGTACGACGGCTCCACCTTCACCAATTCAGGTTTTCTCGCCGGAGGAAAGTCGTATGCTCTGACTTTTACAAAGGCAGGCACGTACACGGTGTACTGTTTGATCCACCAGCCGGAGATGGCAGCCAAGATCATCGTCAATGCCGCGGGTACACCATATCCGCAGACTCAAGGGGACGTCGCTCACACGGGCGCGAGCGCTGCGACGGTCGACATCACCGCTGCGGCCGCGGCTGCCGGGAACGATCCACTCGCCGGCAACGCGCTACATCTCGCCGCCGGCATTTCACCGACGACGCCGAACGGCACGCCATCCACATCGACCGTTATGCGCTTCCTCTCGACGAACGATATCGCACAAACGACCGCGACGGTTCCGGTTGGAAGTTCGGTCACGTGGACGAACCTTTCGAATAACGAATTACATTCCGTGACGTTCGGTCCCGTCGGTCAACCGTTTCCGAATCTCGACCCATTCTCACCGCCGAGCGGCGGGACGACGTACGATGGATCCGCCCTCATGAATTCCGGGCTGTTCGCGCCCGGGCAATCGTTCACGGCGACGTTCCCAAAAGCCGGAACGTACACGTACCACTGTCTCCTGCACGACGATACCGAGCACATGGTCGCGACTCTCGTCGTTCAGTAGCGCATGTTCGAGCGGCTGAGATCACGGAAAACGACATGCCGATCATTACACCGCACAAAAGCGCTCGCGAACATTGCTCGAGACGCTCCCCCGTACGCGAGCACCCGGCCGCCTGGGACTGTCGTCGATGCACATGAGAACGCCCGATACCGACGGAGACACGGTGCGGAACTCCTGGATGTTGCCTTCGGGTGGTGGCGCAGTCGACGCACAACGCATTTCGGGATCATCTACAATCGATCGCGCGCGAGGGCGCTCCCAAATGCTGCCGCCGCTCAGCGAGCCGACGCTCGCGAAGCTGTTCGACGTGCACATGCTCCTCGCCACGACCGGGCGAGAACGGAGCATCGACGAATCCGCCGCGCTGCTCGAAGCAGCAGGTTGGCGTTATATCGATGTCTATTCCGTCGCGCATGTCGCCGCTGATCGTCATCGAAGCCGCAGCCTCGTGATATCGGCGGCTGCACGGATTCTGGACCGACGGCGTCGCCGCGACTCGTCGTTGCATGACGTCGACCACGGTTGGTATCTTCCAAGCACCATATGCGCTGTAATTAGAGCAGACTACTCGGTAAAGCAATAGCGTGATCAATCGCGTACTGACCCTCGTATTCCTCGCCATGCTCGTAGCAGCAGAGCTCGATGCTGCGGGCTCGAGCGTGCCGCCGAACTCTCATGATACCGAAGCAGCTGTCGCAATGATCGACGGCGACCTCGATGCTAGAGAGATCCGGTCTCCGGAGTAATCGATGATCTGGCTACCGGAAGGCCGGACGTCGCTTCGCAGTGCGAGGTCGGAAACGATGCCAACAGCCTCGAGCTTCGGTCGCGACCGAAGCCGAGATTACGCGAATGGCCGCCCAGCGAAAGCGCGAGTCGGTTGGGCTCGTACTCGCGCGGCTGATCGAGGCTGCCGTATCCGGTCGCCCCGGCGATCTTTCCTCGTCGTCGTCAATCGACGCTTCTAGCACGATCATGGGAGGTACGATACTTTGACTGTGACCGACCAATCGTCCTCGACGAATCCTGCGTACCGTCTCGATGGGCGTTCACCAACGACATTAACGAGTCGCCACTTACGCTTCATGGCATTCGGTAGCCAGATCGGTGCTGGATTCTTTCTGGCTTCGGGTATCGCCATCCGAAACGCAGGTCCAGCTCTGCTCGCGGCTTACCTATTAGCCGGGATCTTTCTGTATCTGATTATGCGAGCTCTCGGTGAGATGACCTTGGCATACCCGGCGCATGGCTCATTCAGTACCTACGCAACAAACTTTATCAGCCCTTTCATCGGCTATACCGTCGGCTGGACATTTTGGTTGGGCGTCCAACTCGTCGGGGTTGCCGAGATTACCGGGGTCGGGTTGCTCGTTCACCAGTTGATGCCAGCAGTACCACAATGGATTCCCGCGCTATGTACGGTGTCCGCCGTCTATGCAATCAATCTGTCCGGCGTCCGAACGTTTGGCGAATTGGAGTACGGTCTGTCGATGATCAAAATCGTGACGATCGCCGGCTTCATTCTCTGTGGTATCGTTAGCCTCGTCTTTAAGCTCGGAGCACTCGGTCAGCACGGTAGCGTATCGAACCTGTGGACGCGAGGAGGTTTCCTGCCAACGGGCATGCATGGCATCCTGACAGCTCTACCCGCGGTCGTTTTCGCGTTCGGAGGCGTCGAAGTGATCGGCCTCGCGGCCGCGGAGACGGACAACCCGGCGACGAACGTGCCGCGAGCGATCAATGGCGTATTCTCGAGAATCCTGATCCTTTATATCGGATCGCTCGGCTTGGTCATGATGCTGATACCGTGGAACAGCATCGATCCGCAACAGAGCCCCTTCGTTACGGTGCTCGCCAGCGCCGGGCTGCCGGTCGCGGCGGGCGTCGTTACATTCGTAGCCATCTCGGCCTTGATCTCGGCATCGAATACAGTACTCTACGGCGGAAGCCGCATGCTTCAAGGCCTCGCACTTGCTGGACAAGCACCAAAGTACCTGACTCGTCTTAGTCGACGCGGCGTACCGGTCAATGCCGTGCATGTTTCCGTTGCCTTGCTTCTCGTTGGCATCGTCTTCGACGATCTTGCCCCCGGCCGGGTTTTCGGCGCGGTCCTGTCGGTCATCGCCTGGCTGGTGATTTGGGGTTGGGTGAATATCGTCGTCGCGCATATGCGTTGTTCTCGGACGCCGGTGCCAACCGCTGGAGGGGGCAGGCAATACCGTCTGCCCGGTAGGCCATTCATCGATCTGTTTCTCGTAGCTGCGCTTGCATGGTTCATGTTCGCCTTGGCATCGAGTGCATCGCTCGTGACGCTCTAGCTCTTAGCAATCTGGGCTATCATACTACTTGTCGGCTACAAGGTATTCGTAAAGTAGAGAAGTTCGAGAACTCGTCTCTCAAAGCGAAGCATCGCGATCTTCGCGTTTTCGAACGTCGTTCTCTCCAGATATGACATTGAAGGCAAGCTGCGATGTCACGTTCGCGGGAGCGCTCCTCGAATACGTCGCGACGGAACCGGGAAAGACATGCGTCGGCAACGTGACCGGCGAAGTACATCGATCGCTCGAAAGCAAAGATCACACACGCCAAACAAGAGATACGCGCCAGGACGTTTTGCGTAGAGCCAATACTTCGAAAGATGGCGACGTTGGTAAGCGACGCGATATTGGAGCGTACTACAGTAACCATCAGAGTATGAGTCAACTCCACTCTGATCCCATGAAGGTAGCCGTGTATGGACGAGATCGTGCGAGGCCTCACCTCGAAGCAGAAATGTCTTCCGACGAAACTGTTTTTCGATGAAATTGGATCTGAACTATTTCTTCGGATCACCGAGCAACCGGAGTATTACGTCGCGCGGGTCGAATCAGCACTTCTCTCGCAATATGCCTCAGAGATGATACGTGCTCTTCAATTTCCGAAGCGTATAGCATCGGCCGTTGTCGAATTTGGAGCGTCGAGCGAGGACAAAGCTACTTGCCTGCTCGATGCGGAAAACGCGTCGTTCTCAACGTACGTGGCCATCGACATCTCACCAACGGTCCTTCAGGCCATCGAGCAGAGAATGAAAGTCACGCATCCGAACGTGACTGTAATGACGATAAGGGCAGACTTTCTCGAGCTTCTATCGGTCTCGGAGTTTGTGTCCGACCTATCCGTCTTGGGCTTCTTCCCCGGCAATACGATCGCGAATTTCCCACCCGCCGACGTAGTAACGCTTCTCGCTAAGATACGAGAGGCGTTCAGGCGAACGCATCTCGCCTTCATAATCGGCATCGATCTCTGTCGAGATCCCGTCCGCCTGACGGCGGCGTACAATGATGCAGCGGGAATTCAGGCTGCATTTCATCGGAATCTCTTAGTCAACGTCAACCGCCTGACAAGCGGAGATCTCAACGATCGTGCATTTCGCCACAGTGCGATGTGGAATGAGGTGGAGGGGCGAATGGAATTCGATCTCGTGAGTCGGTGCGATCAAGTCGCGTACGTTGCCGGCTACCGTATACATTTTTACGAGGGCGAAAAGATCCGTACGGGAATAAGTCATAAGTTTCATAGTGAAGAGTTTACCGAACTCGTCTCAGCAGCGGGCTGGAAAACGGGCAACGTCTGGAAGGACCCGGAAAGCTTGTTTGGGATCTTTTTGATGTTCGGGTGAATGTCTCGAGACTACAACGGTGCGTGAATCGGTTCTTCTCCTCGAACTCCGCTTTTAGATCTCGCGACGGATTCGCTGAGTGCTCACGTCGTTCTCGATTGCCCATACTCGGCGCCGAGCAGCGCGATCGTCGGCCTGCGATTCCCTGACATGGGCGCGGCCTCGAGGGCCGTGTCGACGCTCGAGATCGGAGGCACTGCTGCTACGCAACCGATTCTCGCTAAGCGAGCACGCTTCGATCAGATTGGCCCGGCGCTTTCGGGCGCTACCGACTCCGATATATCTTGGATCGATTAAATCTTCCCGGAGCGAACCCATCGGCCACCGGGACATCCGGGACTGCGCTTCGGGATCGCGAGCGAGTTCATCGACGCGACAGCAATCAGTATGCAGATTCGGTTGCTTGACCAAGCATAATGACGACCTCGTCGTCTTCGAAGTCATCGACGTCGTCGGCCACGCCCGCTGCAACGATTGCGCTGGCCGTTCTCACGATCACGCTCGTGGCTTCTGGCTTTCATTCTCCAGTAAGCCCGCGTCGAACGATTGGCTCCGTCAACAGAATCGAGGCACCCGCGCGTTCGTTCGACCGTCGGGCGTCCCTGCTCTGCCGTCCGCGCGCGTAAACGGTTGTCGCTCGATCGAACGACGAACGACTTGCATTTACGTCGGGGAGGCCGTTCGCGCGTGCCGGGAGGCGACGGTTGCGGCAATCAGCGATGTGATTTCATCAGCTGCGTCATAGCGAGCAAAAGCACGCGCCATTTCAGCCGCCCGATCTCGAAAGCGGTGGTCGCTCAGGACCGTATCGATGGCCGAACGCAATTGCAACGGCGTCGGTCGTTCGGTTCGAAGGTCGATCCCGCTCCCGGACCAGGCGACGCGCGCCGCAACCTCGGCCTTGTCTTCCGTCATTCCCGCAACGACCATCGGAACGGCGTGACCGAGCGCAGTCGTTACCGTGCCGAAGCCACCATTCGTGACCAACACATCGACCTTTTTCATGACGAGATCGAAAGGCAGGAACGGCGCCACACGGGCGTTCCTCGGAAGCTCGACCGCGATCTCCGACACCGGACGTCCGCCAGTCGAGACGAGCACCGTCACATCATCTCGATCGGCTAACGCTTCGAGCGTCGGCGCTACTAACTCATTGAAGTCAAAGTTCGCCAAGGTCCCTTGCGTGACGAGTACGACGCGCCGCCCGAGGGATAGTGCAGCGGCGATATCCGCCGGAAGCTCGTAGTGAGCCGGCGGCGGAAGCGCACCGACGAATCGCACGGTTTTCGGCATGTCATGCCGCGGATACTCGAATTCCGGAGCGGACGGATGGAGAAAACAGTCGGGAAGCATTACGAGTGAGTCAAAAAATGATAGCGGGAGTCGCGGGACGTCCATCGCCGACAAGATGCGATCGACGCGTACCCGTAACGGCTCAAACAGCGCTGCATCGGCCGCTTCCATCAGTGTCCGGTATTCCGCAAGCTGGGCCTGCTCGGTCGTCGGAGGAAGGCCCAGTGACGGAGGCGCACCGTCGTCGCGATGAAAGATGAGAAAGGTTACTCCTAGCGCCGCGATAGCCGGGCGTTCGGCCTTGGGATCGAGCAGGAACGGCAGCGTCCCCGCGAAGACGTCGTCCGTTAGAATGAGCTCGGCCGGGAAATCCGCGAGCGTCGCGCGTAGACCGGCGGCTTGGTCGGCGATGGTATCGACGAAGACGCATTCCATATCGAAACGAAGTCGCGGGAGGCCGGCCGGATACGTGCTGCGCTCCGGGAACGTCGAATCGATATTGCTCAGATTCAAGTCGGCGTAACCAGGGAGCGGGATGAAGCGCGCCCCGATCGACTCAACGCGTGAACGGAACACCGATCCCGTCATGAAGACGACGTCGTGGCCTGCCGCAACTAAGATCCGAGCCGTCGCACACACGGGATTGAAATGGCCCGCAAGCGGCGTAGAGGCAAGCAGTATGTTCATACTTCATTTTTCCTCAAAAGCAACGGTCGCGAGTAAGCGTTATGGCGATACCAGAAGCGCAGGTCGCCGCAACCTCCGACGCGGGGTGATGCCACAGCGTACGACCGTGAAACCATACACCTTTCGCGTCGTCGTAGCGTCCCCGGACTTCGAGTAATGGGGTCGTCTCCTCAGATCCGATCGCGCGCCAGAGTAGCCAAGCGCTCGGCGTGGCTTTTACGAGGTCGCAGTTGCATCAAGCTCAGCTACGCGACGACGTTGAGAAGGCGGCAGTGGTCGGATCGCAAGCGTCGGCGCTCGCGACGATTGCAAAGTCGATCGCGGCGTCCATATCTCACGTCGCAGCAAGGTCGGTCGCGACCTTTGACGCCGCCTCGTCGAGGCGCTCGCGCAAGCGGGCCGCGAATGTGCGCGCCTGCAATTCGATGGCTGGGTCGCGCACGAATCCTTCAGACGCTATCCGGCGGCTCACGTATGCCGAGATAGCGGCAGATTCGATGATGCGATCCCGAGCTTCGGCAACTTGCGCCAGAATACCGAGTGCGAACGTCACGAGCGCCGCGAGACCGGCTTGTCGCACATCTTCCATCGCGGAAAGCGCCAGCGAGCGAGCTTCGTCGAAGCGGCTGGCTGCGCATAGAAACGTGCACAGAACCGACCGGGCATTGCGCAAAGACGGCAAGTCGCCAAATTCCGCGGCGAGTACGACCGCCTCTCTGCTGAGGCGAATAGCCTCATTGAGGCGCCCAGCTAAGAACTCGTTTTCCGCAAAATTCCCGCGATCGGCTGCGGCGTGGGTTTGATATGCGGCCCCCCTCTCGAGCCTGACGTTGTCGCTCGCCAGCAATTCGAGAAAGAGCGAACGCGCCCGGTCGTAGTCGCCGCGCGCGGCCACGACGACGGGGAGTAATCCGCGCGCCTGCCGCTCGAAGAGTTGGTGGCCGCGCGCGCGCGCAATTCGAATGCACTCGATCGCCAACGATTCGGCTTCGTCGAGACGCTGCATTCCAACCGCGGCGAAGATGGCCTTAAGGGTGGAAGCGCAAAACAAGTCGTCGTCGCCGAGCTCTCGCGCAAGCTCGATGGCATTTTTAGACGATTCGTATGCTTCGGCGTAACGTAATGTCTGTATCGCTTGCCGACTGAGCGCTTGATGTAGCTTCGCGCGAACATAGCGTGACGAATGCTGGTTGACGGCTTGGAGCGCTGCGAGCACGTACCCGCGCCCTTCATCGGGAGCGACGAAAACAAAGTACATGCTGGCGGCCGCAAGACGAGCGCCGAGTTCAGTATCGTTGCCGTCAGTAAGCGCCCATTGTAGCGCTGCGCGCAGGTCGCCGACTTCGGCGTTTGCTCGATTGACACGTATCGCCATCGAGAGGTTCCTTAAATCGGCATCGACGAACTCTTCGGCCGCGCATAACACCGCCTCCGCGTGGCGACGTCGCGGTTTTCGCCTCATCCGCCTGGCGAAGACGCGTGGCGGCGTACTCGCGAATTGGCGCGAGAAAGCGATATCGGGTCGGCGCCTCCGAGCGGTCGACGATGACGAGGGCCGCGTCCACGAGATCGCCGAGTGCGGAACCGACACGATCTTCGTTGTCGGTGCCGAAGGTTGCACGAGCCTTTTCGACGGTCCATTCGCCAGCAAAGGTCGAGAGGTGCCGGAAGAGATGCGCGGTCCGATCGTCGAGACAATCGTAGCTCCAGTCCAGGACCGCACCCATCGTCTTGCGACTAGGCGGCCTGCCGCGCCGATACGGGTCGAGCCCGATTGCCTGCGGCAAGCGTCCGGCGAGATCGTCCAAGCCGACCGTCGCTGCGCGGGAAGCCGCCAGTTCGAGCGCGAGCGGGATGCCATCGAGCTTGGCAACGATCGCGTCGACGGCAGCCGGCTCGAGCGTGAGCGGCAACGTGGCCCCGTTCGTGCGCAGCGCGGATCGTGCTCGGTCCACGAACAACGCTGCGGCGCTGCTACGATCGAGCGGCCGAACCCGGTGAACGAATTCGCCGCCCAGATCGAGTTGCTCGCGGCTCGTAACGATGAACCGGCAGCCGCCGCTCAACGATACCAAGCGATTCATGATATCCGCGACGGCTCTGGGATACCGCTCGCAATTATCGATGATGACGATGCGAGGTTCCGATTTCAGCGCGGCGATCGTACGGGTTTCCAAGTCATCGGCCTTGCCGAGCGTTGAAACGCCGAGAGCCTGCGCGAAGACGAGCAAGACACGCTCCTCGTGCTCCGAGCGCGCCACATCGACGAACGCGACGCCGCCTGGAAAAAGATCGATCAAGCTGATCGCAACGTCGATCGCCAAGCGCGTCTTTCCGATTCCACCGATGCCGATGAGGGACACGATCGGATGCGCACCCAACGCCTCGCCGACCGTGTTCCGTTCCGCATCCCGCCCGAAAAGTGGCGTTGAACTGAGCGGCACACCCGCATACCGAGCATCGCGCTCGTTCACCGTGAATGACGTCTGCAGATCCGCGACGATGCTCTCGTGGAGAGCGCTCGTCTCTTCACTCGGTTCGACCCCGAACTCGTCACGTGCGAGTTTTCGGAACTGCTCGAACTCGCGGAGCGCGCCGATGCGGTCGCCGAGTTCGATCCGGCGTTCCAGCAGCGCGCGAACCGCGACTTCGTCGAGAGGGTCGTGGACGATGAGCCGTTTGGCGAGCACAATCGCACCGCGAGCTTGCAATTCCGCGCGGCTCTCGAGCGCGGCATGGCCGACCGCTGCCAAGCGGTCGCGCAGACGCGCACGCAACGGTTCGACCCAAGGCTCGTCGAACGATTCCATCAGGTCGCCGCGATAGAGGTCGACGGCGCGCAGAGCATCGAACGGCGGCGCCGTCGCGGCCTCGAAATCGGCTACGTCGAATCGCAGCAGCGCATCGTCTTGCCAGGCGACCGAGCGTGTGGTCGTCGTAAGCCAAGGTTGCTGGACGACCGGCAGCAAATCTCGCTTGAGCCGGTGCAGGTAACGCCGCAGGTTCGCGAGCGCCTGCGCGTTCGGCTCATCGGGCCAAAGCGCGAAGGCCGCCGCCTCGCGCTCGATGCGGCGCGCGGGCGAGAGCAAAATGAGAGCCAGCAACGAGACGGTCTTCGGCGGGACGTTCGAGCCGATGACCGATCCAGCATACCGCAACTCAGCACGACCCAGGAGCGTGACCGTAAGCTCTTCACACGGCATGGTGGGACGCTTCTGGCGGATGTTCGGCGATTCCGGCCACTTACTCACGATGCGCGGGGCGGGCCCGTCGCAGCAATTGCTTCGGATTTACGACATCGCGACGCCACGGGGACGTTTGGAAGACGCAACGCCTCTACGTTACATCACATCGGAATGGCAGTGCGTGGCCAGCCGATCCTTGCTCGACGCAAAGGTCGCCCTCGTCAGCGCCACGGTTCGATAGCAAGGAGCGGAATCATGAGCGAGACCAGTGCAGCGGACCTCACCGGCACACGAGTATCGGATGCAAGCATCGGCCGCATGGTCGAGTTGATCACGGGTTCGCTCGCGAGCCAGGTCGTTCGAACCTTTGCGGAGATGTCGATCGCCGATCTGGTGGCGGCGAATGCGGCGTCCGCTACGGATATCGCGGCGGCGGCGGGTTCGGACTTGGGCGCCATGAAGCGGCTCCTTCGCGCGAGCGTAGCCCTGGGGCTTCTCACCGTCGATGACGAGGGCCATTTCGCAGGCACGCCGCTCTCCGCGACATTACGGGCCGATACGCGTGGGTCACTCAAGGGCTGGGCGACCATCATGGGGTCGCCCGGTGCATGGCTGCCGTGGGGCAACTTCGTGGAGGCGATCAAGACCGGGCAGCGGCAGACGCTGCCGACCCTCGGGAAGGAATATTTCGATTACCTCGCCGGAGCACCGGCCGAAGCCGAAGCTTTCATGGTCGGCATGGGCGGCATAAGCGACGTCATCAGCGATCGAGCCGCGGAGATGATTGATACGGAGTCGTTCGGCGTTGCCGCCGACATCGGCGGCGCATCGGGCGCGTTTCTCTATGCGTTGATGACGCGCAATGCGAATTTGGAAGGCATCGTGCTCGAGCGACCCAACGTCGTGGCGGCAGCCGAAGCGACGGCCGATAAAGCCGGGCTGAGCCAGCGAACGAAGGTCATCGCAGGCGACTTCCTCGACGCGGTCCCGGCAGCCGACCTGTACCTCCTCAAATGGATCTTGCACGATTGGAACGACTCGGACTGCATCGAGATTCTTTCCAATTGCCGTCGCTCGATGCGCCCGGGGGGACGCGTCATCGCCCTCGAGCTCCAACTCGGCGAGATCGGCGATCCCGGTTTGTCGTCGTTAATGGACTTGAACATGCTCGTCGTTTTGAACGGCCGCGAGCGGTCGTCTCACGAGTATGGCGCGTTGTTCGCCGCTGCCGGTCTCCGCATGACGCGCGTCATGCCGCTCGATGCCCCGCTCGGCCCGTGGAGCCTGTTGGAATCTGAGGCCGTCTGAGCGTCGCAATCACCCTTGCGTTCGGCTCACCCGACCGGCTGATGGCGCAAGCGATCAAGGAAGCCGGTCCTGGAACCTACCAGATCACGCTCGCGGATATAGATGCGGTCCCACATTTCTTCGCTGCTGGGATGCGTCCACCCGAGATCACGCTGTGCCTTCGCCGACGTGTATGCCAAATGCACCCCGGAGGCGTCGACCACGTCGCGAGAAAGAATTGCGGGTAGCCCGAACGCTCGCTGCAAGGGCTCGAGCATTGCCATCTGCGGGCGCATCAGCCAGCGTGGCAACACGAGCCGGGGTGCCACGTGGCCCGTTTGACGTGACCAGCGCACGAAGAGATCGCCGATCGACGTCGGTTCGCCGCAGAAGACGTAGTCCTCGCCCATCGCCGCCTTTTCGACGGCCAGCGAGATACCGCTCGCCAGCGCATGCACGTCGACCAGAGAGTACACGGCGTCGGCTTCCCAAGCGATCGGCGGCATCGCGCGTAGCAAGTACGCCCGTAAGAAGTATCCGAAAATCGAATGATCGTTCGCGCCGACAACACCGTTCGGCATCGCGACCACCAGCGGCAACCCCCGCGCGCGGTAATCGAGCGCCACGCGATGCGCTTCGAGCTTCGATCGTTCGTACGCCGTACGACACGTCGGACCGTGGACTCGGGTCTCATCTCGCATCACGACCGGCTCGCCGGCGCGGCCACTGGGCCCGAGCGCCCAAACCGTCGACACATACACGGTGCGCGCGACCTCGGCTTCGAGTGCGGCACCGAGGACGTTATCGGTGCCGCGCACGTTGACCGCGTGCATTCGCTCCCGCGTCGCCGCGTCGGCGCCGAACTCGTACACGCCCGCGTTATGCACGACCGCGTCCATCCCGGTCATCGCTTCGCGGAGCCCGACGCGTTGCACCACGTCTCCACGAACGAGTGAGGCGCCCTGCTCGACGAGCCATCGCGCGGCGGGGCTTCGCGTATCTCGCACGAGCGCGCGCACGTCCCACGTGCGCCGGCGCATTTCGCTTACGAGCGCCTGGCCAATGAAACCCGTGGCACCGGTAAGGAGGACGCGCACGCCTACTTCTCCCTCCGTTCCCGTTCGATGTCGCCCGAAAGGCTACGTCCCGCCGCGCGCTGTCGAACGACGAGGAACCCGCTCACTTCGCCTATCGCGGAAAAGGTTGCTCGCAGTTGCGACCGCAGATTGCTCGAGGTTGCAATCGTCGCTCTCTGCGCCCACCCGAGCGTTCCGATATTTACGAATGAGGTCCAGCTGTCTCTTCGCCGGCATGGAACGTCGAGCTTCGAGTGAGTGATCAACATGACCGGTATGATGACGCGGCAACGTCCTCGGAACGTCCGCATGAGCCAAAAGAATTTGGCGGACACCGAGAGATACGAGGGTGAGGGTGTCCCAGAGTTCCCGGACAGTTTTCTAATACTACTGTGTCATAAATGATGGATTAGTGGTATACTTTATGCATGAGTGCAGAGCAGAAGCATGCAGCAGCGGCTACCCGGCGTCGCTTCAAGAAATACGTGGACAACTTGGCAACGGCTTTGGGGCACGCGGATCGCGTCGCCCCGTTTTCGTCGTACACGA
>JAABUO010003873.1_pt1 | contig 17738 bp, 22 predicted proteins | sample 5559291 | NCBI WGS metagenome assembly JAABUO01 (sample SAMN10711878, study PRJNA513372) | rock metagenome | isolation source: Antarctica rocks | place: Antarctica: Victoria Land, Finger Mt sud | reverse complement strand
GCGGGCGCGCTTCGTGCTGCGCACCATGGCACGCCTGCTGGCAGCACCCGGTGTGCCCCCGAATCCAGCTTGTTGGGCGCATGCGATTGGTCGCCCGCCAGATGCGGGCGTGGCATCTGCTGGGTCGCTTGAGGGGTCTGAGGCAGGACGTAGCGAGGGCGCCAGCGCCGGGGGTGGTCTCTCTGCGGGTGTGAGCATGCACCGCGCATGCGGCCATGCAGGTCTTGCCTCAGCACTTTGCAAAAGGTGGACGGCTCGCTGGTCCCCTGAGGCATGCGCTAGGTGATAAATTATCCGCAGCGGAGCAGGCAAACATGGGGACTGCGCATGAGCGAGCGGTCCCCAGTGCGCGAGCCGCAGCACCTGCTCGGCCGGACTGTGGCTGCGCCTGGCCAAGGGCTGACTGGGGCCTAGCCTGCCCGACGCATTTGGGAGCAAAATCGTGCGACGTGGGCGCACGGCACAGGCCCGCGCGGGGTTTAAGTCTGCAAAAGGGCGGGAAGCGTACTGGGCAGGCCTGGGCTTTGCAGGGGGAGCGTGGGCCGATGCCTGGGTTCATGCTCAGGTGCTTTGCGCTGCGGCAGCGGGCCTTAGTGCGCACGGGCGCAGTGTGCAGCACCTGTGAAGCGACCGGCGCTGGCATGCAGCCTTTCATACAGGCAGCGGCGGGGGTTGGTTTGGCGGCAATTTCGACCTCGGGGTCTGTCTCCGGCCTTGGGTTGGATGCGGCCTGGCGGACATCGGCCAGGCTGCGCTTGGGGAGGGCGGGGCATGCGCCTCCATTGGCGCTGTGCGCGCTGCCAGAGCAGTGTCGGCGGGCACGAGCCGAACATTGGACCCTGCGGCTTGAGCACCCTTGACAGCAGTATTCAGAGAAGGATGCATGATGGATGTCGCCCTGTTGTTGTCTGATTGTCTGCAGCACCGATGCCCCCTGTGTGCGCCCCATACTCGTCAGCCTGAGTGCTGCTTGCAATGCGTTTTGCTGCGTATTCTGCCCGACCCGTTGTCAGGCTGCCGGCGAGCGCTGGGGCCCTGGGAGCTCCGCCCTGGTCACCTGTATCCGGCTCGGTGGCCTGCTCCGTACAGCATGGGCGGGGCCCCGCGGGCCCGCTAGGAGGGACACGTGCCGCTTGAGTGCCTGTGCAAGGCTCGCCCAGAGTAGGCTCCTGCATTATGCAGCCCAGATTTTCTCTTAGCCCAGCTTCCTACCTTGCGCCCCACTCTGCTGGGAGTGCGCTTTGCCCCGGTCAGAGTTACGGCCGCGCTTGAAGCGGGCCACTTGAAGCAAGCTCGCGATATCGCCCTTTCGGCTTTGGCTGGTTGGCCGCGCACTGTGCGCCGCAGACCCTACGCCGCAGGCGCTGCGCCTGCGGCGGCGCGTCGCTCCACCGGAGGCGTGCGCCAACCTGCCTCCCCCGCCCCGACGCCTCTGCTGCTCGGGGCGCCACATACGTGGCTGCTGTGTGTTTCCTGCTGCTTTCAGACTCGACATGCTGTTTGTGATTCCTAGTTAGGCGCACCAACTGCGGATGCGCACAGCTGCCCTGCGGCCCGGAGCGAGGAGGCTGGTCAGGGGCAGCTAGCACAGGTAGCCAATGCTTATGCGATGCTTGTGCTAGATCGCGCTGACGGCCACTGCAGACCGTCCCTGCGGACACGCCGCCCCTCAGGGCCATGGGCGCGTTGTGTCCAAGCACTCCTGAGTTTCATTCTGCTTTTTGCAGCATGCGACCCCACATACAAACATGTCGCTTTTGCCCTCATTTATTTGTTGTTTGAGCCCTGAGTTAAGGATGGTGCAGTGAGGATGACGCAAGCCTGCCACTCGCATTGGCAGAAACGGGCAGTAATGATGGCAATGCAAGGCGCATGCGCAGCATGCTCTGCCACCTTCTATACTGCAGACCGTTTCAAGCATGCGCTCACACCCATGTATATAGTGATTCAACAACGTGCCAAGAAAGCCTGCCGCCGTATGCAAGCACAGCACGCAAACGGTGGCAAGGCGCTGACCAGGGTTCTGCAAATTGTTTGCCAAAATTGATGGGAGTTGCAGATGGGAGTTGCAGGTACAAAATGGCGTTCCAAATTACAGACTGGCACCAGGCGGCACCTCCGGTGCGGCATAGCGTGCTTCGCTAGGGCTCCTAGCGTTGCCGCGCACGCACCCAGCAGGCTAGTGCGTGCGCCGACGTGCGGCGCACGGCCGCTGCGCGCGTCCGCTTGACGGCGCCGCGCAGCACGCCCCAGCTCGCCCCGGTCCCGCGCAGGGGGAGGTGCGGCCGGCTGGGAGGTCACAGGCATGCATTTGAACTCCCGCACCCTCTTCCCCCACTGAGCCCCGGTATGGTGTTCATGGCCGGCCGCGCCTGGCGGGGCGGACATGAGGGCGGCCCTGCACGGCCCCTCGCTTGCAGGGCCGGGCCGCGCCTAGTTAAGCGACAGGTCCGCCAGCACCTGGTGCCAGCGCGTGAGCGGGATGTGGGCGCCCGCGGGCACGCCCTGTCGCGCCAGGTCCAGCAGCAGCAGCAGCCTTTTGATGGGCACCTGCGCGTCCGCCAGGCCCGCCACCGCCGCGCCCGCCTGCGCGCGCGCGCCCGGCGGCCTCGCGACGGGGCCTGCTGTCGTGGCGCGCGAGGCGCTTGCGTGCCGGCCGGGCCCGCCTCCGCGCCGCCCGCCTGGGCCCGCATGCCGGCGTGCTCGCAGGCGGGCGCACCAGGCACCTGCATGTGCAACCCTCAGCCGACGGCCGGACCGGTGGCCGCCCGCGCGCGGCCCAGCTCACAGGCGGGCCAACCAGGCCACGTGCGCGCCCCCGCATGCGCCGCGGCATGCCGCGCAGCGAGGGGCACTGGACCAGGCGCCGCCCGCCGCGCCGCACGCCGGTGGGGCCGCGCTTGGCCGGGCCCGCGCGCCACGAGCGCGCACCTCGTCGGGCGCAAACGCGTCGAGCGCCTTGAGCACCGTGGCAACCTCCGCCTCGCGCAGCGCGGGCACGTGCAGCGCCACGTTGAACGCGTCCGCCAGGCCCATGTCCGCCATTACCTGCGGCGCCGCATGCTTCCCTTACCCCCCTCTCTAAACCTAGCCCGTCCCGCACCCTGCTTGCCTGACTGCTGGCCCACACTGCGCGGCCATCGCCGGGCCCTTCACCAGGCCGAGAGAGTGCGCAGTCGCTTGCGCTCGGGACAGCTGGCTCTCCGGACGCAGTGCGATGCTGGGTCGGGTAATGCGCAGCGGCAGAATGCGGCAGCCCCTGAAAACACAGCGGCTCCGCCGAGCGAGGGCGCAGAGGCGTGCGGGCAGGCGCGGGGCGCGCCTGCGGCGCGCTGCTCGTGCCCACGACCAGCAGGCGCCGCCCCTCCGGCGGCTGCTTCTTCACCAGGACCAGCAGCGTCTGCCGCGCGGCGCTCCCGCCCTCAGCTCCCCCGGCAGACGTGCCACTCCGGCTCCCAACCGGATGCAGAGCCGCATGTACGCAGGAACACGCAAGGCTGCTGGTGCGGGCGACCAGGGCCGCTGCAGGCTGGTCCTGACGGTGCGGGCGCCTGTTCAGCTTACGCCAACGCCTCGCAAGCCGCTGTCTCGCCGCGCGCGGGCGACGCCGTGCGCGACGGTCGGGCCGCCAGCGCCACTGCATTCCAGCATAGGGTTCATGGATAGGGTCAGGGCCCGGGCGCGCCTGCAGGATGCCGTTGGAGAAGCGCGGCCCGATGGGCACGTACTCCAGCAGGCGCTCGAGGTCGTCCAGCACCACCATGGACATTGGCGACTGCGTGCGCCGCCGGCGCGCCGTCAGCATTAGAGCTAGGGGTAGGTTGTCTGCTGCCCCACTGCTCACTGAGCGCAGCTGGCAGGGCGCCTGGTTGGGGCGGAACGGCTGGCAGCAGGGGGGTGGAGGACGACAGAACCGCCGAAATGCACCGGGCGCCTTCGTCCGCTGCGACCTCGCGCTCCGCGGCACCGGGCAGCAGGGCGCCGGCCGAGCTTGGGGAAGATAGAGAAGCGACCCGGCGGGTGCACCCGGTAGGCGTCCTCAAACACCTTGGCGATCTGCGCGGCCTTGGCCGGCTCGCTGAAGCCGACCATGGAGTCCGCGCTGACCACCTTGACGAACGGGAACGCGCTCTCCAGGCCCAGCGTGGCCGCCAGCGCAGTCTTGCCCGCGCCGGCCGGGCCCTCCAGCAGCGCCGTCAGCAGCGGCGTGTGCTCGCTGCTGCGCACCTGCGCATCCGCCCCCGCGCGCGTGGGCGGCGGCCTTCCGCAGAGGCGGGCGGCGCTCTGCCTGCTGCATGTACCTCCCAGCGGCCGCAAGACTTCGGGGCGAATGGCCCATGGCCCATTGGCTCATCCCTGGCATGCCCACAGCATTGAACACCCAGCCAAGTAGCCACCGCCATGTCAGACTAGACGCCACCGGGCGGCCGCGGCTGCTCGGCGAGCGCCTGGCAGGTGTCGCGCGGGCGGCGGAACGGCGGCCCAACCCCTGAAGTTCACTCACAGCACCAACGCCAGCCCCCAGCCAGGCCCAGGCGCCCCAGGGGCGCCGCGCCTGCTCGGCGAGCGTCTGGTAGGGCGCGCGCGGGCGGCGGACGGGCGCCCCAAGCCCCGCACTCTCTGGCAGCACCGACGCCAGCACCCTGTCGGGCCGGGCGCCCCCCCGGGGGCGCCGCGCCTGCTCGACGAGCGTCTGGCAGGTCGCGCGCAGGTGGCGGAAGGGCGCCCCGAAGTCGATGATGCCGTTGAGGCAGTACGCGGCCAGCGTCTCGGTCACCGCGCCGAACGCCGGCTTGATCTCCGCCAGCGCGGCCTCAAAGTCCTCCATGCCCACCTGCGCGTCGCGCACCAGTTGTTCACGGGCGCTGCTGCGTCTCTGCAGCATCCCCGGGTCTGTCCAGTGCTTGCAAGCCAGAGAAGAAGCGGCAGCCTGCGCAGAGCGGCGACATGGTGCTCTGGCCTAGAAGGGCGGTGCACACTCATAAACATTTTGATATGAATCGACTGGCATGCGCGTGTACATGTGACAGAGCAGGCACAGCTCACAGCTATACATGCCTTTCTTTGTGCATGCAGGCGTTCTGTTTTGCGGTGCAGGGGTGCGCGCCTTGAGGTTGTCCTCGTCGATGGGCTTGGACAGGTCCGACATGTCGACCTGGCGGTTGAGCGCGAAGCTGGCCGCCGACTTGACCAGGCCCTCGATCTCGGCGCCGCTGAAGTTCCGGCAGCGCGCCGCCAGCTCGGCCAGATCCACATCGCGGCCCAGGAACGAGTTCTCCGCCATGCGCCCGGTGTGGATCTGGCGCCGGCGGGCCGCGCGTTCAGGCGCGGGCCGCCGAAACCAGGCGAGCGCAAAAGCAGGCGAGCGCGGCCGCGCGCGCTGGCAGGAGTCAGCGCATGCAGCCCCGCCTCTGCGGCAGGGCGCCTGGACGCAGCCAGGGGAGGCGGCGAGGATGCCCCGGAGAGCTGCCCATCGCGCGCTCGTGCTGCACGGCACATCACGCGCACAAGCAGGGCGCCCCCTGACAGGCAACCTTGGATGCTGCGCGCGTGACTGCGTCGCCATAGGGCCCGGTGGGGCTCCAAGTGGCGGTCACAAATGGCCCCGCCCGCCTGTGATCTCTATGCCAGGAGGGGAGCAGAATGATTGCACTGCAGCTGGCTTCCTCGTCAGCATCGTTAGACCCTTAGCTGCTGCTCCCGCGCCGCCGGCAGCGGCGGGGCGCGCGGCGGACCTTCAGGATCTGCAGGCGGCCCTGCTCGTCGGGCAGGCCGATCTCGACATGCACCTCCAGCCGCCCCGGGCGCAGCAGCGCCTCGTCCAGCATGTCCTTCCTGCGCGAGTGTCAGGGTTAGGGTAGGGCACATGCCTCCTGGCTGCAGAGGAGGCTTCGGGGCGCCCGGCAGGACGCCGAGCCCGGCCCGCTTGGGTAATGGTGCCTCCTCCGCGCACCAATCGACAGGCCGACTGTGCAGACATTGTGCTGCGGCTCCCTGCCAGAGTGCAGGCATGCGTGGCCTGGCCAAACACCGCATGCCCTCTTCCAAGCAAACCATGTCATAGCCAACAGGCAGCGCGCGGTCGAGCGCTGCATGGCGACCGCCAGCGTTCGGTCAGGGTTTGGTCAGGCACTGAGCAAGGGCGGCGCGGCTCGGCTCGTCCGCCGCGGCAAGGGCGGGCGCGCCGGTTGGTCATGCCAATGAGCAGGATGTTGTTGAGCGCATCCACGCCGTCGATCTTAGTCAGCAGCTGGTTGACGACCGTGTCGTGCACGCCGCTGCCGTCGCGCACGCTGCCGCGCGACTTGCAGATGGCGTCGATCTCGTCGAAGATGATGACGTGCAGCTCGCTCGCCGCGCCCTTGGCCTTCTCCTCGGCCTCCGCCTCCTGCGCCGCGCGCGGGGTACGTAGGGATAGGGCTAGGGTAGAGACAGTATGAACAGCAGATAGGGACAGCAGGAACAGTGGGCGCGCCCAAACAGCTCCGAACCACGACTCTGGTCTCATGCACAAGCCAGCGAGGCAGCCATCATGACAGGCGCGCATGACACGACATGCATGCGTGCCATGCAGGGGCGCACCACAAAGAGCTTGCGGATGTTCTCCTCGGAGGCGCCCACGTACTTGTTGAGCACCTCCGGCCCGTTGACCACCTTGGGCTCGCGTCCGTTCAGCATCTTGCCGATCTGCCGCGCGATCAGCGTCTTGCCTGCACGCGCGCAGGCCCTGGTATGAGTGCAGTCTTTTCTGTTAAAAGTTAACCTGCAGCTGCTGCGCATGCACGTGCGGCCTCGCCTGGCACTGCATGCTCCATCAATTGCCTGTCAACGTGCAAAGTCCAGGCAGTGGCACCCCGGTGATGCGACAGGGACAGTGATTGCAATGGCAACGCCTCCGTGAGTGGGCAGGGGTTAATACACGGCGCCGGGCGTGGGCATCAGCGCGAGCAGGCCGTGTAGGAGGCCCTTTGTTTGAGTGGCGGGTGACAAGGCGTTCATCCAGCCATGGGCGATGCCGGCGCAACCAACGTTGAACAGCACGCGTCAGATGTGACGGCATGCCGGGGCATGGATGCTGTGAGACATAACGACCGGCACGGCCAATGCGGGGGAACAGCACAGTGCGCAGGGTCGGCACCGGTGCCGGGCGGCCCGTGCAGCAGCACGCCCTTGACGTGCCGGATGCCCAGCCGCTCGACGACGGACGGCGGGAACACGCGCGACGCGAACGCGCGCCGGAAGATGGCCTCGAACTGCGCGTCCAGGCCGCCGATGCCCAGCCGCTCGAAGTTGACCTCCTTGTGCTTGAACAGCTGCGGCGTGGCGCCGCCGCGCTGCCCCTTGATCGCGAGGCCCGCGCCTGCGCCGGCGCGGGCAGCTCGCAGGCCGGCAGAGCTGCCAGTCTTCTCGCACAGTGTGCGCGTGTGTGTGCAAGATGGGGGGAGCTGCCAAGAGGTCTGCGGGTCTGCAGCCACAGGGCGGGGCTGCGGCAGTGGCTCAGTAGTCAGCAAACCCCCAGGACAGCTGCTGAGTGAGCACATCATGGTGAAAGACTGCCCTAGCATCAAGGCCACCTCAGAGCAGCGCACAAACGTGGAGCTTACCCAGAGAGACACACATGCGCATCCCTGTACAACTGCGACTTCGCACCCGCAAGCCTGCAGGCAGGCGGGGAGCTGCCGCCCACGCGGCGCACCGGCGGCCACCTCAAACACAAAGGCGGTGGCGGGCGCGAGCATGCCGCGCGGCGCGCCGCCGCCGGCGCCCGTAGCGCCGGCCACCAGCACGCTCGCGACCGTGAGCAGGAAGTTGGTGCCCTGGTACTCGAATGTGATCACCTGCTCCTGCGAGACCACCTGCGGCAGGCATGCAGGACAGGGTGGGCTCAGGGCTAGGGTGAGGATGGCAGGCACGGCAGGCACACGCCGCATGTGCCCCGCTCTCACAGCCACTCCTGCTCTCTTGCCGCACCGGGGGACGTTCCCATGACCCTCTCTGCTGGCACCGCGCGCGCACCACAGCCAGCGTGCGGCACCTGGCGCTCAGGGCGCGCCCCACCTGATGCAAGGACAGGGCCACCAGCCCTCTCGCGATAACTGGGGCCTCGCCCTGCATCTAGCTGCATGCCAGGCCTTACAGGACCCACGAAGCGCGCTGTGCACGATGCGCCTGATCCAACCCAGCATCTGGCCATCCAACCCAGCCTAGGACGCTACCACTACGCGCCGCTCCTGCCCCTGGACGCGCCCCAGCAAACGCGCGGCCCGTGTACCCCAGAAGTAAGCCATCCAATCACCGTAGCTGACCCCCCTGTAGTGCATCGGAACGCGCCGCACCTGCCCCTGGAAGCGCGCCAGGAGGTGCGCGGCCAGCGCCGGCGCGTCCAGCTCCAGCGGCGCGGCGGCCGCGGCCGCGCGCTTGGTCGCCAGCGGCGCCAGCTCGGCCGTCACCAGCGCCGCCTGGAGCCCGGCCGGCGGCGGCTCGAACGGCCGCACCGACACGCGGTCGCCGCCGGACACGCGCACGCACTGCCGCGGCCCCGCGCGCCGCTCCCTCAGCCGCAATGACGTCCCGCACTTCCGCAGAGAGGGGTGTGGCAGGTGACTCTTGGCTCGGCACTTATACAGACCACTGCGAGTGCAGGTCGACAGGTGCGCAAGAACTTTTGGGGCCCGTGCGTGCGCTGCACGCTCCTCCCTCGCCTCTCCTTTCGCCTTCACTCGTGAGAGACCTTAGCTCGGTCGTGCAAGTGGCAGCTTGCCTACCGAGTGGCAATCACTGCGCGTGACTGGCGGCAGCACAGCACAGAAGGAGCTTCATAACTACAATACTGACAAGCTGCCACGGTACCTTTGTGTGACGGCCAAGAACCTGTCGCCAAGAACTGCGCACCTTGCGCTGCACCGCGTTGAGCCCGAGCGAGCCCGGCGCAATTGCTGGATCCTGGCGCACCGAGAAGACGCTGATGCGCAGCACACGCCTGTCATGTCAGCCAACAGCAAGCCGTGCTGCGTGCCACACCCTCTGGGAGCAGCAAAGCACGGCCAAGCACGTGCGCGTATGCAGGTCCACTGCTGTGGCGTAGGATGGTCCAGCACAGGTGGCGAGCATGCAGTGTGCAGGCCCCGTAATCGAGCCTCACCAGCTCCCCAGCTCAACATAGGCCCAGGCCGCAAGCGGGTCGCTCGGGCTTGTGGAGATGAACCCGCAGTTCGTTTTGGCATGCTCCTGATGCACAGAGAGCAGCGCTGTCAGCAAGCAGGCCCTGCAGTGTCAGAAGAAGCAGAAACCGCGGCGCCACCGCTCGCACATTGCTCGGACTGTTGGTGACTGTTACAGTAGTAGTCTCTGGGCTTGCGGAAGCTCCGTCCCTCCCACTCCCCTTGCCCCACATATCTGTGCTTAGAGAACTACATGCTCGCCCCTCACATGCTGGGCCCCAGGCACATCACTCCACTGCCTGGCGCTGCCACTGAAGCTGGCCCGCCGCTGTCTTGTATCTGCGCACACTTGGGCCTGTCTGATGCACCTTATTCAGGTGATGTTTTATAGCATTTTTACTGAGCTTTCCCCTTGGTCCCAAGGAAAAGCTTCTCCTTACCCAAAAAAAAGCTTGCGACCCTGGCGCGCCTAAATTGGCCTTCACTGTCAAAATTTGGTTGTGCTGCAGGTCGCGGTGCACGCGCGCGCGGTGGATAGGGCCGCCAGCGGTCCAGCAGTATAAAAGCAAGAGACACCGCCGCTCGGGATGACCGGGAAACGGAAGCTTCCCAGCGTTGAAAGCGCGGCTTTGGTTGCTGCGCGGAAGCTCGTGGAAGACGCGGACAAGGAAGTTGCGCGGAAGAAGAGGAAGAGGCGCGCATCACGAATGCAGACTCCTGCTGGCCTGAAGGGCGGGCGCCAGTGATTGCTTTACGCAATGCGGCTGTGCCACGTCCAGCGCGCGCGGGTCCCCATGCGTGCATGTTCAATTTTGGGAGTGTCTGCCTGCGTGGGTGCCCCTGCCGATATCTAACTCGTGTGCGCTCGCAGCCTTGCTTGGAAGGAATACTACGGAGAACACAAGGACGAGATCCTTGCGAGGCGCAAGAAGCGCGAAGCAGCTGCAGCTGCGGCAGACTCGCAGCAGGTGCCTTCCGCGGCCGCGGCTACGCACGGCCAAGCCGCGGCCGCTGCGCAGCCCACGGCTACAGTACCCATCAGGGCGGCAGCGGCGCCGGGCGCCACTGCAGGCGCGGTCAAGCCGGCCTCTGCCGCGCCTGGCACAGTGGCGAGCGGCGGTCGCGGCCGCGGTCGGTGCGCAGCACATGGTGAGCAGCCGCTGCCCGCGGAGCCAGCAGACGGGCCGCAGCGCGGCAAGCGCGCCCGCACGGGGGGGCAGCCGCCAGCTGCGCAGGACCAAGGCGCGGCCGGTCGGCCAGCCGTGGCCACCGCGCCTGCCGCAGCGGACGGGGCGCCGCTCGACGCAGAGGCAAGCGACGGCGGCGGCGGCGGCCGCCGCGCGACGCCTGGAGAGCAGGCGGTGCCTGCGGAGGCAGCAGATGAGGCGTATGGCGTCCTCGGTGAAGCCGCGTGCTGCGAGCCCGGCGCGCTAGCCAGGGCGATGCCTGCGCCGCTCGCCAACAGGGCCAGCGGCAAAGCGTGGCTGCTGTGGTGCCTCGAGTCGGCCTTGGCGATAGTCCGGCACTCCACCGAGGCGGAGCTGGCATCATGCCCTGGTGCTTCTGACTGTGCTGGATACATGCCCGACTGAGCACAGCACTCACAGCGTCTAGAAGGTTGGGAGTGTGGTGGCGCCAAGCAAGCTGGCGCTAGCTTTGGCTGTTGCTGCTGCCCGATTCGTGTATCAACGTATGTGCAATGCCGGCACCCGCTATGCCTTGGTGGGACTGGCAGTCATTACTTGCTGTTGTACGGACTTGCAACGACCTTCAGGCGACCTTGTTGCAAGCACCAACATTCAGCAGGCTCGCAGTGCAGCACAGCAAGCCCACAGGCGTACTGCAGAGCAGTGCAGGTCACATCGTGCCACCTGTGTTGGTGGCAGGAGCAATAGTTGCTCTCAAGACCTCTTCGGCACAGTGCGCGCGCGCAGCGCATACATACGCACCTGCCGCGCCCCATGCGCGTCAGCCAGCCCGCGCGGCGGGAGAGCGGCGCTGCCGGCGCAGCAGGCGCGAGCAGGGCGGGCACGCCAGCCGGGCGGCTATGGGCGCGCCTTGAACAGCTCCTTGGGGAAGCTGCGCTGTAGGATGTTGTACTTGACGACCAGCCCCGCGCGCTCGAAGAGCTCCAGCAGGTACTGGTTGCTCCGCGTCAGGCTGCTGTCCTCCTGGCGCCCCGCCCGCAGACAGGTCGCGCTGTGTGGGACCCCGGCCACCCTCGGTCTGCATGCTGTGTGCGCGCCATCACCGTGGCCCCAGGCACAGACACACGCATCACGCGCACAGGCATGCAGCGGCAGGCCACAGAGCGTGCTAGCAGGGAGGTGCGCGCGAGTCCACGTCCGCCTAGTGTGTGCAACAGGCCCCACTGGTGCACTGTGCAGGAGGGCACGGCCGTGGCAGGAAGGGCACCTTGTCTACCACGAAGCCGGACGCGCACACATTCTCCTTGATCACGATCAGCCCGTCGGGCGTCAAGCCCATTTTCAGCCGCTCAAAGTAGGCCAGCGCGTCGTCTGCGGCACGCGCCAAGCGCCCCACACATGCGTCATGATACCATGGCACCCAAGAGGCTGCGAGCAAAGGCTGCAGCAGCTGTGGCGACACCAGGCGGCAGCAGCTGCAGACGGCACAGACAGAGCTGCCAGGTCAGCATGCGCTGCCTGCGGCTGCATGCAAAGCCCAGGCCGCGGGGCCGCACCGTCTGTGAGGTAAAGCAACGCCCACTGCATCCAGACGAGGTCGTACCTGCACGCTCACAGTGACTACCCTAGCACATTGACCAAAGCATTCGGACCACCGGTGGCAAGTCACAGAGGCAGCCACTGCATGGGCGAGGGCAGCATAGTAGCACAAGCCCGCCCATGCAGCGCACGCAAGACACAGCCACAGATGCGCGAGGGCGCGCGCGCGCGCGCCTCTTGGGCGCGGGCGAGAAGGCCTGCAGCCCCATCTCGAAGAACCCGGCTGCCGCATGCCCGGGCGGGTAGCCGCGCGCCGCGCCGGCGGCGGCGGTGCCGCCGTCGCCGGCGGCGCCGCCATCGCGCGCGCTGGTGCTGGGCGCCAGGCTGGCGCGCGCGGCGGCCAGCAGGTGGCGCGAGGGCTCCACCAGGTCCACCTCGGCGCAGTGCGCCAGCAGCAGCTGCTCGGTCACGCGGCCCACGCCCGCGCCGCAGTCTGCGGGCGGCCGCGCCGTCAGGGGCCGTGCAGGGGCGCCGCTGTCCCGCCTGCCCCTGCCGCCAGGGGCTCTGCGTCCCAGGGATGCGGGCGCGGCAGGCGCCCGGCCCGCCCGGCGCGTGGCGCAGCTTCAAGCAGGCGAGCCTGCCAGGCAGCACTGACCGAGGGCGGTGAGCGTGCGAACTTTGCACGAGGCAAGCCTGGAAGCCCTGGTCTGGTGACACAGCGCATGGGGAGGGCCCGTGCAGGCGGGCGTGCCCAAGCCGACGAGCCGCCTGCTGCCCGCCGCGGCCGCGTCCAGCTGCTTGGCGAACGCCTTGCGCAGGAAGGTGCGGCTCTCGGCGATGTCGCAGCTGTTCAGGTGGCCGAGCCCGGCGAGCACGCCGTCGTAGGTGGCCGGCTGCGCGTCCCAGTGCGCGACCGCGGGGGCGTACCAGGCGGCCTCCTTGTCGCCGCTCACGCGCTGCCACAGCTCCTGCGGGCTGCTGTACGACTCCTGCGAGCCGCGGCCCTGGAGTTTGAGTATCGGGCTTGGATGTGGCGGCGGCGCCGGCGGTGTGTTGCCCGGCGATGCATTTCGTCCTGCTTCAGCACAGTGCAGGAAGCTCGCAGCGCGGACAGCGCACATTGCCCTCGCCGTCCCAGCCGGGCTGCTCCATCAGTTCACAGAGCTGATTGCGCAGAGCAGGCCCTCTGCTGGCACTAGCGCGGCTCCCGCCCCTTGTTGATTGCAGCACTTCAGTTCCTGTGCAACTGCGCTTGACCTCCTGTAGCAATTGCGCGACCGACAGCTCTGCTTTTTATCGAAAGCAAGGGCACAGTCCAACCCTCTGTGAACTGCCAGGATGTCTTATGAGCCAGAGCTCCGGTCCTCCAAGGAGCAACGATCCACCCTCCGCTCTTGTATGGGCCTGACGCGCTAGACAACGCAGTGTGCCGCCTGGTGCACGTTAGCAGCTTCCACCGCTTGGTGCGCGGATTCTGCTGAGGAAGCAAGCGCACTGCAACCCCCACGCACGACCTCAGACTGCCACGCCAGACTGGTCGCGTTGCACTGCACCGCCGTTGGCGTGAGTTGGACGGCTGGTGTATGGTATGAAGGTGCGCTGCCGCCGGCGAGCACGCTCTTGGCACGCACGCGTGTCACTGCTGCTGCTGCCGCTGTTCGGCGCAGCGTCAGCGTCATCCTGCTTGGCCGATAAAAACCGTACTGAGGTCAGCGCCTCATCCGCGGGCGTGCTCACGCGGGGCCGCCGCGACCCGCAGCGGGGCCCCGTGCTGCGCACACAAGAGGGCCAGGAGGCCGCCTGCCTGTGCAATGATGAGGAGAGCTGCGAGGCATCGGACAGCAGCTACTCATACGTGCAGCGGTAGGGCTCCCGCTGCGCCCGCCGCCCTTGCGCCCGGCCCCGCACGACGCTGACAGGCAGTGCGCACGCTGCCGCTACTCAACAAGCTTGTCTCCACGTGTGCTGGGCAGAGGCCACCCTATGGCCAGCGCGCTGCACGATGCAGCCCTGTCAACGCGCGTAGTAATAACAATACAGGGAAGCGTGCGCGCACTGCTGCGTGCAAAACGTGCCAGCTGTGTCACAGTGTGTACAAGAGGGCGCTGCCGCCGCTCGCCCTGGCGACTGCTGTGCAACAAGCGCAGCATCTGTCTGTATTGAAGTAGGTCAAGGGTACACTATGGCACAGGAAGCGCAGTGCCAACCAAGGCCCCGAACGTAAGCTCGCCCTGAGCATGCTGTCTTATGCTCCACAGGGACGCAGAGGTGAGCAATGGCAGCCATGCTGCTCCTGCGGCGCCGGCGCCGGAGGCCGCACCGCCGCCTCCGGAGTGGCCCGGGCCGGCACCGCCGCGCGACATTGACGTGACTGACAGCGACGACGAGGACACAGCCGGCGCAGCTGCGCCCAGCGACGACGGCTTCTCTGACATCGGCCAGCCGGGCGACACAGAGGTGCGCCTGCAACTGAGTTATACAGCGGTCCCGCTCAGGCTGTGAGCAGTCGGCAGACATAGGGTCCATACTACCTAAGCTGGCTCTTTGTATACGCGTGCTGCTGGGGTGTTCATGTCTCTGTAAGTGCCGCTTGGATAATCATGCAGGCCATCGCTGGAGAAAGTTGGCGTACATCTTGAACAGCATATTAGGCACATTTTGCTGGCGTACATGGTGTGGCGCCGTGATGCCGATGTGTGTGCTGCCGCCAGGTGGTGTACGTGCGCGAGGGCGTGGCGGTCTGGCCGACGCGCTCGGAGCGCATCGTGGGCCGCCTGAGCCTGATCAGGCAGCACCGCGTCCTCTTCCTGTCCTGGCTGCCGTACGCGCCCGGCGCGCTCGCGCCGGACGGCGTGTTCACGCCCGTGCCCGCAGACGCGGCGCCGGCGTCGCCAGCGCGAGGTCAGGGCCCTGACCCTGTCCCTCCATGCGCAGCTGCTCCCTGGCTAATGCGCTGCCTTGCAGGCTGTCTTTGCCCGGTGCACCCACGCTTTGCTGTGGCCCCAAGCCTCACACAGTGGTTTTTAGGTCTGCTGACATGGAACATGGTGTCTGCTAGATAGTCTTTCGCATTTGTGCTCTGCTGATCGTCATGCACGAAGAGAGCCAGGGTCGATGCCAGAGCTCGCCCCGAAGCCGCGCACTCGCTTGTCGCTGCAGATCACCTGCCGTGCAGCGGCCTCCGGCTGCCGCGCGGGCGCCTGAGCGGACGCGCGCGCGCGGGGCAGACCGCACAGCGTATGCGATCCACCCGCTGCCGCTGTCCGAGGTGCGCGCGCTGCGGCGGCACACGCCCGCGCTGGGCGGTCAGCACGTCGTGCTGGTGCTCGGCTCGGGGCTCACGCTGCCGCCGCTGACATTCAGCGCCGGCGGCGTCAAGGCGTTCTTCGCCGCGCTCAAGCAGGCGCGGCTGCCCCGTCCTGGCTGCCTGTGCGAGTCGGTGCCAGGCAACCATGCGTGTGCCTGGCCAGGGTGCAGGGTTAGGGTTATGCCGTCAACGCTCCAAGCCAGTGATGCGCAGTACGAGTCTGTTTCGCCTATTGAGAGCATGCTGCCTCAGCGAGTAATGAGAGCGGCCTGAGCGGGTGTGGCACCACCCAGATGCTGCAGAGCGCTCGGCGCGTGATTATGTCGAGACATGTCCGTAAGTCAAGGCGCGCGCGCGTGCAGCACGTGCTCCTGGCGCGCTCGGCGGGCGAGCCGGAGACGTACCTGGTCAACGACACCGCGGACCCGCTGCAGCGCTCGCTGACCAGCCTGGAGCTCAGCGACGTGCTCATCGGCGCGCCGCCGCCCGGCGCCTCGGCCACCTTTGCGCCGCCGGCCGGTGCGCCGCGCCGGCTCGGGCCAGCTGGGCTTGCTCTTTGTACAGGATAGGGGACGTGGGGTGCACGCACTGGTTGCTCATTTGTTGCGAATTAAAAGTGAGAAAGAGTATGCGAATGTGCTGAGCATTCTCAGGTGGCCATCCGTGGGTGGCTTGGCGTTGTGCGGTGCCTTGCGGCAGGAGCGTGGCGAGAGAGGACAAGGCAGTGCAGTCTCAGTAAAGGTGACTGTAGACGGTGTCAGTAACGTGCGCTGCTTCGCGGCAGGCGCGTCTTTGGTGGCACACGGCAGAGCAGCGCTGCCGGGCCGTGCTCGTGTCAGGCTGACCGTGCGGCGCGCCTGGCGGCAGGGCTGTCATGGGGCGGCGAGAGCGAGGCGTGCGGGCGCGGGTGGCTGCTGGCCGACCTGCTGGGCGGCTCGGTCGCGCGTGTGCGCTCCTTTGCGCGCGAGACCACCTCGTCGCTGCTGGCCGCGTCCGCGCTGCTGCCGCCGGCAGACACGAGCGGTGCGCGCACGCGGGCTGCATGCAGGGAGAGGGGCACGGCCATGGTGTCGCTTGCTGTTCTGCAAACTATGTACCATTTTGCAGCCTTTCTGCTCAAGTCAGGCAAATAGCCATTTCAGGTTGTATTCCATGCCTTGGCAGTGAGATGAGGTACAGTAGCCCTCAGCATTGCATCCAAATGCAGCAAACCTTGCATTGAAAACTGGCAACTGACTTTGTCGTGCCTGCAGGTGCGGCGCCTGCAGCTGCGTTGCTGCGCAACGGCCGCTCGGATGCCGTAGATGCGGCCGCTGTGCCCGCGGCCGCCCCGCCCACGCCGCCTGCGCTCGCAAACGGCAACGGCTACATGGCCAACGGCGCCGGCCTCGGCGCTGATGGGCCGCCTGCCGCCGCCAACGGCGCCCGCAGCCAGGGCTGCCTGGACGCGAGCCCGCTGCTCGCCGCGCCGAGCGGCGAGCTGGGCGCGTGCGAGGGCGAGCTGGGCGCATTCGAGCTGGTCGCGCCCGCGGCGACGGGCGGCGGCGGCGAGGGGCCGCGCGGCGCGCCGCCGCCGCCGCCGCTCAGCCTGGAGGAGTGGGGCTCCTTCCTGACCAGCGAGGGTGCGCCGCGGCCGTGCAGGCCGTTTCCTTTATGAAGGCCGCCTATGGTGGTGGCCTTGCGCTGTCAAGCTCTGTTCTGAGCTGGCATGTCGTCAGCGGTGGCGGGACGTATCGCGAAGCTGACAACTGGCGCGGGGGTTGAGGCTGAGCACTCAGCCTCAAAAGACGCGCCCCAAGCAGCTCCATTGTCAGCGTGCTCGTCAGGCCGGGGCAGGGTTGGCGGTCGTCCGCGACGACGAGCGGTGTGAAGTTGGCCAGTAAGACACGCTGTGCGGCCAGGCGGGGCGGGCAGCCCGCGGAGCCATGCTCACTCAGCCTCGCTGGCGCAGGGCGCGTGCGCGGCGAGCGCGCGCTGCGGCAGCGCGTGCACGAGAGCGGCGTGCAGCCGGCCGCGCGGCGCGAGGTCTGGAAGTTCCTGTTGGGCTTCTACCCGATGGACTCGACCGCGTCCGGGCGCGCGGCGCTGCTGGTGCCGCCCGGCTGCCGCACCGTCTGGTGATCTTCTGGTGGACAGCTTTTGCCCCTCGCATCAAATGCGGTTGTATGAGAGTGTCTGTACAGCGTCATTTCTCAGGACTGTCAGTTGGTAGAAGGGCAGATGTGTCATCTCTGCTGATGGCACTAGCGTCGCATCGTGCTGAGCAGCCTGAGTGCAGCCCTGAAGTGCAGCCCTCGACAGCGCTGCTCGTGCTGACCTCTGCTGCGGCGCGCGGCAGGCGGCGCGGCGCGGCGAGTACGGCCGCCTGAAGGAGCAGTGGCGCAGCATCTCCAAGGCGCAGGCCGCGCGCTTCAGCAAGTGGCGCGAGCGCCGCTCGCGCGTGGACCGCGACGTGCGCCGCACCGACCGAGCGCAGCCGTTCTTCGCGGGCGAGGGCAACCGCAACGTGCGCACGCTGCGCAGCCTGCTGCTCACGTACTCGCTCTACAACTTCGACCTCAGCTACTGCCAGGGCATGTCCGA
>JAABUO010003871.1_pt1 | contig 17754 bp, 16 predicted proteins | sample 5559291 | NCBI WGS metagenome assembly JAABUO01 (sample SAMN10711878, study PRJNA513372) | rock metagenome | isolation source: Antarctica rocks | place: Antarctica: Victoria Land, Finger Mt sud | reverse complement strand
CACACTGTGGCAGCGTTGATTATTCTTCCAATTGTTGCAGAAATCGGAGAAGGGATGGAGGACCCTCATCCACGGCTCCTCGTGATGGGCTCAGTTCTGATTTGCTCCTGTGCGATGGCGTTGCCGACCAGTGGCTTTCCTAACATGACTGCAATCATGATGGAGAACAATGTGGGAAGTCGCTATCTTACTGTGAAGGACTTCATTTACCGAGGAATCCCTTCTTCTTTGATTGCGTACACACTGGTGGCTACTCTCGGATATGTGTTAATGTTGGCGGTAGATTTGTAGAGATGTTTCGGGCTTGTATATACCCATTCGTCTTCATGAAACATGACGACTCGTTGGTTGCGGGCTTATAGGCCAAACGCCCTTCTCGGAGTTACCAACTGCGCTCACGTGACTTTTAGGCCTTCGAATTTACGTGACCTGGTGAGTTGCGAGTTTTTCTATACAGCGCCGACGTTAAGTCAAGGGAACAAACACTACTTTCAGAGCAGCACTTCCTTGATGGAAGACCCATCACGCATATCACTGGAAGTAATTTCAAGATCACGATTCTCGCATCCTGTACGAACCGAAATCGAAGTTGATATTCGACAACCAGTACATGTACTGAGGACTTCATTAGCCACCAATCTTGGTATCTCTGCTCGGCGACTACGCATAACAGACTCGAATGGATCTGCATTGAACTTTGAGAAAGTCCCCCTCGACAATGGTTTGAGACATAAGTCCAAGATTATCATAAAGGACTTGGGTCCCCAGATTGGATGGAAGACGCTCTATATATTTGAATATCTGGGACCTCTGGTAATTCACCCGCTTGTATATTTTTCCACGAATACACTTTATGGTTCCACATTCTCACACTCGTACGAGCAAAAAGTCTTGCTAACTTTGTGCATGTTGCACTTCTTGAAAAGAGGACTTGAAACAATCTTTTTACACAGGTTTTCGGTAGAGAGTATGCCAGTTTTTAATATTTTCAAGAACTGTGGACACTATTGGTTTCTGTCAGGTCTTAATCTTGCTTACTGGCTTTACTCTCCCGAAAGAGCATATGACAATAATTCAACTTTGGTCAACTTTTTTTGGATAACCTTGTGGTGTTTTTCAGAGATTTCAAATTTTTATACACATTTGAAGCTTGTCAAATTGCGGCCTGTAGGAACAAGAGTTCGTAGCATCCCTACTGGATTCGGGTTCGATTTGGTGACATGCCCAAACTATTCTTTCGAAACGCTTGCTTGGATCGCGTTCGTCGGTATCTCCAGAAGTTACGCCGCAGCCTTATTTACTTGTGTCGGCGCTATACAAATGTTCCTTTGGGCACAAAAAAAACGCCAGCGTTACAGAAAGGATTTCGGGAGCTCTTGGCCGCGTTCACGAACGCTTCTTGTCCCATGGATTTTGTAATTATTCACAAACATTAATACTGTAGTTAGATGGTGTTACGTAACTCGTATTGTACTCGAGTACGACTAGTCTATCTATTAGTAGAATAGTGGTTTGCAACTGCCTCGACGACGATGACGAAAAACAATTGATTATGGAAGGAGCAGATCTCACGAGTATCCTTACCACGAGCTCTTTGAAAAGCGAATTCATCATATGGATCTCTCAAATCATCGATGCCATGGATCAAGATTTCCAAAGATGCTTTGCAGATTTGAATACGAATGACATACACTCCAAATTCGATCGCCTGCAAGTTGAAAGCAAAAAAGAACCAGAAAAGGCGAATGAACATAAAGCGAGCTTGGCTTTCTCAAGGGAATCAAAGGACAAGATGCTACAGAATTTCGATGCTTGGAAGACTCGTATATTAGAGCGAGTCGGAGAGGCCATCAACGCCACTAGTGCGACACGCGATAATGATGCCGACGAGAAGTGCAACCTCGTGCATACGCTCTCGAAAGATCAATTAGCTGTTTTGTGTCATTCACTGCTTCTTCTTCTGTTGAGCTTGGAAGTCTACGACGCTCGCTCGAGGGTACTCATGAAACGACTTTACGTCGTTTGTGGCTTAGATCCGATGACTTTGGTGGGTTCAGAGAACTCGGTGGCTGCAGCGCTTGTTAAGGCCGCCAAAATGAACGGAGATGAGGAAAGTCAGAAGCGGACTAAGGAAAATGCAAGTAGCAGGAAATGGAAAATAGGACTAGCTGGTGTAGCTGGTGGAGTATTGGTGGGAATAACAGGAGGAATTGCTGCTCCCTTTGTTGCCGCAGGCCTGGGAACTGCGCTTGGAGGCATCGGTCTTGGTGGTGTTGCTGCTGGCTATCTTGGAGTACTTGCATCTTCTTCGGCAGTCATTGGAAGTCTCTTTGGGATCTATGGGGGCCGAAGTGCTGGAAAGATGATGCAGCGTTTCGTTACTGATGTTGCTGATTTTTCATTTGTGCCAATTCACCACGAAGAAGGCCGACTTCACGTTACAATTGGCGTCACTGGCTGGCTTACTGAAGCTGAAGAGGTGGCAGAACCTTGGAAAGTTCTGAGTTCAAGTGGTGAGCAATATTGTTTGAGATGGGAAGTCGACGCACTTACTAATTTGGGAAAGGCATTACAAAAACTTTTGAAAAGCTATGCCTTCAGCTACGTGAAAGCAGAAATCATCAAACGTACAGTACTTGCAAGTTTGATGACAGCACTTTGGCCTTTGGGTCTGGTTAAGGTTTCAAGAATAATTGACAATCCATGGTATTTCACCGACTGAAAAAGGCTAATTTCAGGAATATTGCGTACATTAGAGCACAGAAGGCCGGGGATGTGCTAGCTGATGTCATAGTGAACAAATCTCAGGGCGAAAGACCGCTAACACTCATCGGATTTTCTCTCGGCGCTCGTGTAATATTTTCCGCTCTGCAGAATCTCGCCTCCCGCAATGCTCTTGGTCTAATCGAAAATGTCTACCTCATGGGAGCTCCTGTGAGTAAAGACACTACCGAGTGGACGCGAGCCAGGACAGTCGTGAGTGGTCGTCTCGTCAATTGCTTTTCGGAGAATGACTACATACTCGGCTTTCTCTTCCGGAGCATGAACTTGAGAATGGGAGTTGCTGGCTTGCAAGCTATGTCAGATGTTTATGGTGTAGAGAATATCGATGTGAGTGAATTGATCGAAGGTCACCTCAGATATCGATATGTACTTGGTAAAATACTCCGAGACCGTATTGGTGCAGAGGATATCGAGGAAGGTGCTATTATCGAACAAATCGGCAAAGAAACTCAAGCTTCAATGCCAGCACCCGCTGAACTTACGGAAAGCAGTAAAGAAGAGTCTCTTGACCAAATAGCAGATGAAATCGAGAAGGAGAGAGAATCTCGAGCTGCTCTCAAAGGCCATGGAAAGGAAGAGGATGAAAGTGAGCCATCGAAGACAGTGACGTCCAAGTAATTAGACAAGTGCAGAAAGGATGGTTGTTTGGTTATTGTATACACTGTCCTTGCGGTTCACCTTCCATTGCTGATTTTGAAATCCTCGTATAATTTCAGTACATCAATTGTGATTTGCCGCGAAAGTTCTGGTAATGCGTTTTCGAAGTGACGTAGAGCGACATGAGGGGCATCCGCTTTTTCCCGCATGGCACACAAGCCGGCTTGCTGACAAAGAGCAGATATTTCAGCACCAGAGCACCCTTCAGTTGCTGTCACCAGTGACTCTATCGAGACGTCATCTGCAATGCGCATCTTATGAAACAAAATCTGCAGAATTTCTTTCCGGGCTGCGCAATCCGGTGGAGCGACGTAAATTAGCCTGTCCAATCGTCCAGGTCGCAAGAGTGCAGAGTCCTGTCCATAAGTGAGTGTTCTTTAATATCTTACGATGCAGTCAGGTCGGTTTGTAGCAGCCACGATTGTCACACCAGCAAGTGCCTCAATTCCATCCATCTCATTTAACAGTGCAGCCAATACTCGATCACTGGAAGCTTCTACAGACCCTCTCGTCATGGTAAGTACTTCTATTTCATCCTTTGTCAATGGTGTGCTTGCTCGCACTTACAAAAAATATGATACTTGGACTTGCGGAACGAGCTTTACGAAATAGTTCACGTACAGCTCGCTCACTCTCACCAAGGTATTTGGAAAAAAGCTCGGGGCCTTTCACTGCAATGAAGTTCAAGCCAGTCTCTGTCGCTAACGCTTTCGCGGTAAGTGTTTTGGAGCATCCCGGGGGCCCGTAAAGAAGAATTCCCTTGGGAGCAGAGATGCCAAGAGCGCGAAAATCTTCAGCGCGCTGGAAATCAGCATAGACCAGGTTTTGAACTTACTGTTAGCGGCCATTCTACTGCCTCAATGAGCGCCTGTTTAAGCTGCTTTTGGCCCCCAATATCCGTCCACTTTGTATTTGGCGGTTCCATAAAAATCTCACGCATTGCACTTGGTCGTATTTTGGCAAAAGCACGTTTCACGTCGTCACTCTTGATATACATCGCATCAGCCTCTATCTTCTGATTAATAGCTCGATCCACAGCATTTAAGACAGATTCACGGTGTAAAGCAGCTAGATCTGCACCGACATAAGCATGAGTACGCAACGCAAGATCTTCAAGGCCGCCGACATTAAGCTGAAGTGGTGAGCCATCAAATAGTATCCGAAGGATCTCGAGTCGGGCAATTCTGTCAGGTATGCCAATCTCGATCTCCCGCTCAAAGCGACCAGGGCGTCGACTGGCATCATCCAAGTAATTGGGTCGATTTGTCGCACCAATTACACAGACCCTACCCATGGTCTGAACTCCATCCATCAAGGATAGCAGAGTAGAGACAAGGCGTACTTCTGTTTCAGAGCTCTCTACTGTCCTCCGCGGAACTAAAACGTCAAGCTCATCGATCAAAATGATACTCGGTTGCGATAGACGTGCACTCTCAAATACCCGTCGCAGTTTTTCTTCTGATTCTCCTTGGTACTTGGAGACAATATTTGGCCCCGTTACTGTAAATACTGCAGCATCGGTAGTGTTCGCTATTGCCTTTAAAAGATAAGTCTTGCCGGTCCCGGGAGGGCCGAATAATAGAATACCCCCTGGAGGGGAAGCACCGAGTCGGGAGAACAGCTCGGGCCTTTCGAGCGGAGTTTCTATAATTTGTTTGATTGACGCAATTTGCCGAGAAAGTCCTCCAATTTGATCGAATGTGATTGTTTCATCTTGTTTTCGTGTCTTTTGATCCAAATTTAACTCCGTCAACTTTCCATACTCATATACATTTATAGCCCGCGACTCAATTGACAGTGTACTAAGACATTCTTCGAACAGAATTTCCGTCTGTTGTACCTTTGAGACCTTTAGCTTTATACAATTAGCATCCGAATTCACCGTAACAATTTGTCCTTCAAAAACAAAACCACATTCACCTTGTTAATTAGTATGTTTTAAGTAGTCCCATACATAGCTGTTCTCTTGTGTTCTGCAATACCTGCTTAGTAACATTGCCAGTTGCTGCGGAGTCTACTTCAACCAAGACCGATTTGGCCTTACGTAGTGTGAGACACTTTCGAAGGCACACTTTGTCTCCCAGGTTTACTTGAAGATGTTCACGCACCTCGTCGGACAATTGTATGACTATTGTAAGCTTCCTATCGCAGCACACTACCGTCAGCATTAATTGGCTTCGCACTTGGGAATGCCGAAACTATTGTCTGGCTTCCATGTTCCAACCAGACGCAAAGGAGATCGCCGGATCTGAAATTACGCTCTTGCATGGTCACCGCGTTCATTAGCGCCCTCTTTCTCACCTTTGGGCTCTCACTCGATGGCGCAAGTCGCACCAGGAAGCCTCGGCTGGGCGCCACAGAGGCCGTTTGCAGATAGGATGATTTACTTTGCATATAGACTAGAGCATCTGGGACTCGGCTGGTTTTAGATAAATCGCATTTGTTATTACAGTACGAGTACTTGTGAAATCGGTTTCGGAAATCAGCGTGGGGCAAGGTTTCGGTTAGCATACTCTTATTCGACTGCAGCAACATTTGACCTCAAACACTTATCTTATCCTGTCGCAGTGGCACAATGACTCTTGATCTAATTATTTTATGTGGAAGCGAATGAGAATGTCTTGAAATGTCATCTAATCTTGAAGACATGGAAAGGAAGTAAGTGAAGAAGAAAGGGTGAAAGTAATACCCAAATCAAATAAAATTTTTACAGCATGCCGATCTTTAGTACAATCTAAGTATAAACTTCAAATGGCGTGAAAAGTTCTTATCACCATTTTCTTTGCGATTCTATCTGGCTTCGTGCTGGAAGCTCAAGTATCTTCAGCAACAGGCCAGAACTAATGCTATGAGCGTTGACTTTATTTGCACTGGTTGCGAAGCAGCAATTGTGCAAGAGCGCAAGCTCATTTCTAGCTTACTTTGTGGCATTTGTTCTCGCACATTCCATCCCTGAGCGCGAGTAATGTATATATGAAACGCTGGTTTCCGCCTCGCACAATCTCATCCAACCCCTCCACTCGTTAAGTTCTTACTGAAGTCTGCCCGACGGCAATATGTCATCTCACAATCTTTTCAACACTCTTTTTGCCATTCTTTTGGTACTTACACTAAGTTTAGGCTCACCCATTGGACGAGAACTCACAAGTCTCAAATCTGCGAACACCAACTCATTTGCGAAGAGAAATACAGTTTCACACACAGAAAAATTCACAGATGGTAGAAATCCAAGTACTGAAAACAACAATCCATATTTGGAAGTTTTCTATGATGAGAGAGCCGTTGCTGAAACCATATCGACTTCGTCCAAACAGCTTCCTAGTCTGACGACCTCGAGTCCAACTCCACTTACACCCACTTCTACCACGAGTAGCCCCGCTCTCGAGCATTTTGAAGTGCAAAAGGCAGAACCTTCAGAGCAGCCCTCAACGACGGCCACCAAAGATAATTTAATCGCCTCAATGGCTGCCAGTGTGTTGTCTCCGTCAGCGGATGATGTGAAGTCTGCGATATCAATAAGCCAAGATCACAGAGCCTCCAGCACTGCGAATCCAACAGGAAAGAAAAGCGCTACTGAAGGTACGGCATCATACCTAGCGTCTTCGACCCAAACCGCTTCTACTGCCCAAGCTTCTCCTTCAAGTCGATTTCAGTCTTCTCCTACGCGAAGTCTAACTATCTCTGACTTCTCTGACACCCCTATCAGTGATTACGAGATTAAAAATAAAGCCTCAACCTCGTCGATACCTAGTGTTACGCAGGCTACGAATACAAGCCTCAAAAGTCCAGGAGCACCGAATACGAATTCTTCCTCAATTGATCTTAAGACCGGGTTATTGTCTTCTTCTCTGCCCACTCCTAAAGTGAAGAATGCGACATCTGACGTACCTCACCCTCGTATCAATCATTCGATTTCAATGAAATCGTGTGATACTGCCAAGACAGGTCAAAGCTTCAGGACCTCTTCGTCCCAACCAACTAAAATATATTCCGCGATCCCGCATCCAACGGTGGACCCTTTGGACACAAAGAATGCAGTGCCGATGCCAGAATTGGAACTTGCCTTTGAGTATACCGGAGAGCAGGAAGGCGCTGGTAGTACCCGAACTGCGGAAATTCTAGCAAAATGGAATAAGGAGGCGGTAGCCCTCGACAATATGGGAGGGCTTAGGTCTGTAAAATGCAATCCCGACTTCATTGATATCCAATTTCAAGATAGCAACATGGCGGAAGTTGCTCGCAGCCGATGGTCTGCAGATCTATTTTACCTACTTTCAAATCGTGACGGCTGTCAAAATGTTGAGGAACCTCACGCCGATCTTGTGAAGAAAGCGACATGGAGCTCTGATGGCTTGTCAGTCCGACTTTACAAGGAAGATGTTCCTTTTGAAGATGCACTAGAAGAGTATAAGGGGAGCTTTGGCGTTAAAATAGATCAGCCGGACACGTTTCGACCAAGTTTAGACGAAATGCTAGCAAGAAAGCATCTCCCCAATCTTCAGAAGTTGCCAAATCCTAATCAGTGGAACGATGAGCAACGCGCAAGTGTTGAGGACCTGCTGTATCTTAACAAAATGGCAGGTCAACTTGTTATGCAAAACTTGCAATCTGACGCAAGTGCCCCTGATCTGCGGCAATCAGACTTGGACTCTCATAGATTTGCACGTCCTCGCGACTTTCAGAAACGGGGGCTCTGGAATTGGCTAAAGAAAGCCATTGTTCGCGTAGTGCAAATGATCCAAAAAGGAATCCCAGAAGCTATTAAAGCAATCTGGAACGGAATTGTCGAATTCGCTGAGAACTTGGCAGAACTTTTGAACACCCGAACCATTGATAAAACATACATCTTTCAAGAAGCACTCACAGACCATTTGGAACTTGCGACTGCATCTCCATGGGAAAATTCCGTTGAATTATTGAACTTTGAACCCACTGGAGCTGAGCTGGTAATTTACTGTGTAGACTGCAACTTCGAATTCGTTTTTGATCTCAAAGGGAAGTTCGATCTTGACATCCTCGCGGGTCGCTATGGAGTATCTGTTGATTTCGAAGGAGACCTGGACACAACCATCGTGTTTGGCATCCACGCGAAAACCTTGAAATACGATTTGGAGAGATCCATATCTGTTATCAGTTTTCCGCTAGGTCCCATCGCATTTCCAGGATTTAATCTCGGACCTCAAATTGGTTTGAACCTTGGAGCGTCTCTTGGTATCGACGCTGAAGGTGAGATCAAAATCGGTGCACGAGTCGAGGTTTTGGACATGGTATTGCACGCTTCGGCTGGCTCCCTTCTCCAGGAGCAGAAAACCCCAGAGAGCTGGGAAACGAGCATCACCAATAAATGCTCTGCTAATGCTCGTATCGAGCTCAGTGGAAGCCTTTTCGCTGAGGTCGTATTGGAATTCAGTGCACAGCTTCTTAAATGGAAAATTGCAACTGGGGCTAAAGCACGCTTTTCTCTCGATGCAAGTGCAAAGGCTCAACTGAATTACAATTCCCAAGATGGCATTGGCGCGAATATTGATGAGGAATCCGGTTCAAGATTGTCAATGGGCATATGGTCAGGTAAAGGTCATAAACCCATGAAAGGATCAAAACCGCCCCAGAAAGCCCAGAGTGGCACTCTCGCTAAATCGAACGGAGGCAAGGAGGAGGAAAATGAAGAAGATTCCAAAGTTTCTGACAATATGTCAACTTCTGACAAAAAAGTCGGCTCAGATTTTTCTTGCGAAAATGGAGTCGTATTTCAATTGTCCCTTAACTGGAAGCTTGAGATGTTTGCTGGAGATTACAATTATGAGATTGATTTGAGTGGTGTTGTGCCCCAATCTTTCCCAATTGTGGAGCCTGTTTGTTTATTCCAATTGGCTAAGCGAGACGGCGAGACTGGAGAGGGCTTCAATATTGCTAGCGAGGAAATGGTGAAGCTTGCCCTTTCGGCTGACGCAAAAAATCACGTATATGCTTCTGAAATCGGCACGCTTTTTCTCACAAACAGCACCGACGATGAAGCAACGACTCCGTTCTCCATCAAATCTCAAGAGAAACCGGAAGGTATTGCAGCCGCAGCAGCTCGAGACGAGAAAGGGCGTTCTTTTGCAGTGTTTGATTTTATCTCCACTACAGGAGTTAGCAACATTCAGATGTACTCTGATCGGGATCTGCCAGAAGGAGCGTTCTCAACGACCCTGATTCAAAGCGACGAAGCTGTTTTTATTATGAACGAGGCGAAAGAGGAACTCTATAATCTTGTGGTATGCGCGACTGCTCTCGGCGCTCAGCTTTTCGCCTATTCCGAAAAGGCATTTCCCTCGACAGAGCTGACTGGGCGAATCAACGAGAAGTTCAGCTTCAATTTTGCAAGCATTGAAGATTGCAGTATCCCTCAACTCTCTTTGAACACAATAAGTGCTCCATTTTAAATACCAAGCCGGATTATTATTGTATCTGGCGATTGTTTGTTAATCAATTACATTTTTCCAATCAATACAGGCCCTTCCGTAAGATGCCGTTTGACACCACACCACGTGTTGCTTTAATCCGCTCGATTGTGAAAGCCGGGCGTAATTACAGCAGTGATCAACTTTGCCATTTAGACAACCGCTTTCAGTCGTTTACTACACATTAATCGCGTTGCAGCGAAGAAAGCGGCTGCGCCAAATGTATCACCCCTGCAAATATTATCACGCCATCAAAACGGCCATGCCATAGAGCTATGATCTGACCAGCGATGGGAACACCAGTCAGAGTACCAAACGATACGACAGTATACGCAGTTCCATAAAATCTCCCGTACTCTTCAGTACGACAGATCTGACCAACAGCAACAGGTGTAAGGCTAATAAAACTACCTGAACCAAAGCCAAAGCAGATTGCGAATATGACAGCAAAAGCTACTGATGATCCTGCGGGATACCAAAAAGCAAAGGTAGATATAGCCGTGAAGAGTGACAGGACAACTAGCGAGTTGAATCTACCAAGTCTGTCCGCTGAGTAACCACCTAAAAACCGCCCAAAAATACTGCCAACGTTGATGATCGTTTGCAGATTGAAAGCTAGATTCGCAGACATGCCATTATGAATAGCGTAGCTCGAGAGATAGGTCAGGGGAATGAACAGCGCAAACTCACTTAAGAATATTGCAGCTGTACACAAGGTGAAGCGAATGTCTTTGAAGGCGGTCACGGTGATTGCCGCTGATTTGCCAGGAAGTGGTGGGAGGCGACTTCTAACTAGAAGATTGCATAGGATAATAAAGATGAGCATGACAAAACCGATGATACGCAAACTCCATGCCCATCCCAAGGACTGAAGAGTTTTGGAAAGAATCGAGGGATAGACAATGCCTCCTATCGCGCCCCCAATACAGCCAATTCCGGTTGCTAGGCCTCTACGGCGCAGAAAGAAGTGGCCGATCGCCCCAATGGAGGGAGTGAACAGAAGACCCGACCCTAAACCGAACAGCACACCCAACGTCATCATGAATTGCCAATATTTCGAGCTTTCGGCAGCGAGAAAGACGCACAAAGTAAGCAAGACGGAACCTGTAGCAATAAGATAACGTGGGCCATATCGATCAAAAACAGGGCCAATTTGCAGACCCGAAAAAAAGCAAAGAAAGTAACCGGTACTAAAAATCCAGCCTATGTCACTAGGAGAATAGGACTTAAGTTGATTGGTCTCAAGGTGCGCTTGGAGAGGGCCTGAAGAATTCATGAGTCCAAACCCTGTACAACCCCCGCACAAAGCTCCAAATACAACCAGCCAAGCCTTTAAGCCACCTTCAGGGTATATGTTTTCATCCACCTCTGGGGGCACGTCTTCGCGTGTTCTCTCGAGCTGAAAGCCTCCTCCTTTCTTGGACATAACCTTTCTCGTAGACCTCTTTCGAGCACGAAAACCCTTTCGTACCAGTTTTATTATTATTATTATATCATCGCGCACTAGCTGCACGTGACGCGAATTACGAGAATTTAAGATTGTACTCATATTGAAGCCTTCAGTCTCTTTCATAGCAGCCGTTCAGTGGCAAGTGAAGTGCAGGACTCCGTGCAGGGATTTGTTACGAAAGTGTTTATATGTCGCCACTTCCAGAAATTGTAGCTCAACCATTAGGAAGCAAGTCATGGGCGAATCGGTCAAGGAAGGATTAGCAACCATTACATTTCCGAAAGCGAATGATGTTTTTTACAATCCTGTCCAGCAATTCAATCGAGACATGAGTATTCTGGCCATCAAGACATGGATCTCTAGTGCACAGAAGATTCGAACGAAAAAGAAGCGCAAACTAACCGATGATTCTTTAGAGGCAAGCTCTCAAGAGACTACAATCATACTGGAAGCCCTATCAGCGACCGGACTAAGAGCAATTAGATATGCAAAGGAGTTGCCAGATAGTAAAGTAACGGCAAACGATTCATCGGCAGCTGCTGTCATGCTTATAAGGCAGAACATTCAACAAAACGAAGTAGATCAACTGGTTGATGCAGTAAAGGGGGATGCAAACTCCATTATGCATAGTAAAAAGAATTTCTACGATGTCATAGATCTCGATCCATACGGGACAGCTGCGCCGTTCATTGATGCTGCCGTGCAATGTATCAAGAGTGGGGGCCTTCTGTGCGTAACATGCACGGATTCTGCTGTATTTGCCGGGGCAGGCTACCCAGAAAAGACGTATGCCAACTATGGGGGACTGCCCGTCAAGGGAGAGTTTTGTCATGAAGCTGGAATCCGACTTGTACTTCACTCCATAGCATCTGCGGCTGCTAAGTATGGCCGAAGTATTGCGCCAAAGCTTTGTCTTTCGATCGACTTCTACGTTCGGCTCTTCGTTGTGATCACCACGAGTCCAACTGAAGTAAAAGCTCTTGCAAGGTTAGATTTGCAATTCAGCGCTGATATAGTAAAAGTATGATGCTATACAATTGCTCGGGTTGTCGATCTTTTGAAATCCAGCCTCTAGCACGAACCTCCCTACATGGGAAAAGCACAAAGTACTCTTTGGCGCAGGCACCTACAACTACCCCGCATTGTCCGCATTGTGGTTTTAAGACTCATGTAATTTGCTTTCACACTGTGCTGATACTAGCTTGCTGGGCCCATGTATGGCTCTGCAATCCATGATAAGAATTTTGCGAATTCGGCACACGATCAACTAGAGCTGTTGGATGAAGTACTTTACAAAACAAAACCTCGAATGAAGGGAATGCTTTCAATCGTTTGCGAGGAAATTGATTCTCCGTTTTACTTTACGCCAAGCGCATTATCAGGTGTATTGCACTGCAAGGTTCCTCCACTGATGGACTTCATGGCTGCTATAAATAATGGAGGTTATGCAGCTGTAAACAGTCATGCACTTCGTGGAAGCATTAAGACAGATGCACCATTCACTTTTCTATGGGATATTATGAGAGCATGGATACAGAAGTATCCTGTGAAGCAAGAAAGAATGAAAGAGGGTACTGCAGTTTACAAAATTCTGGCTCAGCCCTTGCCAAGTGCTAAGATATGTTTTGAGAGGAGTGACATTACGACTCCGAATAAGCCCAAATTTCCACGATACATGGAAAATCCTGAACCCTTTTGGGGCCCGAAGTCCAGAGCTGCCGGCAAGGCTCGGCACATGAAGCATTTCGTAAAGGACGATAGCAAAACAAATGTCAAATGCGATGTGTAATATGCAAGCTTGTCTATCAATCAATGTATGTAGATTAAAACTAGAGGCCCCGATGCTTCCTTTCTAAAGCTCTCAACCATTTGCTAGAACTCCCAGTGAGACTGTCCAGCTCCAGGAGACGAAGTATTTCATTCTTGAGTGGCATGGAAAGTAAAACAGCCTATCTTACTCGTAAGAACGATGCCACACCTGAGCAATAGTTGACTAGATCGGCTATTCTCGTCCTTTCGATTTCTTGTTGCCTCTTCCATTCATTCAAAGCCACCATGACTTCGTCCTCATTCGCGTGACCACAGAGCAGCACGGAATGTATCTGGAATAAAACAGCCATCCACGCTTGACAAAGTTCAAAGTCACGCTTCGATTGAAGTTGGCGAGTAATAGCTCGGATGAAGATAGTTACTTCACGTAAAGACTCTAAATCTGGAAGCGTGCGAAGCTCAATATCCATCGCTGCAGGAGAAAGCTCCTTGCAGAAATTAAAAAATGCAATAGTCGCGTCGCCGTCCAGTTGATTGCTTTGGTCCATAGGGATCCCGAGCAGGAGTTTTTGAAATTCACTACGGCTTCTCTTTGAAGATTTATTTCTCAAAACCCGTGATGAACCGTCTACGTCTGTAAATTGGTGCTCGTTCTCATCTGGTAGTTGAAGGAAGAACGGTGCTTTCTCAGGAGCTCTTGGGGGTTCTTTTGGCTTATTTCGGGCTTTGATGATATCCAAATTCAATAGATTCTGCCACCTTGACTTTGGCACAAGACTCATAGTAATATTAGATGTATGCATCTCATCTATAGGTGTTTCTTTCAGATCCTTCTGGTCTTCAAGCTGCGCTTCCAAGATATTAGTATCCCCATTTATTGAATAAGTGATTGAAAGATCAATGATTTCATCTTCGGTGATAAGTCTTGAGGGTGCCGGAGAGAACTGGCAGCGATTTGTCCAGAGATTGATGCCGTTTTGGTCAATATGAGAAGTGGCCAAGAACTCTCCGTTGGGTGAGAAGTCCAACGATAAACAAACGCTCGGAACACGCATTCCGTCAATTAAGTGACCAGTCGGGAGGTCCCAAGTTCTGATCGTTGAATCTAATGCTGCACTAACGAGCCAACGGCCGTCATCAGAAAAAGTCTTTATTAGATGAGTCAAGTATAGGACCTACCAGATCCGCAATACGATTTCTGTGGCCCCAAAGTGCCCGTACAACCTTCTTTGATTCGATGTCAACAATTCGTATGCATAAGTCGTCACAGATAGCTGCAAGAAGATTAGACGGTCGATGTAGTCTGATTCCGCTGATTGGGGTATCAAGTTTCAGATATTTGGTAAGCTTTTCCTTAGTGAGACTCCAGAACTTCGGTAAGTACATAAACAGGGACGAATCACCTTGATTGTGCCGTCAAGAGACGCAGATATCACCAGCTTGCTAAGCTGATCCATTGCCAGGCCGGACACTGCTTTATTGTGCCCACGTATACGATGTCTGTGCATTCCTGATTGCATATTGTAGATGTCAATACAGCCTTTGGAACTTCCAACCAGACCAAAATTACCACAAGCGCTGATTGCAACGCTTCTAACCGGACTGTCGTCCCCAGTAGCGAAGTTGAGGGTGCCCATTGCTGCTCTCGTCCACGACCACGTCTTTGCCTCCTTTGCACCCTTATGAGCTGTAAGAATATTATCCCAGTCCTTTTCTTTGCTCAGCTCAGATGCAAATTGAAGAATACTGTCAACCACGAGCTCATCTTGATCCTTGCTAGAAGTTTTCAGTTTGTGCTTTATCCTACCTTGACTGAACTCTCGGTTCTGTGCGTCTTTACGGGTCGAATACTTCCACATCGAACGATCCTGTGAGCAGGAAAGTAGAAAATGAGTCTCTTGCCCGTAAAATCTCAGGAAATTCGGTGGTAACTGATGGCCGCCGCGAAAGCGTAAAAGGCGTGGTAACCCATCTGGTGTATCAAAGATCCACTCTTTGACTGAATTATCGGTACCCGCCGTAATCAAAAGCGGCTGGTTATTCAAGAACTCGATTCTGGGAATGTAGCCTTTGTGTGCACAGTGCATGGTATGCCTTAACCGCTGCTCAGTTAAATCCCAAAGGAACACATCTCCTTCTTCATTGGAGGATGCCAGAATAGTTGGTCCATCCGTGCGGAAGGTGAGACTTGAGACGAGACCACGCTGCAGTACAGAGAAAAATTCCTCCCCATATTTAATATTTTGTAGGATGATCCTTCCGTTGAGAAGTCCCACTGCCAACACGTCTGCGACAGGAGCATTCACCAGTGTCGTTACTGCTTCCTCAAAAGCAGTAGACTTCCAAACCAGCTTTGCGACACGAATATTCCACATCTCTAGAGTCCCATCTTTCCGCCCGATAACGATCTTGTTAAGATACGTTGGGGGGTGGACAATGCAGGCGACGTCTGAGTGCTTTCCAAGGTCGATAGTACAATTTAGAGTCTCTTCGGATGTTCCTACCTCCCATACAGATAGGAAGTTTGCCGTATTGAGTGTTATCAAGTAAGTACCGAAAGCAAGCAGGTACCGAATGTCTTTGGAGTCCTGTGCAGGGAGATCATGGGTAAGCTTTCCACGGGAGTAGCAGTGCACCAAGGAGCCTGAAGCAGCATACACAACATCCCCATGCACAGCAATGGCGCTTATGGGCTTCGTAAGAGTTTGACCGGCAAATACGAGCCCAAATGACGAGCACTTTCCTTAGCAAAACTTCTATAATATCTTACATCGTACGTTTGGAACGTATTACCAACACAGGTGGTCACGTAGAACCTTTGACCGCGCGCCTGTATCTGAAATGGCACGTCATTTGCTACATGTCCCAGTGTCTTTGTTAGTGCATCAATCATAGCAGAACAAACCCTAAAGGGCGCAAATATCCTTGAGCCTACTAGTCCAACAGGCTTTCCATGATCCTGTCCATCCACAGGGCCGTCGGCGGGGGCTTGCACGAGTGAAGGCATCGGCTTAGCTTATCTCATCTCATCTTATCTCATCTCGTGGTTCCTGGATGATTAGGCAGGCAATGCCATGGTGGAGGAATGAGCGCCAATTCAAGCCCCCCGTCGCCGGTGATGGACGGTGTGCATGGCAAGGTGGGGCGCATTGGGGTGTGCGCCATGGACGTGAAGGCACGCTCGAAGCCCTGTCGCAACATCCTCAATCGCCTCATGTCGGGCGGGCAGTTTGAGACCATGATCTTTGGCGACAAGACCATTCTGGACGAGGATGTGGACAATTGGCCGAACTGCGAGTTTCTGATCTGCTTCTACTCCAATGGATTCCCGTTGGACAAGGCTATCGAATATGTCAGGCTGCGTCGGCCGTATGTGGTGAATGATGTGCACCTGCAGAAAGTGCTTTGGGATAGGAGACTCGTTCTCGCCATGCTGGACGCGTGCAAGGTCTTGACCCCAGCACGACTAGAAGTCTCGAGAGACGGTGGGCCCAAACTCGACCAGGCACTCTCTGATCTGATTGCCAAAAACACAGGCATTCACGTTGCCCAGAATCTCAGAAGCCCAATTGTGGAGATGCGGGACCAAGATACGATCTCGGTCAATGGGGAGCGACTGTCGAAGCCGTATGTTGAGAAGCCGGTGGACGGAGAGGATCATAATATTCACATCTACTTTCACAGCTCTGATGGCGGCGGTGGAAGACGTCTTTTTCGCAAGATTGGAAACAAGTCCTCAGACTTTGATCCTAATCTTACCACGCCCAGAAATGACAGTTCTTACATCTATGAAAAGTTCTTGAGTGCAGACAACGCTGAAGATATCAAGGCATACACGGTGGGCCCAAACTTTTGTCATGCGGAAACGCGGAAGTCTCCAGTCGTCGATGGACTGGTGAGGAGAAATACCTTTGGCAAAGAGATCAGATTTGTAACCAAATTGACACAAGAAGAGGCAGGGATGGCGTCCCGTATTTGCACAGTCTTTGGACAGGCCATCTGTGGGTTTGACCTGCTACGCGTAGGTGGAAAGTCCTATGTTATTGACGTGAATGGCTTCTCCTTTGTCAAAGACAACAATGAGTACTACGACAAGTGCGCCGAAATTCTGCGGCTCTCCTTCATTGATGCAGTAACAGGGCTAAAGAATCGACCTGTTTCCCTCTACGACATCATTAAACCAGCACCGGAAGCGCATCACTCCTGGAAGCTGAAGGGGATGGTCGCAATTCTACGCCACGCGGACCGAACACCAAAACAGAAATTCAAGTACTCTTTCAAGAGTCAGCCTTTTGTAGATTTGCTCAAGGGACACACTGAGGAAGTAATTCTTCTGGAGGGCCATCTTCAAGATGTCTTGGCGGCTACAAAAGAAGCAATGCAAGCTCGAAGTGAAGATCCAGACAAGCTCGAGCAGCTGCGCAATGCATTGGAACGGAAGATGGGTTTTGCAGGTACAAAGGTCCAAATGAAGCCCACGATGAGTACTGGAGGCAAGTTGGAGAAACTGCAACTTATCATCAAGTGGGGAGGAGAACCCACTCACTCTGCACGATATCAATCCCGTGACCTTGGTGAAGCCATGAGGAACGATCTCATGCTCATGAATAAAGATGTGTTGGAAGATGTCAAGGTCTACACAAGCTCTGA
>JAABUO010003869.1_pt1 | contig 17756 bp, 14 predicted proteins | sample 5559291 | NCBI WGS metagenome assembly JAABUO01 (sample SAMN10711878, study PRJNA513372) | rock metagenome | isolation source: Antarctica rocks | place: Antarctica: Victoria Land, Finger Mt sud | reverse complement strand
AGAAGCGCCAGAAGCCGAACATGAGCTCGGCAACGACTTTGCCGGAGGTTTCGACCTTGCCGTCGCGGCGGATGCGAGCCCGTGCTGCGTCGATGTCGTCGCGTCGGTGCCGGTCCAGCGCCTGGTTCGGGTCGTCGTACCACTGGCCGGGCAGTTGCTGAGCTGTGTGCCAGGCGGTGAGTTGCTCGTGCAGGGCGTTGCGCAGGACGACCTCGAGGTGGCCGATGGCTTCGTGGATGGCTGCTCCGACCGTTGCGTTCCACTCATAGAGCAGGAGCGCTCGGTCGAGGTCTCCACCAACGGTTGTCCGGTAGGGCCCGATTCGCTCTACGCTGAGCCGGCGCTCGAGCAGAAGCGAGAGCGGGCTGGGGGTTGCCATGCCTGGCATTCTCGCCTAGCGTGTGCTGTGGACACCCCGGAACGATCCCTGGCTTATGGTCACATCGCCGGGGTTTTGCCATTTGCGGCCGGCGGGTTCCCCGCCTGGACGTCGAATGGCACCGTCGCTCGGACGCCTACCTCGCGGCTGCCGGACGTCCTACGACGGGCGGGTGCTCTCGCCTTTCAGGTCGGTGGCGGTGCATCTGGCGCAGCTGCCGAACAGGGACAGGTGTCCGATGTCGACGTCGAAGCCGTGGGTGTGGCTGATCTGGCCGGCGAGGGTGGTGGCGGTGTCGTGGTCGAGCTCGGTGACAGCACGGCAGCCGCGGCACACCAGGTGGGCGTGGTCGGCGTGGATGGCGAGCATGTAGGTGGCCGAGGGCTGCTGTAGGTGGGTGTGCGCGACCAGCTGGTAGTCGGTTAGGACTTCCAAGGTCCGGTACACCGTCGACAGGTTCAGTCCGGGCAGGTGCGGCTGGGCCCATTCGTGGATCTGCTCAGGCGCGGCGTGCCCGAGGGCGGCGAGGGCATCGAGCACCAGTGCACGGGCGGCAGTCACCCGCAGGCCGTGGCGTCGCAGCAGCGGCGGCCAGGCCGGGGCGGCCGGGTCCGACCCGCGTGCCGGCGGGGGGCCGGGTTGAGGGGACGTCGCGGGCGACGTTGCTCACGGGCGCCTCCGGAACTGGGGATGCGTTGGGCGTTGTCGGGGGCTCAGGCGGTGACGCCAGGGCGCTCGGGTGCGCGGTGGGCTCAGACGGTTTCGGCCTGCTTAGCGCGGGCGGCGTCGGCGGATTGTTCCCAGCGGGCTTCGACCTTGGCGAAGCGCCAGATGGACAGGGCGATGACCCAGGTGACGACGAAAATGCCGACGATGATGAACCCGGCCCGGTTGATGTTGAAGTTGGAGGCGTAGTCCCAGAACCCGCCAGACAGGCTCAGCTGGTTGGCGAAGACCTGCGCGACCTCGAGGCCGCCGATGAACAGGGCGACGGCGACCGACAGGCCGGTGATGGTGATGTTGTAGTAGACCTTGCGGACCGGCTTGGAGAACGCCCAGCCGTAGGCGAAGTTCATGAACGACCCGTCGATGGTGTCAAGGGTGCTCATGCCGGCGGCGAACAGCAGCGGCAGGCTCAGGATCGCCCAGAAGGGCAGCCCGGAGGCGACCGAGCTGCCGGCGAGCACGAGCAGGGCGACCTCGGTGGCGGTGTCGAAGCCGAGCCCGAACAGGAAGCCGATCGGGTACATCTTCCAGCTCGAGTCCACCGACCGGGCGAGGGGGCCGAAGAACCGGTTGAGCAGGCCGCGGCTGTTGAGCTGCTTTTCGAGCTCGGCGTCGTCGTAGTGGCCCTTCTTCAGGTTGCGGAACACCTTGACGATCGACACGAGCACGATGACATTGAGGATCGCGATGAGCAGCAGGAACCCGCCAGAGACGGTGGTACCGACCAGGCTGGTGTAGTGGTGCAGCGAGCTGTCGTGGTTGCGGACCTGGCTGCCGAGGGCCTTGGCGCCAAGACCGAGGATGACGGTCAGCAGGAATACGACCGAGGAGTGGCCGAGGGAGAAGAAGAAGCCGACACCGAGCGGCCGCTTGCCCTCCGACATGAGCTTCCGGGTGGTGTTGTCGATCGCGGAGATGTGGTCGGCGTCGAAGGCGTGCCGCATCCCCAGGGTGTAGGCGAGGAAGCCCGTGCCGATGCCGAAGGTCGTCTTCGCGTCGACGTGGTAGTGCCCCTGCGACCCCAGGATCAGCAGCGTGCCGCCGACGACGTGCAGCAGAGCGATGAACCCGAACATCGACCCCAGACGCTTCCACTCCTGGGGCTGCAGGCGGTCGCGCAGCGCGACCTTCGCCGCTTGCGGTGCGGTCAGAACGGCCATGGGGGCTCCTTGCCGAGACGTACGAGAGACGACGACCGATGCGGCCCTGGGCGACCCGTCCTTGGCGTCCTAGGCTACGACGGCGAGGTGGCAGTTGCGACAGAGTTGCAGGTAGCAGCTTGGCGCAGTGCCGACAAAGAAGCCGGCGGCGGCTCAAACCAGGCACGTGCGGATGTCGCCGACGGTCGAGAGCAGCGCGAGAGCGACGGTGGTCCCCGTACCCGAACCGGGCGCTCGGCTACCCAGGGAGACCATCAGGTTGGACAGCGGAGGAGGGCCAGAACGCAACCAGATGACATACGCACTGCTTGACTTGACATAATCTGAATTATCGGCGGTCTCGTTTGTGCTGCTCAGAGGCCGTATTTGAGGTGCACGACAGCTTGTGAGTCGAGCAGCGAAACGGGTGCCGTACGTCTGCTGACCTGGCCCTACAATTCTCCGACGTACCACCTCGCTTTGCGGTGAACGCCGGCTGGCCGTCCGGGTCTGGTGCTGCAGCGCATGGCCGTCCGGGCACTGTGTGTCCGGTGGGGTCCTGCGATCCCTTCGGTCATCTGGCGGCCTCGGCGCGTCCCTGCCCTGTCATCGCCGTCACTGAGCTGGCCACCCTCGGCGGCTACGTCCCGGTGCAGACCGGCTGGACCGACAACGCCGCCACCCAGCTCGGCCTGTGAAACGGTACGACCCCCTTCCCTCGGCGGAGTGCCAAGCGTGCCCAGCTCCTGCCTGTCGCGGGCGTGCACTAGAGCGTGCCCGAGTTGGCGATGAGGGGCCAGCAAATCGAGCCAGCCGGGTACAGACCGCTGCTGGAATCGGTCAAGCAGGAGATCGCCGGCGCGCGGCTGCGGGCCGCCCGCGCGGTCAACACCGAACTCATCGAGATGTACTGGCGGATCGGGCGGATCGTCCTGGACCGGCAGGCCGACGAGGGATGGGGCACCCGGGTCATCGACCGCCTCGCCACCGACCTGCGCACCTCCTTACCCGGCGCCAAAGGCCTGAGCCGCCGGCCATGACGATGCGCACGTCGCCGAGCGACTAGTCCACGACCCTCAAAGCGTTGGTCAAGGCGGCGAGCACCACTATCGCCGTCCCGATCCCTGCGGTGGACCTTGTCAAACAGCGCGTGGAACCGTCGTCCGGGATCAGCCTTGGCCGCCCGGTAGAGCGCATGCTGGAGGGCACGGACCGCGTCGAACCTCTCGACGCCGCGGGTGGGACTAGCCACGAGGGCACTCACCGACCCCTCCTTAACACCATGCGCATGGACGAAGCATCGGCCCTTCCCATCACCGGCGGTTGTGTTGTCTGTCCGGCTCGATCGGTACTACGGCCGCCTCCGACGCCCTCCCAGCCGGTCGCCCACTTCCGGCTCGCACCGGTTATAGGACGCCGCGTTCCAGCAACATCCGCAGTTGCCGGGCCGGGGAGGGCCCGCAGTTCCCGCCATCACCTTCCGAACGTTCCGCGTCCTCTACGCCGGGGAGTTCCTCATGGCTGCTGTCCAGGATCTTCACCGTTTCCATGACCTTCGCCCTGAGGGACTGGGCTCGGCTCTCCCTCGTCCCGCTCACGCGTAAGCGGTCTCCCACGGGTCGACGGGCACCCACCCGGGTGGATCGGCCCTGCTGGTCGAGGACCCTTCAGGAACCGCACGATCGCACGCTGCTCGGTGTCCTTCGCCGGCCGGGATTGATCCGACCCCTTACAGCGCCCACAGCCTGCGCGCCGGTTCGTCACTTACGCCCACCTGCGCGGCGCGTCCGACCGCGCCATCCCCCACCAGATCCGGCACGGCAGTCGGCCACCCTCGGCGGCTACGTCCGGGTGCAGACTGCCTGGACCGACAACGCCGCCACCTAGCTCTGCCTGTGACCCGGCACAACAACCACCCGCCTCGGGCAAAGTCCCGGCGTGCTCCCTCCTGCCTGGTTTCCGTCGCCGGTGCAGAGCACACCGACCGGACCAGCAGTGACGAGCGAGCAGGTCGAGCCAGCCGGGTACGAGCCGCTGCCGGTCGCGGTCAGGCGGAAGTCGTCGGAGCACGGCTACGGGCCGCCCCGGGCAGTCAACAACGAACTCATCGAGATGTACTGGCGGATCGCGCGGCTCGTTCTGAATCGGCAGGCCAACGAGGGCGGGAGGCGCTCAGTCGCTGAGGTCCAGTGCCGCCCCGTCCCCCAGGCAGGCCTGCGCGGTGCGGGTCAGCAGGTCGACCAGCTGGGCCCGCGGCAGTCCTCCCTCATAGGTTGCGACCGACTGCACCGCGCCGATCGCGGCGTGGACGAGCACGCGCGCTACCGCGTCGGACAGTTCGGGCCGCAGCTCGACCAGGACGTGTACCCACTCCTCGACGTAGTGGCGCTGCAGGCGGCGCAACCGGCGCCGGTCTGCCTCGGGCAGGCTGTGGACCTCACGCTGGTAGAGCTGCAGCAGCAGCCGGTCGTCGACCGCGAAGAGCACCTGTCCGTGCACGAGGTCGTGCAGCACGGTCAGCGCGTCGCGGCCCGACTCGCCGATCGTCGTCGCGGTCGCCAGCAGGCGGTCCATCATCTCATCCAGCAGGGCGACCAGGACCGCCGCCTTGCTGTCGAAGTGCCGGTAGACCCCGGACCCGACGATGCCGGCGGCACCCCCGATGTCGGCCATGCTGACCGCGTGAAAGCCCCGCTCGGCCACCAGGGACGTGGCTGCCCGCAGGATGCGGACCCGGCGGTCGGGATCGTGGGCCCGAACGCCCCCGCTCATGCTCACGACAGCAGTCGGCCGGGGATGTCGAGGTGGCGGGAGCGCAGGTACTCCCCCAGGCCCTTCGCCTGGGGGTCCGGGCGGGTTGACGACGCGACGCCCTCGTCGAGCAGCCCGACGATGACGAAGTTGAGGGCCCGCAGGTTGGGCAGCTCGAACCGGCGAATTTCCAGGTCTGCCGCCTCCGGTATCAGTTCACGGACCCGCTGCACGGTCATCGACCGGCAGAGCCAGTCCCAGCCGGCATCGTCGCGGGCCCACAGCCCGACGTTGGCGTTGCCGCCCTTGTCCCCGGACCGTGCGCCGACCACCCGGCCCAGCGGCACGCGCTCGGTGGGTCCGTCATCGAAAGCGGGCGCGGCCGCATGCTGCGGCGCAAGGGGCCGGCTCCCCCCGGTGCCGGCCGGCGTATGCGGGATGATCCGCTCCGAACCGTCTGGCAGCACCACGACCTGTTCGACGAAGGCCGCCGGCACCAGCGCTGGCCAGTACACGCCGTACTCGCTCTCGGCGCATGGCGGTGTCGTGGTGTGAAACCCGGCGTACCCGCCGAGGGCCAGAGCCATCGTGGCGTCGGAGAACCGCCGGCCGACCTTGCGCCGGTCGCTGTCCTTGACGGTGATCCGCAGGTGCGAGGTCGCCTGGACGTTGGTTGGGGCATCCGGCTGGTCGAAGCGCAGCAGCCGGACGTCGGTCTGCGCGAACTGCTCGCGGCCGCCGAGCAACTCGAAGAGCACGTCGGTCGCCCAGGCGGCCTTGGCCTCCGGCTCCAGGCCGGTGAGCACCAGCGTCATGGTGTTGCGGTAGCCGCCGAGATAGTTCATCGCCACCTTCAGCGTCGGCGGGGGCGGGGTGCCGCGGGTGCCGGTGATGCTGACCCGGTCCGGGCCCTGCTGCGCGAGGGTGAAGGTGTCGAAGAGCGCGCCGGCGTCAGGGTTGACGTAGGCGGGGTCGTCGATCTCGTACAGCAGCTGAGCGGTGACGGTCCCGACCGACACCAGCCCGCCGGTGCCGGGGTGCTTGGTGATGACGCTGCTGCCATCGGCGGCCACCTCGGCGATGGGAAAGCCCGGGTAGCGCCGGTCAGTCACCTCCTCCAGGAAGGCGTAGTTGCCGCCGGTGGCCTGCGGCCCGCACTCGACCACGTGGCCGGCGACGACGGCGCCCGCGAGCGCGTCCCAGTCCTCGCGGCCCCAGCCGTGCCACCAGGCGGCCGGCCCGACGACGAGCGAGGCGTCGGTAACCCGAGGCGTGACGACCACGTCGGCCCCGGCCGCGAGCGCCTCCGCGATGCCCCAGCCGCCGAGGTAGGCGTTGGCCGACACCGGCGCGACGCCCGCGTCGGCCAGCCGCTGACCCGTGTCGAGGTGCGCCAGGTCCACGCCCGCAGCCTGCAGCTCCGGCAGCCGGCCCAGCAGGTCGTCACCGCGGATGTAGGCAACTTTCGGCGCCAGCCCGAGCCGGTCGGCGAGCTCGGCCACCCGTTGCGCCAGCCCGCCGGGGTTCAGCCCGCCGGCGTTGCTGACGATCCGGATGCCGCGGTCGAGGCAGGTGCCGAGCACCTGCTCGAGCTGGGTCAGGAACGTGCGCGCGTACCCAGTGGTGGGGTCCTTCTGGCGAGCCTTCCACAGGATGAGCATCGTCAGCTCGGCCAGGTAGTCGCCGGTGAGGACGTCAATCGGGCCGCCCTCGACCATCTCGCGCGCCGCGTCGAGCCGGTCGCCGTAGAAGCCGGAGCAGTTGGCGATGCGCACCGGGCGGGCCGGCTCAGCCGCGGGGGCGCCGCGTGCAGTCGCCATCACGGACCAACGGCAGGCTGCGGCGACGAGCTGCCCAGCGGGTCCCGCCCCGGCCCAGGCGGCCCGGCGAATGCCTGTGCGATGCCGAGCCAGGCCTCGGCGACCGGGCCGGCCGCCCTGAGGGCCGTATCGGACCGGTGTCGCCGCTGGGTCACGAGCAGGCAGAAGTCCAGTGCCGACCCGGTCACCCGGTCGGTCGCGTCGCGCGGGCCCCAGGTCCAGACCTCGCCGTCCGGGCCCGTCAGCTCGACCCGGACGGGAGCTTCGGGCACGGGCAGGCCGCGGATCCGGAAACTCCAGCCGCGAGTGGCCACCCCCAGGTGCGCGATGTGGCGCAGCCGGGCGGTCGGCGCCCGCGAGGCGCTAACGGCGTCGACGATGTCCTGCCCATGCGCCCACGTCTCCATCAGCCGGGCAGTGACCGAGGAGGCCGCGCTCATCGGCGGCCCGTACCAGGGCAGGGACAGGCTCGGGGCGAGGCCTCGGAAGGTGTCCAGGTAGGTCCCACGGGCCCGGTGCAGCCAGTCGAGCAGCTGCGCCGGTGACTCGCTGCGGTGCTCGGTCGCCACCTGGTCGGTGAAGCCCGCCCCCACAGCCAGCAGCTGGGCGGACTCCTGCTCGAAGCGCTCGGGGTCGGTTGCCGAGAGCGCCGCAGTCTCATCGAAGTACGCGAGGTGGCTGACCTGGTCACGCACCAGCCAGCCCGACGACGGGGTGGGGGTGTCCCACCCCGCTTCGGGCAGGGCGGTCAGGATGCGCTCGATGTCCCGGGACTCGGCAGCGAGGTCGCCGACCAGGGCGACCATGTCGACGGCCATCAGCGACCGGTCCAGACGGGCCGGCGCTTGTCGCGGAAGGCCGCTGGGCCCTCCTGGGCGTCGGCGCTGCGGTAGACCGGCGCCCACAGCTGCTCGGCCAGCTCGTAAGCCTGCGCCAGAGGGTGGTCGGCGAGCAGGCCGACCGTCCGCTTGGCCGCCGCTACCGACAGCGGTGCGTTCGCCGCGATCCGTTCGCCGATCGACTGGGCGGCCTCGTGCAGGCCGGCCAGCGGCACGACCTGGTTGACCAGCCCCACCTCGTACGCCCGCTGGGCACTGATCGGCTCGCCGGTAACGAGCAGCTGCATCGCGATCCGGGGCCCGACGAGCCGGGGCAGCGGTACCGCCCAGGGACTGCCGCGCCCCAGCCTGGCCTCGGTCACCGCGAAGCGGGCACTGTCGGCGGCGATGACCAGGTCGCACTGCTGGACCAGAAGGAACCCACCTCCGTAGGCGATGCCGTTCACCGCGGCGATCACGGGCTTGTCGACCTGCAGGTTGCGCCCGAGCTGCGGGACGAAGTCCGGCGGCGGCACGGTCAGCGCGGTGTTGGCCATCTCGCGCAGGTCCCCGCCGGCGCAGAACGCCGCGTCGCCCGTCGCCGTCAGGACCAGCACCGCGGCCTCGGCGTCGTCGGCGAACCGGCGAAAGCCTGCGAACAGCAGGTCGCGAACCTCCTTCGAGAGGGCGTTGCGGGCCTCGGGGCGGTCGATCGTCAGCCAGGCCACCCGGCGCACCACCTCGTACCGCACGACGTCGGCAACAGCTGGGTTGGTCACGAAGCCTCCTTGGTTGCTGTCTGCTGGGTCCCCGTCCGTGCGATCGCGGTGTGTGGGGTCGCCGGCTGTGGGTTCGCTGTCTCGGTTCCTGCGGCATCGAGCGCGGTAACGACGGCGAGCACGGCACCCGTGTCGACCGTCTCGCCGGCAGCGGCCCGGAGCTCGACGACGAGACCGTCGTGCGGCGCGGTGACGGCATGCTCCATCTTCATCGCCTCGAGCACGAGCACCGTGGTGCCCGCGCTGACCTCGTCGCCCTGCTCGACCGCCACCCGGACGACGGTCCCGGGCATCGGGGCCAGGAGCGAGCCAGCGGCCGACCGTGCCATGGCCGCCGGGAAGCGTGGCAGCTCGGTCAGTGCCACGGAACCGCCAGGCCCGTCCACGTAAGCGACCTCACCTACCCGGTGCACGGCCAGCGACCGGCGCACGCCGCCGAGGGTGAGGACGGCAGCCTCGGGCGTCACGTCGGCCCGCGTCACCTCGAGCCGGCGGCCGTCGACGGTGACTCGGCACCCGTCGCGGGTCAGCCGGTAGCGGACCTGCACCTCGGCCGTTCCACGGGCGTACGAGACGGCCTGGTCGGCGCTCGGCACGTTGCGCCACCCCGAGGGCGCCGGTCGCTGCACGACGGCGGCAGAGCGACGAGCGGCCTGACCGGTCAGGGCCGCCGCCGCGGCAGACGCGGCGAGTATGTCGGCATCGGCCGGAGCGGCGCCGAGGACGGCCGGGTCGTGCCGCGAGAGGTAGCCGGTGTCGATCTGTCCCGCCCGGAAATCAGACTCCCGGAGGACCGCGACGAGCAGGTCGCGGTTGGTCGTCACCCCGTGCACCTTGGTCTCGGCCAGGGCTCGGGCGAGCCGCCGGCACGCCTGGTCCCGGGTGGCGCCCCACGCGATGACCTTCGCCAGCATCGGGTCGTAGTGCACGCCGACCACCGACCCGTCCGCGACGCCGGCGTCGACCCGGACGCCGGGCAGGGCGGGCACGGCGAAGCGGTGGACGGCACCGGTCGTCGGCAGGAAGCCGGCGGGAACGTCCTCGGCGTACAGCCGGGCCTCGACCGCGTGCCCCCGCACCGTGGCCTCCAGCACCTCGGGGGCGAGCGGCAGCCCCTCAGCCACCTGCAGCTGGACCCGCACCAGGTCCAGGCCGGTGACCTCCTCGGTGACCGGGTGCTCGACCTGCAGCCTGGTGTTGACCTCGAGGAAGAAGAACTGGCCGTCCGGTGCGACGACGAACTCCACGGTCCCGGCGCCGACGTAGCCGATCGCGCGGGCAGCGGCGACCGCGGCAACCCCCAGCTCGTGGCGCAGCGCCTCGTCCACGAACGGCGACGGCACCTCCTCGATGATCTTCTGGTAGCGCCGCTGGATCGAGCACTCCCGCTCGAACAGGTGGACGACGGTGCCGTGCGTGTCGCCGAGGATCTGCACCTCGATGTGCCGCGGGCACTCGACGAGCCGCTCGAGGAAAACGGTGCCGTCGCCGAAGGCGGAGGCGGCCTCGCGTTGGGCACCGGCAACCGCGTCGGCCAGCTCGCTCGGCCCGGAGACGATGCGCATCCCGCGGCCGCCTCCGCCGAACGCCGCCTTGACCAGCACCGGGTAACCGATCCGCTCGGCTGAGGCCGACAGGGCATCGAGGTCGAGCTCGGCGGCCGCGTCGACCACGGTGCCGGGCAGCACCGGCACGCCGGCAGCTGCCATCAGCTTCTTGGCCGCGGTCTTGGAGCCCATTGCCTCGATGGCGGGTGGGGTCGGCCCCACGAAGATCAGCCCCGCCGCGGCACACGCCCGGGCGAACTCGGCGCTCTCGGACAGGAAGCCGTAACCAGGATGCACGGCCTGCGCACCGGTGGCTACGGCAGCGGCGACGATGAGGTCGCCGCGCAGGTAGGTGTCGGTCGCGCTGGCCCCCGGCAGCCGGACCGCCTCGTCGGCCAGCGTCACGAACGGCGCGTCCGCGTCGGGGTCGGAGAAGACGGCGACCGTCGCGATGTCCATCTCACGGGCGGTGCGCATGACCCGGGCAGCAATCTCGCCGCGGTTGGCGATCAGGAGCTTGCTGATCGGGAGCTTGGTGATCGGCACAGGCGTCACATCCGGAAGACGCCGAAGCCGCGGCGCCCCTCGACCGATCCGGAGTGCGCCGCGGACAGGGCGATGCCGAGGACGGTGCGGGTGTCGCGCGGGTCGAGCAGCCCGTCGTCGTACAGCCGGGAGGTGACGAAGAACGAGTGCGACTCGGCCTCGATCTGGGCTTCGATCCCGCGGCGCCGCTCGTCGTCCGCCGCCGCGTCGAACTCCCGGCCGGCGGCGGCGGCCGAGGCCCGCCCGACGATCGACAGCACGCCCGCCAACTGGGCGGCGCCCATGACCGCGAGCTTCGCGCCCGGCCAGGCGAACATCAGGCGAGGGTCGTAGGCCCGGCCGGACATGCCGTAGTTGCCGGCGCCGAAGGAGGCCGCCGTGTTGATGGTGATGTGCGGGACGGTGCTGTTGGTGACCGCGTTGATCATCTTGGCGCCGTCCTTGATGATCCCGCCCTGCTCGTAGGCGCGGCCGACCATGTAGCCGGTCGTGTTCTGCAGGAAGACCAGCGGCGTGTCGACCTGGTTGGCCAGTTGAATGAACTCCGTCGCCTTCTTGGCCTCCTCGCCGAACAGGACCCCCCGGGCGTTGGCGAGCACGCCCACCGGGAAGCCGTGCACCGAGGCCCAGCCGGTGACCAGGCTCGTGCCGTACTCCGGCTTGTACTCCCCGAACCGTGACCCGTCGACGACCCGGGCGAGAACCTCGCGGGGGTCGAAGGGCACCCGGATGTCGGCGGGGGCGATCCCGAGCAGCTCGTCAGGGTCGTACACCGGTTCGTCGGCGGGCAGGGACGGGCCGGGCCCGTGCTTGCGCCAGTTCAGCTCGGAGACGATCCGACGGCCGAGCCGGATGGCGTCGAGCTCGTCGACGGCGAAGTGGTCGGCGAGCCCGGAGACCCGCGCGTGCATGGCGGCGCCGCCGAGCGACTCGTCGTCGGAGTCCTCCCCGGTCGCCATCTTGACCAGCGGGGGCCCGCCGAGGAACACCTTGGCCTGCTGGTCGACCAGGACCGAGTAGTCGCACATCCCGGGCACGTAGGCGCCGCCGGCGGTGGAGTTGCCGAACACCAGCGCGAGTGTCGGAACGCCGAGCCCGGACAGCTCCGTGAGGTCGTGGAAGATCTTGCCGGCAGGCACGAACAGGTCGGCTTGGCTGGGCAGGTCGGCGCCGCCGCTCTCCACTAGGTTGATGACGGGGAGCCGGTTGCGCCGCGCGATCTCCAGCGCCCGCAGCGTCTTCCTGAGCGACAGCGGGTTCATAGCCCCGCCCCGGATGGTGGGGTCGTGGGCGATGAGCACGCACTCCACATCGCAGACGACACCGATGCCGGTGACGACGCTGGCACCGACGGCGAACTCCGTGCCCCACGCGGCGAGCGCGGAGAACTCGAGGAAGGCGGCGTCACGGTCCAGCAGCAGCTCGATCCGCTCCCGCACCAGCAGTCGGCCGCGGTCACGGTGCCGCTTCTCGTAACGTGCCCCACCGCCGGCGCGGGCGAGGTCGAGCTGCTCCTCAAGCTGGGCGAGGACGTCCAGCTGCGCCTGGCGGTTGGAGCGGTAGAGCTCCGAACCGGTGGTCAGTGACGAGCTCAGCACCGTGGCTTCGGTGACCCGAGCCGACACCGCCGTACTCGTCGACGGACTCGCTGCCCCGCTCACCGGGGCCGGCCGCTGTAGTGCTCGCGCAGCTGGTCGCGCAGGACGTTCTTCTGCACCTTGCCGGTCGAGGTGCGCGGCAGCTGGTCGAGCACGACGATGGACTTGGGCACCTTGTAGGGGTCGAGGTGGGCCCGCACCCCGGCGAGCAGCTCGGCCTCGTCGAGCTGCTCGCCGGGCGCGGCAACGACGACAGCCGTGATCGCCTCGCTCCATCGCTCGTGCGGCAGCCCGACCGCCACCACCTCGAGGATCCGCGGGTCCGCGGCGTAGAGGGCCTTCTCCACCTCGAGGGAGGCGACGTTCTCCCCGCCGGTCTTGATCAGGTCCTTGGTGCGGTCGGTGAACCAGAGCACGCCGTCGGCGCCGAACCGGCCGATGTCGCCGGAGTGGAACCAGCCGTGCTCGAACGCCGCCGCGGTGGCCTGCGGGTTGTCGAGGTAGCCGGCCAGCGCGTGCGGGCTGCGGTAGACGATCTCCCCCTCCCCGCCGCGCGGCAGCAGGGCGCCGTCCGGAGCCATGATCCCCACGTGTACGCCGGTGAGCGGCGTGCCGACCGCCCCACTGTGAGTGAGCTGGTGCTCGGGCCGAAAGAAGGTCGTGGCCGGGCTCATCTCCGTCTGCCCGAACAGCAGGAAGAAGTCGCAGTCGAAGGCCTCGATCGCCCGGCGCAGCTGCTCGTCGGGCATGGGGGCCATCGCATAGCAGGCACGGCGCAGGCTCGACACGTCGGTCCGGCCCAGGTCGGGGTGGTCGAGCAGCGCCCGGTACATCATCGGCAGGCCGAACACCTGGGTGATCCGCTCGCGCTCGATCAGCTCCAGCAGCAAGGCCGGGTCGAAGCCGCGCAGCAGGTAGGTGGTGGCGCCGAGCATCACCGCCGGCGTGCAGAAGGCGTTCAGCTGCGCCGTGTGGAACATCGGCATCATCGCCACGAACCGGTCGTCCTCAGCGAACCGCGCGTCGAGCGCGGTGGCCATCGACTCCAGGTAGATCGCGGTGTGCGTGCCGACGACGCCCTTCGGGGAGGAGGTGGTGCCGCTGGTGTAGAGGTAGCTGATCGGGTCTCGGTCGCCCACCTGGCACTCCGGCGCGGCTGTCGCCGCCCCGGCGACGAAGGCGGACCACGCCGTCGCATGCCGCCCGCCGACCGTCTCCGGCACCGCCGCACCGGTACCGGGCGCGACGACGACGTCGAGCAGCGTCGGGGCGTCGGTCAGCGCGGGCTCGAGGGCGGCCACCAGCTGCGCCTCGACGACCACGCCGCGAGCCCGGCTGTGCCCCAGCACGTACGCGACCTCGTGGGGTCGCCACCCCAAGTTGATGGGGACACAGACGACCCCGACCTTGGCGCAGGCGTAGTAGACGGCGAGGAACTCCACGCTGTTGCCGGAGACGAGCGCCAACGCGTCGCCGCGGGTGTAGCCGGCTTGCAGCAGGGCGTTGGCGAGCCGGTTGACCTCGGCGTCGAACCCCGCGTAGCTCAGCCGGCGTTCGCCGTCGACGAGCGCGATGCGATCGGGGTACCGGGCAGCGGAGCGCGTGAGGGAGTCGCCCACGTTGACTCGCGTGGCGAAGCGGATGCCCGGGCCCGGGTCGGCACCAGGCCCGGTGCTGTGTACAACGTCCACGTCAGCGTTCGACGTCACATCGTCCTCCGATCAGCCTGCAGCTGCGGTCAGTACGAGCGGGGCAGGCCCAGGCTGTGCTGGGCCACGAAGTTGAGGATCATCTCCCGGTTGACGGGAGCGATCCGCAGCAGGCGGGCGAGGCCCCACAGCGGCACGAGACCGTATTCGGTGGCCAGGCCGTTGCCGCCGTGCGTCTGGATCGCCGCGTCGACCGCTGCGAGCGCCGCCTCGGCGGCCCCGTACTTGGCCATGTTCGACGCCTCCCCCGCCGGCCGGCTGTTGTCATGCGCCCAGGCGGCCTTGCTGGTCATCAGGGCAGCGAGCTCGGTCTCGATCTTGGCCGTGGCCAAAGGGTGTGCCACGCCCTGGTGGGCACCGATCGGCGTCGCCCAGACGCTGCGCTGGTTGGCGTAGGCGGCCGCCTTGCCCAGCGCGTACCGCGCGATGCCCACGCACAGGGCAGCGCCGGTGATGCGCTCCGGGTTCAGCCCGTGGAAGACCTGTGTGAACCCGGCCCCCTCCTGCCCGACGAGCGACTCGGGCCCGACGAACACGTCGTCGAAGAACAGGGTGAACTGCCGCTCGGGCAACATGGCGTCGACCGGCAGGGGCTGGGCGACGAGGCCGGGCGCCTCCGTCGGCACCAGGAACAGCGACATCGTCGCGCGCCCTGTCGCCTCGTCGGTCCCCGTGCGCGCGACGGTCAGGATGGCAGCCGCCTCGTCGACACCGGAGATGTAGTACTTGGTCCCCGACAGCAGCCAGCCGTCGTCCGAACGCGTCGCCTTGGTCGCGAGCTGGTGGGTGTTCGAGCCGGCACCGGGCTCGGTGATGGCGAAGACCACCTTCTGCGTGCCGTCGGCCAAGCCCGGCAGCCAGGCCTTCTTCTGCTGCTCGCTGCCGTAGCGCGCTAGCACCTCACCGGAGATGGCGGCGGACACCAGCAGCAGCAGCAACGGGCACCCTCGCGCTGCGGTCTCCTCGCAGACGATCGCCAGCTCGACCAGACCGCCCCCGCCGCCGCCGTACTCCTCGGGGATGTTGATCCCGATGAAGCCCGCGTCGCCGAGCGCTGTCCAGAGCTCATCGAGTGGCTCGTGGCGAGCTGCCCGCTCGGCGTAGTAGGCGCCGCCGAACCTCCCGGCGATCGCGCCAACCGTCGTGCGCAGCGCCTGCAGCTCGGGTGACTCCTCGAAGTCCATGCCGCTCCCGATGTGATCGGTCGTTCACTTGTTCGGGCGACCATAGCGCCCAGGCTGGCTCCACGCGAGGGTTCACGGCAGAATGGTGCGGCACAGGTCACAGTTGGACTTGACACGACCAGACCGGAGTGGCCCATCATTCACTCGCGGCACCCGAGCCGCACCGTGAAAGCAGGCAACTGTGGGCATCGACGTCGAGCGTCTCTACGACCGGCGCGCGGACAACAGGTGGGACCGCACGTGCGTCGGCGACGTCCTGGAGCGGCTCATCTGGAGCCGTCCAGACCGGGTCGCACTGACCGGCTGGGCGGGAGCGTTTGCCGACCCCGCGTTCGAGCGGATGACCTATCGCGAGGCCGACGCCGTCGTCAACCAGGTGGCCAACGGGCTGCTGGCAGCGGGGCTGCAGCGCGGCGACCGGGTGCTGCTGCTGTGCGAGAACTCGGTCGAGGCTTACCTCACCAAGCTAGGCGCGGCAAAGGCGGGCCTCGTCTCCGTGCCGCTGAACCCCGGTCTCGCGGTCGATGTCGTGACGCAGCTGATCGCGCTGGTCGAGCCGCGCTTCGCCGTCGTCGACGCGGAGGTGTGGCCCCAGGTGAATTCCGCGTTCGCCGAGCAGGAGGTCCAGGTCAACGTCACCATCGCCATCGGCGGTGGCCCTGTCGCGGGCAGCGTGTCGTTCAGCGACTTCGTCGCCGCCCAGCCAATTGTCGAGCCGGACACCGTCGTCCACGGCGACGACATCTGGGAGATCCTGTTCACCTCGGGGACCACAGCGCTGCCCAAAGGGGCGATGCTGTCGCACACCTACGCACACATGGGAGCTCTCGCCTTCGCGCTGTCACTGACCCGCGGGGTCGCGGTCGAGTCAGACCTCGTCCACGTCGCCTTCCTGCCGGTCATCTACCACGTTGCCGACCAGGCGCTGTCGCTGTCGGCACTCCTCGCCGGCGGCCGCCTCGTCATCGGTCGCCGGGCGGTGCCGGCCGAGATGGCTGCCGCCATCGAGCGCGAGCACGCCACGGCGGTCTGGGGCGGCTCCCCGCAGCTCGTGAAGGCGCTCGCGGCAGCGATGGAGAACGAGGTTCCAGCGGGTACGCAGAGCTCGCTGCGCGTCGTCGTCTTCGGCTGGGGGGCCATCGAGCCGGGCGTGCGCTCCGCCCTCAAGCGGCTGTGCGGCGTCCACCTGACGCTGGTCGGCATCTTCGGGCAGACGGAGGCGATCAGCTGCCACCGCTTCTGGCCTGACGTGTGGGCCGAGAAGTTCCAGGCGGCGGGCAGCTCGGTCAACTACGTTGGGATCCCGAACCCGCTGCTGGCCTCCACCGTCATGGACGTCGACGGACGCCAACTGCTTGACCAGCCGGGTGTCCCGGGAGAGGCGGTGTACCGCTCGCCGGCGGTCACGGCCGGCTACTACCGGGACCGTCCGGCCACCGAGGAGGCCTTCCGCTACGGCTGGTTCCACTCCGGCGACAGCTGCGTCGTCGACGAAGAGGGCCTGCGGATCATGGTCGACCGGTACAAGGACATCATCAAGTCCGGTGGCGAGAACGTGTCGAGCCTTCGGGTCGAGGCCATCCTGCACGAGCACCCGGAGGTGCTCAAGGCTGCCGTCGTGGGGCTCGACCACGACAGATGGGGAGAGGCTGTGACGGCCGTCGTGATCCGTGCGCCGGGAGCGAGCGTGAGCGAGTCGGACCTGATCGCCTGGTGCCGGAGCCGGCTCGCGGGCTTCGAGACGCCCAAGGCGGTGCTGTTCACCGACGCGCTGCCCGAGACCGTTGGCGGCAAGGTCCTGAAGTACAAGCTGCGCCAGTCGATGGCCGACCTGTACACCGTCGCCGCCTCGGGCTGACGGCTGCCCCGCACGACGACGCCGCACGACGACGGCTACGTCCAGGCCGCAGACAGGTTTCGCGGAATCTCGCCCACCAGGCCGCCAGCCACCTCGCCGCGGTTGCGGCCGCGCGACTTAGACCGGTTGCGGCCGGACGGGTCGTGCTTGTCGTATCCCAGGTGCTCGCTCATCTCCGCCTCCAGGGCGGTCTCGAGCACAGTCTTGGTCAGCCCGGTCAGCAACCCGCCCGGGCCAACGAGTTCCACGCCGTCGGCCCGGGCTGCCTCGACGAGTGATCAAGATGACCCCTACCCGCGCCCGGCAGGCCCGGGTGATGTACGACGCCCGGCAGCACACCGTGCAGGAGATCGCCGACACCTTCGGCGTCTCCCGGACCCACCATCTACCGACACCTGGGCGGCACCGCCACTCCCCCACCAGCACCGGCCTCAAGTGCGAGAAGCTAATAGTGCGATGCCAATCCGCAGGGCTAGGCAAAGGCGGCAGCTGGGGCGGCCCCTAGCTCAGCGGAGCGTGTGTCGCGGGCGAGGTCGCCGATCGTGGTGCGCGCGAGCTCCTGCTCGACGGCCCGGGCCGCGCGGCGCTCGACGTCGCTCAGCGCCAGCTGGATGCGCTGGCCGACGGTGCACTGCGGCGCCGCGCCATGCAGCCCGAGCAGCGGATCGTCACCTTGCACCGCGCGCCACACGTCGCCGAGCGTGATCTGGTCCGCGGCACGTTCGAGCTGCCATCCGCCGTGCGCCCCCGGCCGGGAGGCGACGCGCCCTGCCCGACGCAGCGCGCCGAGCACCCGGCGCACGTGCACCGGGTTGGCGCCTGCGCTGCCCGCCAGCAGCTCCGAGCTCAGCACCTGCTCGGGCGCGCCGGCGAGCAGCGTCAGCACATGCACGGCGACGGCG
>JAABUO010003865.1_pt1 | contig 17773 bp, 22 predicted proteins | sample 5559291 | NCBI WGS metagenome assembly JAABUO01 (sample SAMN10711878, study PRJNA513372) | rock metagenome | isolation source: Antarctica rocks | place: Antarctica: Victoria Land, Finger Mt sud | reverse complement strand
GAGACAGTGCTTCTGGGTGTCCTGCTGCTTGACACAGCAGCCAACATCGGTCTGATTGCTTGCACCTTGTAGCTCCCCACAAAGCCTGCAGGCCAAACCAGGTAGCAAAAGCCTCTGGCCCTTCATTTCCTTGAGACTCATCAGTCTCTGACATGTGTTCAAGGGCATGCTTAGTACTGCAGCTGCAATCTCTGTTGACTTGCATACCTCAGCAACTTATGTAGGCTTGGCATATGGATGCATCCTTAGCAATCCCAAGTGAACTGCATCGAACCGACAGCAGCTTGTGTAAGTGCAGTATAAGATCTCTGACCTTGCTCAGCAACCTTTTGTTTCAGATACCAACTGCCGCCAAAGACAGGAGCTTTGCAGAGGCTCATTGAACCGCCCTCTGACCTTGCTCTGTGACCTTTGCTTTGCCACTAAAGACAGGGGCTTCTATGAATTTTGCAGAGGCTCTTTGACCTTGCTCAGCAGCGACTGATCCAACAAGGATTGATGCAGGTTTGGCACTAGGCGCACACCTAGGGCATACTGGAGTGGTGAGTGACCGCATGCTGGTGGCAGCAGCTGAGGCCCTGCCCCCCCTGGTCCAGAAGGAGGACCTGCAGAGGGGTGCTGTCTACCCCACTCTGGACAACATCAGGTGAGGAGCTGCTGCACCTACACCCTCTGCAGGCAGTTCATGCGCTCAGTTGAGCTGGCGTGTCACTGAATGTGCAAGGCAAGAGAAATGAGGCAATGGTCAAAAGCACAGTGTAAGGGGCAATCCCTCATTTTCATTCTCACACTCATCTCATTCAATTTGTTGTGGGAGATGACAGGCCTGGGCCATTGCCATGATGCCATATGCCAAGCATGGCAGATGCATGCACAATGTTATGTCATGCCAACAGACACTTGAGGGCACCTGCTTGCATGCGCTTGTCTTGCAGCGTGAGACACCCCAATCCCGACTTACTTAGAAAATGTGGAAACGATTAATCTGATTTTAGCTCAACTGGTATAGAATGCTAAGACACAGGGGTCATGTTTGCAGGGGTGTCAGCAAAGCTGTGGCTAAAGCTGTCATGCTGTGCGCAAAGCAGGACGGTCACATGCACAATGACTCAGTACAGAAAGCAGTCAGCAAAGGGGACACAGTGTTTGATGCCTGGGTGGATGTGCAGATGAGCAAGCCTGGCTACACCACCGCAACCTACGCACCATAGACTGGCACCATGCCTGCGTGGCACACTTATTCCTAAATTGGCCACCATGATCACAGTGTACTATAGACCAGCGTAATACTTGGGCATAACACCCAGTCCCAAAAGCTGATTCATCACACCATGATGTGCACCATGAGTCGTACAGTAAGCTACCCCTTAAAGTCTCGCAGTGAGCCGCAGGGCAAGAGAAAGCTGTCAGCCACATGTCCAGTGGGAGGAAGTCAAACCTTGACAGGGGGCGTTACCAGTCAACAAAGCTGACTCAGCTAAACTGTCTGATTGTTCAGATGCTTGAAGATCAAGCTAGTTGAGGTGTTTTAGATCTGACGCACACACTGCCATTGTACCATACATACCTGATGTGCACAAGTTTCACACAAGTTTAGCTTATACATGCACAGCGCACATGCCCATACAACAAAATCCCAACCACGCTATTTCAGTAGTAGTGGCAAGCACTGCAGTAGGTTGCTAGCAGTCAATTTGCTGTTATGAAATCGGTATTGTGAACTTCCATGTTTGTAGTGCTTGAATGCATGCTCACTGTTCTATGCAGTCATGTTGAGACGCAGTGTGCAGTCAGCAGGCCTGCATAACAGGTCTGTGTGTTACATGGTGTATGTGTTGTGTAGCTACTAGTGACAGCTCTCCAAAGCATAAATGCTGTCTGGAAGACACATATGTATAAAGTAACAGGCTGCTAGACAACAATGCTGCCTATGCAGGCCTTGCTGACCAGCTAGGTAGCAAGGCCTGCATAGGCAGCATTGTTGTCTATTTGTTCATGAAGGGTGTGACTGGACATTGCTAAGTGCTCACGCTTTCAAGAAGTCAGCCAGCTGTTTGTAGACAGAACTGTGATCTGAATACGCAGTGCAAGCCTTTGTGCTCTGACAAACATCATGTCAAGTCAGGTTGTAATATAGGGTTGTTAATATACGTATATTTACCTACAACCATGAGGTCGCCTACAACCTAGCCTCATCATGCATGAGTTGTACAAGCAAATTCACAGCAAACTTGCTGCTGCAGCTGCCTGCAGGTGCTGTCAATGCGATGATGCCCTGCCAGAACTGCATCATTTATATAGTTGCAGCATGAAATTCTGTAGTACCAACATGTTTGACAAACAACTTACTGCCTGCCAATATAGCCTTTGCCCCTTCCTCAGGATCATTCTAAGACCGTCCACAGCAAGCCTGAGTTACAGCACACCCTGCAGAAGACATCAGTGCCTGCTGCTGTTCAGAAGTGCGGCTATGTGCCTCTCCAAGTGCCGTGCAAGCTGCAGACCAGTGCAGGGGTGCAAAGCATGGTCATAGACTTACCACGGTCATAGACTTACCATGGCAGGCTGCTAATTGTGCCCCCTGCTTTGAGCCCAAACATCCACGCCTCCTAATAATCCTGGATCTCCCCAAGCATTCTGCTGCTTGACATCCTAGGCAAAGCAAGTGGGGGCCTGAGCAGGGATCTGATATCACACAGAGGGGCTGGCAGAGGGGCACGCCTGGGGTCACCCGGGAGCAACTGAGCCCAAGCCACAGGTAGATGCAGCAGATTCTCTTGCAGGCCGTTTTGGCTGATGTGTAGAGTGCAGTTGCATGCCAATCCAGGCAAAGGGGTGATGATCGGTCATATGGCTGACTGGTGAACACACCCCAGGCACGCCAGAAGCAGCTGTTGCTGCTGAGCTGTGGCGATGCATGCTCAGCTGCTGCAGAAGGCATGCTGCTCCTCTGCAGGCCGTTGGGAGATGAAGGGGTCAGTCAAGGGGGTCCCCGCTGGTGGGGTGTGGAGGGGTCGAGACTTGAATGGTGAAGGGCAGGTGTTGTGGTGTCAGCTTGACAAGGAAAGTCGATTCTTGCCGTCAGTGTGTGTAAGGTTTCACAGATGACATTGAAGGCTCGGGCAAGGCAGTCAAGCTGTACTGGTGGAAGGTTGGTGGCTTGGTTGTGGTACACAGCTGCAAGTGCAAGAAAAAGACGCAGCTCTGCTGCATGGTATTGTGAGCTTCTGCCATCTGCTGCAGCAAACAGCAGGGTCAGAGTCATTTTCAGTGTAAGTATAAGGCAAGCTGATGCTAGGTGTGAGTGTTATGAAAGTGCTGGCATGCACTTACTTATGTGCCACGTCGGAACAGAGATTCACTCTTGTTGACACATCGTACTGCAGAGCATCAGTCAGCTGCTGTTCTAAGATCCTTACTGCAGCAACGATGTAATGGCTACAATAATTATAAAGCACATGTGTAATCGCAGGCATATCAGTCACGAAGATACACATCTGGCATGCCTTAGACAAATATGCGGCATGAGGCATGTACAATTTCCTTTGGTGTAATACAATGCGATAATTTGTTCATTGTATTTTGCTAGGCACCGTGCCTAGCTCTGTGCGCCATAGTATAGCTGCTTCTGTTTATTGTCACTGCAGGTGTCAATGAGGCATCTACATAATCAGTAAGGACAGCGTACACAGCTTGACACGCTTTTTCTCCAAAGCAAGGTGCCTTGCAACCCTCAGCAGCATCATTGGGCGCAGACAGTCGTTTGCTACAGGGCAGGCAGGCCTTCAAGGACAAAGGAAGAACAGATCTCATATGGATAATCAGCCCGTCTTTAGTCAGCCCAGCTAGTGATGCCACAACGCTATCTAGCTTGGGCATGCAAGAACCCACTGGCATATGTCAGAATTGGAGTTTGGAAAACATCGATTTGCAAGGTCGAAAGGTCAGTAGGCTGCAAGGCAAGGTTCTGATAGATTGCATCAAAGCACAGCAGGAGCTTGGGCTGAAGAAGACCAAGGTGTCTCTGTGTTTGCCTTACCCTGATGAGGCTACCAGCTTTTAATGTTATGCATCAGATTGTTTTTTGCATGAGCCAAAGATCATACAGGTTTTCCCTGAATTTGGAGGTGTTGTCGCCCCGAAGCCTAAGGTCGTAGGCAGGTCAAAAATTCTTCATTTGTATCGACTGCAGCTTGAGGGTTCTGCAACAGATGGGTATGCAAATTATTGTTGGGAATGTAGGCATACCTGTGGATGTTGATATGGGTTTGCTGAACGACGCAGATCACAGCAATTCATCGTGTGCTGGCGCCTTGCTACATATAGACCAAATGAACTTGCACTAATGGATTGACTGGCTTTGCAAGATAGAAAGTACCTGTGGTAATTGAATACTTCCAACTGATAGATGATGTCGCCACTGTGTGTGGCTATATTATATTGATGCCGTCTGACAATAACCAGGGAAGCCCTCTCCCTTTTTGTGGGCTGAGGCATTCTTGATTCCTGGGGCCATTGACTGCGATTTGCATGACATCATCGATGCTACTTCTGCTGTAGGTTATCAGCAGGCTTACTGTACATTTACGCTGGTACGTAATGGAGCTGACTGTGATCCACGTGGTTTTGTCAAGATGTGATGCAGCCCTACACACACGCCCTGCAGCAATGCGAGCTGGCTGCTACCCAGTGCTGCACCAAGGCTGCCAAGTATATGTTATATTTGCCTACCTGGCTCTGTACATGCTACAAGTGCAACACAGCTTGTCAGTTGGGCCCGATGTCGATTTGCCTTTAGGATCTGCATGAAGCTTGCACAGCGAGAACCAGAGATTGGACGTTGCAAAGTTCAAACTCACAATGGCAGGTGTAGCCGTCATGACGGTTGCTTCTGTCATTTGCATTGAGGTTTTGCTTGCAAACAGACACGATTAATGGCACTGGCATCGTGAGACTACAGATGATAAAGTTGCATGACCCTGCAGTGTTGCATCTTGCATGACTGCACTCAGAGCAATGACCACCAAGCAACAGACCAACATCTGATGCGTGTGCATGCTTGCCTCCAGAAGCTTGATATATAAACAAGACAGGCGGCTGGCTGTTCACAAGCAGGCACGCCAATCAAAATTCACTAAAAACAGAGGCTGGACAATATGGTACAAGCCTATAGAGTGTATTGTTCAGTCCTGAGGCATCAGTGGACAACATTGCCATTACCACTGCTCAAAGGGCATCCCAAATGCAACATCATTTCGTGATACCCTGTCTGCAGTTGCTTCCAGCGCTCTGCATTCCCCCTGTGTCAACCGCCACCCTAGAGCGCCTGCTGCCTCTTCGGCCTGCTTGGCATTCTTCGCACCTGCATTGTGACTTTATGCATGTCACATCACCCAGGAAGACAGCAAGCCAGTGCCGTTGCTGATGACCAGATACTGATAAAATGAGGATTGTACAGAAAGGCTTGACAACTTTTCATGTTTGTTGACTGCTACTCCCGCTATAGGCAAAGCATGACACCTGCTGCAGCTGATGACTTCAGCCGATAACATATAAAAACTGAAGGTGCAGATGAGCACTGCTGCAGCATGCACATGACTCTTTGTTTGCACTTCATCAATTCTACCTGGAATTGGCAGGGTTCCTTTGCATATGCACCAATTGATTGCCACCTGGGCTGGAGTTTTGCCGCCATGCTTCTGCCCTACTTCCCGCATCAATTGTATCAGAGGCTGAACATCTTGGGCTTTGCTCTTGGTGAATAGCACACCTCTGGCCCCTTTTGGATTGGTGTTTCCATCGTATTTGCCTACACAGACCAGTCGTGTTAAGGTGTTCACATGTTCAAAACATGCAAGCTAGCTTTACAGTGTGACATGCTGCCAGAAACATTCTTGAGGTTTGTGCTTGCAGGGGGTGTTTGGTGTGGTCATGTTGGATCTTCTAAAGATCACACAGGGGTTGAGGATTTCGACAAATGGTCTGTCTCTATTCTTAGCATTGATGCCACTACTGACAACCCAGTACCTGCGTGACTGCCTGTAATGTTCACACTATAGTGACATGACACAAGATGCACCATGTAACATAGCCTGCAGCTGTATGTTCCCCTACCAGCGGCAAGACGCATGTCACACATTATACATACCGCCCCATCTGTGCTCTGGGAGCAAAGAGCTGTCAAACTATGCAATACCTCTTTGATGCTGTGTAGTCAGCGCAAGCTTGCTTTTCACAGCAATTTGTGTGGGTGTGCATTCCTTGGCAGACCATGAGACAAATAGTACCTGTAAGTAGGCCTTGACAAAGGGGGGAGTAGGCTATGAGGGTGACTCCCAGCTCTTGACAAGCCTTCAGAACACCATTCCTCTCAGGCGCTCTGTATAACAGGCTATACTGCACTTGGTTTGAGGCCAGAACAACCCCCTGATCCTGCATGAGAGGGCATCCTCTTGAGCACAGTGAACAACAGCGTGTGCATCAGAGACGACTGCAGAGCAAGCTGGTGCTCAACTTTCTGCATACAAGCGGGGAAAAAAAGATTGTGGCAGAGCTGTCGAGACTTGTCAGCAGATTGTGCAAATCTTAGTAAAGCATGGAGTTTTTCTAAAACAAAGGATGAGACGCTGCATAGGGCAATAGAACCCATTCAGAACACGAGGTCTGGTGAGCCGGCCTATGCCCAATGTGTGAAAGAGTCATGACATGCCAGCTGCTGACGCCAAGTTGACATCAGCTCCACAAGTCAAGTGACTAGAGCACTTGCAGGTGACTGTGATCAACAAGTGAGCATGCACACTGCCTGATTTGAGATGGCTGCCAGTGGATCAAACGACATCGTCAGCTGGTAAACTTGCAACATGACCGGCTGTAGTTGTGCAGAGAGCAGTCATTTGACATGTGTGGCAAATGCCAAGCTTCAGACACAACATACGCACTCATTTTGCCGGTTCGAGGTGGTCCTGGCCGGGACCGAACAGGCTTGCAGCCGCGTCAACGTCTGTGTAGGTGACACGACTCATGCTGCAATGAGTGCCTGCATACATCTGACTCATCCACATTTGATCTACAGATGTGCATTCTCATGCTCGCTAGTTTGGTATAGCACACCTGCAACGTTTGATGTGCCTCTCTGAGTCTCTTCTCGTTGAAGTTTGACACTCCCACAGCATCTGTCAAGCCAATTTGCTGACAATGCGCCAAGCCTCTTACAAATGCTGTGTTAGCGAAGCCGTTGAGGAATGCTGCAGGGAAATGAATCTGGTAAAGGGCCAACTTGGGTATCTGCAGGCGGTCCAAGCTAGCCTGCAGCCACAGCATACACAGCATGTGAGGCAAACACTCCAGAATTTGATTTAAAGTGTCTGGGGCAAGTTCTGCATGTGATCATATCAAGTTGCACATCATACGCATTTGCAGCCAAACAAATATGCTAGCTTGGACCGGCAATGGGTTGATGCCATACAGTGCGTATTTCCAGGTATTTCCATGTATTTCCAGGTAGTTCCACATATTTTTGTGGGGACAGATCAGGAGTGTGCAGCTTTCAGCTCACCTGTCAGCTTTTGACACATCTGTCAGCATTTGACACATCAAGCAGAGACGATGCTAGACTTCTATCGGAAAAGATTTTGATGTCTCACACCCTGAAAACATGCCCTACTGACTTGCACCCAAATGTGAGGGCTGAAGTCATGAGGCTGCAACACTGGCTGGTTGCACACCTTGCAAGCCTCCACCACAGAATTGGAAGTGAACCTCCAGGGAAGAGTGGCAAACTTGGTTGCTACTTTTGCCTTGTCCTGAGTGCCTGATGCCCTAATGAACTCCCCCAGAAATTCCTCAGACTTTCCAAAACCATATATTTCAGCTGCAGACAATGGCAGCACCTGTCAGCGCAGGGACGCTGATCCACAGATGAGCTGATTACAATGACAGGACAATTTTTGCACTGTCATCTTGACATGTAATGGTTGAGTCATGCGCTGCGTGGGATTGAATTCAGGGAAAGGGGGGAATTAGGACATTATGGACGCGACACACAGCATGGTGTGAGCCTCCTACAAATTTCTGTGCCAGCAGTATGGCTGTCCTTGCAGCAGGAAAGAGGCAAGGCTACTGTAACAGGATCACTCCTAACGGCAGTTTGGCTGGAAAAGACACAAAACAAGGCAGCTATGATAGTGATTGCCAGAGTGTGGATGTGACCAGCCAAAACAAGAAAAAGGCAAATGCCAACCTGTGTCCCAAAAGATCATGCTGGTATCCAAGGTTGCTTTGTAGGCTGCTTCGTTTTCAGGCCTGCCATACGTGTCACCATAGCCCCAGTAGCCCCAACTACAAATCACACAGCAGTTGTCGATGCGCCTTCTCATGTGACAATATGTTGCTTCACGGATTGTGCTTTTGCAGGTGGGAAAGTAGTGCTCAGGCAACTTTCGGGTTCTGGCAATTTACCGGTCAGCCCAGCTCCAGGTGCCAATGCCCAGACTACTGACTTCCAAACCTGATCAGGAATACAACTGTCGGAACAAATAACAATCGACAAGAGCAAGCTTCAGCCTGCTGCCTTCACTGTGCAACAACTGGTATATCAGCTGGTGCAGTTGTCACTTGATTGCAAGACTTGTGCAGCGTGCGGCTTGTGAAACGCGACGTTGTAAGAGGTCTGCGCTCACCACTGCGACCTAGCTTCGCCGTATCTGAAGCTGCTTTTTGTGTGTTTTGTGCCGCAGATCTACATACTAGCAGATGCTGCTTGGGTCTGCAAAGGCACGTGTGCGCATCGCTTCGCAGCACAGACATGTTGACTTGCGGCATGCTGAGGATCATACTATTTATCCTGATTACCCGCACAAAACAATGGCAGAAAGATGACAAGTGATGGTGCAAGTGCTTCTGCGCTTGTCACAACGGCCGATGGGCTCTCGGGACAATACACAGATGGCTTTCAGTGTGGCGAACCGACAGCCAAGCACTGGTGAAAGCTACCTCTGACTAATGCCGTTTCATCTCCAGTGCATTTACCTTCTGACGGTAGGCGTCGTCTGTGGTTCCGCTGCGCAATGCTCAGATAGTCAGTGTTGAGTCCGTCAGTCATGATGGCTTTCACCTTTGTCAGCTATTCACGAAAGCCAGATGGGGAGGTGAGAATGTATTGTGAAGTGCATACATGCGCAGGAGTCAAGCAAATACATATGACCTCAAAACTAAGTAAACTAAGTATCGCTGCACACTCTTAGCTCAAACTGTTCAATCCTGCATGCTCGCACCTCTACTGCGCGCCGACTTGCCTCATCATATTCAGCTTCTCGTGTGCATTCAAAATCAGTCGATGCACATGCACACACTTCAACAGACAATTGCAACGCTATCAGCACTGTAATATCCTGCTGAGAAACAGAGGAGAAGAGCATAACAAGCTTGCGACACTTAAGTTTAAGCTGCAAGGTCCTTGAACAATCAGCTGAGTTGCAAGCTTGCGACACCTGCTTCACTTCATTGGGGACATGACTACAAGAATCTAGATGCACCATCATCTGAAATACTGCAATTGGAAGCTCTACAAACGTGAGAACACTTGGTTAGGTGTCAAATGCGTTTTTCTGCCATTCACGACCTCAGTCTTGAAGCTGTTCTCTCCAGCAATGAACGCCAGCACCACCGCAGCAACAAAGACCCCAAATGACATGACAAACCCCACATTGCACAGGACGTTGAACAAGGTCCTGCCGGTGCGGTACAGCCACTTCTTCTGTGTGACCTCAAACTCAAACGGCAATATAGAGTAGAAGAGCAACAACCAGGGTGCCAGGGCATGGTAGATGCACCACATGAGGGACAACCCCAATGGCCCCACAAACTTGCCCCCAGCTGCTACCATCAAAAAGCCATATACAATTGTCACTGCAGGCATCACAGCATTTCTCACATGAGGTACTGTTGTATTGTGCTTTCCTAAGCATCCATAGATCTGTGATTGCTGCTGATGCCATCACTGCTGCTGACATGCAAGATGTGAGGAACTGATCACAAACATGAGACATATGACCCCAAAAATGGCGGGCAAATTGCTTCCATCGACAGGCATGCTTTCTGCCAAATTGCAATAATGTGCGCAACACCTGCAGGTACATCACAAAAGGGCACTAGCTGAAGGCATGGCTGCAAGCTGGCAATGTGTTACCTGTCAGGACAATTGCAAAGACCAGGATGAACAGAAGATCCTGACTGGCCTGCCGGACTTTGAACCAGCAGCCGCCCTTCTTCCCACCACCAGCGCCAGGAGTCCACCTGCGTGCCACAACACACACACTGAACAAATACACTGTATCACTATACACAGCTGACATCCTGCAGCAACACCAAAGGGAATAATCCCTGAGGAAAGGGTATATGCTTTGACAAAAGAATACATCCCTTGGCAGAAGGGAACAGCCCATGTCTGGCAGGATGGGGGAGGCTTGGCAAACCCCCCCCCTCTAAAGAACGTCAGAAGTCCGACAAGCAACACATGACAGCTTTAACAGCATCTTGTTTGAGACCATGGTGATTGGCAGGTGGACTGTTTTTATACCTACAAGCACGAGGCAGGGTGTGTGCTTAGGGTTGCGTCAGGCACAATCAAAATCTACTCGATTGCTGCAGCAGTTCATTGCCAGTAGTTGACCTGAGAGTGCTGACATGTTGCAGCAGGCATCATGCAGATGATAGACGTGCATGATGTGAGTGGTAAGCTCCTGCCTACCCAAGATTGGAACAGCCGCATGCAGCCATAGTGCCTCTGGTGGCTGCCTTTGCATACATCCACCAGAAATTCTTGGTGCTCACCTCAGCATTCCAGTGTGACCTACAGCAACATCTCTTAGTTGTTCAAATTTGCGCACTGCGTGCAGCCCTGATAAGCAGCAGCGCTTGAAACCACCAGAATGCTGCCACAGATGCAAAACAGGCAGGATCAGCATCTGTGCAACTTCACAAACAGAACTTCTGCCGAGGCGCACATGTTTACCAAGTTGCAGCAAGGGTTGAATTCAAACTCTGCATGCTGTGCACATCCTGCACAGTATGCATAGCACATGTCACAGGCAAATGCAGTGCAGGTGTTGTGAAAATTCAAGTGGCTGCTCTTATTCAGGTGGCTGTTCACATTTGAAACGAAAAGTTGACGATGACTTTGCAGTATGCAAGAGCATAACAGTTCTTCCAGCTAAGTAGGGGAGCGGCGCTGACCAGTTCTTACCTCAGATCATGAAGGATATTCCTGCCAGGCCTCACATAGAATTTGATGAAACTGGAGAGCGCGGTGTAGGCAATCAGCATGCCCAGCACTGCATGGGTCAGCACGGCTGGGAACTTGCCAAACCAGATGTAGATAACCGGAATGACCGTGAAGGTGGGTGAGGCCAGGGCACTAACGATATAGATGTAGCAGGGGGACATGTAGAGGATGCGGTAGAAGACACTGAGGCCAGGTGCAAAGAGGGGGGACTTGCGGCTGAACAGCATCTGGTATGGACCCTGCAAAAGAGACACCAAATGCATTCAGCGCTGAGTGTTCTATCTGTTGAGGCTGCAGACAATGAAGCCTGGTGAAAGAGAGGGGCCTTGCAGCTGCAATGACTGCATCTGACACACGATCTGTATGACCAGTATCAGAGGAAACAGGATTTTGTCAACTGTTGATCTGATGATTTCTGTTAATTTCAAATCACAGCAAAGAGGGACATGCTGTGGCAAGTTATACTGAGACCTGGTGCAAAGATGTGTGCATTGTGACAAAAGATGCTGAAGCCAAGTGCCAAGAGGGCAAAGTTGCAGCTGAACAGCATGTGACGCAAAGCCTGCATTCCGCCCCATCAACACCGATTAGGTACAAGGCATCAACCCTTGAATACATATGAGGAGGCTGGCAAGTGACAGTCTTGTGTCAAGTGGTGTATAGAAGGAATATCAGATATGAACAACGCTTACAGATTGGAATTTGCGAAGGCGTAGTGCAAAATTGACAATGGGCTTGTAAGACAAGTAAGCTTGTGAGTGCAACACACAGCAAGAGAATCAAGCCAAACTGCACACAAGTAGACTTACAGGATCAGCACTACATGTCAATCTGGCAAGACTTGAAATCCACATGAACAGCATCAGAACTGACAGTCTGCTTGACTTGAAGATGCTGGGACAAAGGAGGGTTGCAGCTGATCAGCGCATTGTGAGTGGCGCCTGAAGCTACCTGCTGCTGTTCAGGCCTTGCAATCAGTCTGCAGGGCTGAGAGGGACAGACCAAACAAGCACTTGCAAAAGGGCGCAGATGGCAGCAGAACAGATGAAGGTAGACAACGTGTGTGTAAAGGTACACAATGAAGGCAGACAGTGGAGGTAGACAGTCACTTTATAAAGGTAGACAGTGGGTGTGTGAAGGTAGACAGTGAGTATGTGTGAAGGTAGACAGTGGGTGTGTGTGTGAAGGGAGACAGTGAGTGTGTGTGAAGGCAGAGACAGTGAACGCGTGTGTATGTGAAGTTAGACAGTGAGTGTGTGTGAAGGTAAACAGTGAGTGTGTGTGAAGGTAGACAGTGAGTGTGTGTGAAGGTAGACAGTGAGTGTGTGTGAAGGCAGACAGTGGGTGTACCTTGCACCAGCGGGACCTCTGGCCAAATGCAGCTCGCACTTTGTCTGGTGCAGAGCCTCGCACCAGCTCATCCTCCACATACATGCCCCTCCACCCCTTGCGCCGCATCTCCATGCCCAGAGCATAGTCCTCCGTCAAGGTATGGGTGGGAAAGTAGCCTGCATGCCACACAGCCTATCTTGTCAACGAAATTGAAACCAGGTGACAGTGGCTGTGTCTTTTGCTATAGTCCGTTCGAGGTTTGGAGCTGTGCATGTTTGCTGTAACTGGTTCTGACCATGTAGTTGTATTGGACACCCTGCTATGCTGCAGGCATGCACACATGATGACCCTCAGACTGACAACTCACCAATTCTGTCCACTTGTCACAGACTAGTCACAGAGTAGACCCTGCAGGAAAAGGCTGCCAGCAAGTAGACGCTTTCGACGCTTTGTGAACACCACTGCTGCCTGTGCTTTCAAGCACACACAAAGTCGGCACAAAGCTGTCATAGTAAGCAAGCTTGTGACTGCGTCAGGCAAAGCATACCTGCTTCAGCAAAAGCACTGGAGCGGATGACAAAGTTGGTGCCGGCGCAGCTGATGAAGCCCATCACATTGTAGGCGGGCTGCAGGTAATGCCAGAACCCCACGTTCTCATGATTGAAGACATCATCTGACCAATGCACACCTCTGAACACCTGAAGGCATCCCCACATCAAACCAGTGGCGCCACACCTCCAAAATGTCGTCTGATTTAGGATTTAGGGGTTTTGAGCTGACAGCTGACGCTGAAGGTCACATGTTCATACGTTGCAATCAGAAGCTACTCAGGACTGTATGCACCTGACCCTAAATGCTGCAGATCAAGGCTGGCTTGTTTTTGTAGCAGCTATGTATGGGCATTGCTGCTGTAGACTCATACTCCTCTTACAACTGCATCTCTGGATTGCAGCCTTGCAGAACATGCCAAGTGCAGTTGTCCAGTGCTAGTGCCAGCAGCTACCCATGCAATGCCTGCATGCCGTTGCCTATGGTGTTGCCCACTGGGCAGAACATAGACAAAGGCAACATGCAATAGTTGGGATCCAGATGTGTGTGTGCCGAGACAACATCAGCCATATCACTTCAAGGCTTAGGAGATGTAACAGAGCAACTGTATGAATCCTACTCGATTGATTGGCACAGCCAACATGCCAGTAGGCAGAATCTGACGATCCAAAGGGCAATGTAGGCAGGCAAAGGGCAATGTAAGCAAGCGAAAGGCAGCATCACACCTGTGGTGACTGCACTCGATTGATTGGCACAGCCAACATGCCAGTAGGCAGAATCTGACGATCCAAAGGGCAATGTAGGCAGGCAAAGGGCAATGTAAGCAAGCGAAAGGCAGCATCACACCTGTGGTGACTGCACGACTGCTACATCATCCCCAGCATCCATCCAAGGCAATGTGGAAGTGAAGAAGTGGCTGTGCGCGGCTTGGTCAGCATCAAACACAGCAACAACTTCCATCTCAGGTGGGGCTGCGTCATCGCCATAAATTTTACGCAGGCAGCTGTTCAGATTCGCAGACTTAGGGTTGGCCTCGCCCTTGCCCTTGTCCCTCCTGACCCTGATGACTGGGATGCCGTGGATTTTGTACAGCTGGTCTATAAGCTCCTGACGAAGAGTAACGGCGAGGAAGCTCTCGCCATTGTATTCCTCTTTGTGGTCCTCAGGTGCGTCATCACACAGGTAGATGTGCACTGCAGAAAGTCACAGCTCCAAATGCTCACGACCATGTGATTACATATTGCACTATCAGGTGAAACAGGGAGTGAAACAGACACACATCATTCGCATGCACAAGCAAGCATTGTGCATGTATCATGAAATCATGTCATACATGTAGACGTGTGACGCAGATGCATCGAGGCATGTGTTCCACACCACTTGTGCATGCGTGGCATGAGCAGCTTGAAATCTGGCAGACACAGCAGCAGCATGATAATGGGAGCAAGAAGAAGAGCGACGCTGATGACCTTCCCTGACCTCAGTATGACATTGTTTGCTGCTTCAATAGTGCTCGCAAGTGCTTGCTTCATCACAGAGATCTCTGGACACCCATTCTTTCGTGTTGTAATGCACATGCTCGCTCACTCACTCACTCATTCATGCATTCATTCTTTCTCTCAACACATGTCTTCCTAGGGTCAATCCTGAATTACTCCCTGCATGAGATCCTTTTTTGACAGTTGGCGTACCAATGTTGAACCAACAAAACAAAGAAGATGCAAGGTGTGGTGCTGGTCACCTGCATTGGCTTGCCCTCGGTCCATGGCAATCTTTGCAGCCTTAATGGCGCACTCAACCGTCTCTTCCAGAGTCTCAATGTCCTCTTTGTAGCAAGGAACCACCACACGCACACTGAAGGGCTTGCGCACAAATGGCGGCTCAAACTTGCGCACATGCACCATCAAGTGCACAGCGTACAGCATCAATGTTGTGGCTCCCAGCACCTGAAAAGAAGAACGCACTCGGTGATGGCGGAAAATGATGATCAGTAATACGGCTTGCTGGTGACTGTGACATGACTGACTGTGCAGACATGTATGCTTGTTTACTTGAGATAACGCAGATAAGGCATGCTCGCACAGCATAACCTGGCGCAGTCCTGCACAGCAAAACACAGCTCGGGCAGGGCAGGGCAGGGCAGGGCAGGGCAGGGGCAGGGCAGGGCAGGGCAGGGCAGGGCAGGGCAGGGCAGGGCAGGGCAGGGCAGAGGTCTGACCTCAACGACCAATACCCAGATGCCGTAGATGAGGAGTCCTGTGGACAAGCCCTTCAGTGACTGGGTGGCACGCACCACAACATAGCCAATTGTGATAGACACCCAGGCCAGGACCATGCCAGTCATGAACCAATTGGTGTTGCGCCAGAACTGGCCTGCACAACATGCATTTTTGTCATGAAAGAGTAATTTACACTGTGCTGCAATGCCTGCTTCGTCATCACATTGTGGTGGTTGCTTAGACGAGTGCGTGCATGGCGTTTCTGACCACCTCTGCATGCAATGGAGAGGTCTCAGGCAATCTTACTCAGGTGGCATAATGGAGACTGGTGCAAAGACCTGGTGCGTAACAGGCAAGGACCGGCAACTCAATGACTAAGCCCATGAGAAATTGCTTGACAGGGCCCTGAGTTGCACAGGGGTGGGCACTGGGGTGAGTGATGGCGAGAGGGGGGGGTGGGGAGTGTCTATACATCATTGGCAGCAAACAGAATGCAAATGGAAGTCACGGTGGCAACACCAACCTGCCCACGGCAGTCTGCGCTTTCCTGGGCCTGCCATGTTCAGGGGACTAAAAGCAGGGCTGGGGACTGGTGTAGCCCCATAGCCTGCTTGGGGACCAGGGCTGCGGACCCCATCAGGCCCAGCTGACCTGTCAGCCACTCCAGCAGCTGCTGGGAAAGCTTCCATGGCTGACACATGGTGAGGGCCTGACACCTGCAATGCAAAATTTTTGCAACCACTTCTTGATTTATACATGTCATCTCTGCATGAGCGCGATGCTGATCTTCTCTGTATCGCGAGAGAGTGACATCAAACAGCTGCATGCAACAATGGACTGGTGGTCGTAATGCCAGCTGCCTGAATATGCATAAGCATAACCATCCCTCCATACAGACCGAGACCCTCCGTGCTGTTGTCAGTTGGCTCACCGCAGCAGGACGACCAGCTGTGGCATAAAGTTGATACAACATAATTGCCAACTTATGCCACAGAAGTCATGTGAGCAAAGGGCGCCTACCCGTCCAAAGGTCTGTTGCCTAGCAAGGGGTGGTGGGGGGGCTGCCCCATACACTGTGGTCACTGGGGACAAGGGTTCATCTTGCCAGCTGTCCACATATGTGTCAGCACCATCGGTCAAGTCATCATCCACAATGGCTCTGGGAACCTTTATGGTGGTCTGTGCACCGGATGCCACAACTGTAGCTGCTGCTGCTTCTGATGCTGGGTGAGGCTGCAATACAAATGGAACAGACTTGAGTAGTGACATCAGACGAAAGACAGTGACTGTGGCATTGAAAAGGTTGATGGTGGGGGGTTGAGCCACTGAGGAAACCACTTTTGCTGCTGCTTCATTCCATGCTAGGTGACTTTGCAACACAGGTGAGAGGATTCAAGGTCAAAAACAACGTTCAAAAACACAAACAGAACAGATGTCTCAACACTGTAGTGCTGCCCCTTGCGCCTGGTGTCTTGCAACTATTGCTGCTGCTTCTGTTGCCAGATGAGATTGCAACACAAAGGAACATGCATCCACAGTCTCATCAGCACAAGCAGTACCAGAACCACCTAGCTTCTACACCTGATGGCACTGTTGCTGTTGCAACTCCATGCCAGCTAACCAAACCCCAACTGGCTGGGTTGACAAATAATTGCATGAAAATGATTCAGGTGGCTTGGAATTTCTGGCAATTCAGTGCAAATGACATGAATGTCTTGTATGAGCTGCTACATCATGCAGCTTGTTACTTGACAGCTTGAGAGTTCACACGCTTGCACAGCTGCCAAAAGTGAATGCTCCAAACGCACAGCAATGCATCTGATGCAATATGCATGGCAAACACCAGTTTATGCTGTGTATAACTCCTACAAAGCGGCCATTTTAGCTTGACATGCTGAAGCAGCAGACGGATGCTGTTGATGCTTCTATGCAACTGATCAGATACAGTATCAACAGTACAAGTAAGCATTTGATCCATATCATGTTGGTCATGCATTGTGTCAATGATGCTCAAACTGCTTGCAAACAGAGAATGGCAGCACATAGCTTGTACAAGCATAAGCATGGCACATAAGCCATGCCAGTCAAGAAGGTGAGGTGCAGGCACATCAGGTAGCTGATAGCAACAGAAACAGTTCAGCTATGCTGCTGCTCTTGTGTACATGAGATTAGTCGGTGAAAAGTCTTACCAGCGTGTGGGGAGCATGGTCAGCAAAGCTGTCTGAATGCTGATAGGTGCGCCCTTCACTGTATGTCAGCCCTCCGTCTGGCGGGTCTTGACTGTTGGGGACGTAGTGCTGAGCACTGACGTCCTGCGAGGCGAGGCCACCAGTGTATACTTCGTCCCGTTCAAGGTCGTCCTGCTCTTCTGGCGGTATGGTGACCGAGACGT
>JAABUO010003862.1_pt1 | contig 17791 bp, 11 predicted proteins | sample 5559291 | NCBI WGS metagenome assembly JAABUO01 (sample SAMN10711878, study PRJNA513372) | rock metagenome | isolation source: Antarctica rocks | place: Antarctica: Victoria Land, Finger Mt sud | reverse complement strand
ACAGTCGCCGGCGAGCCGCGGGCGCCGTTCGTCCTCGTGCGGCTACCCGACGCCGATGTCGCGCGCGGGCAGCTGCGCGAGCGCGGCTGGGCGGTGCGCCGGGGCGACACCTTCCCCGGGCTCGGCCCCGATTGGCTGCGCATCGCGGTCCGCAGCCGGGCCGTGACCGACGCCTTCCTCGCCGACCTCGCGACCGTGCTCGGCAACCGTGCTGCGTTCGGTACCAGATCACGCCTGCTCGAAAGGACCCCCGCATGACCTTGCTCGAGGACACCATCGCCGCAATCTCGCCGCCCGACGCCGAGGCGATGACCGAGGCGCGGGCCCACCAGGACAGGCTGACCAAGCCGCGGCGCTCGCTCGGCGTGCTGGAGGATCTGTCGGTGCAGCTGGCCGGCGTCGCGGGCGAGAGCCCGCCGCCGATGCCTGAACCAGCCGCTGTCGCCGTATTCGCCGCCGACCACGGGGTGCACGCGCAGGACGTCACCCCCTGGCCGCAGGAGGTCACCGGCCAGATGGTGGCCAACTTCCTCGCCGGTGGCGCGGTGGTCAACGCCGTGGCCGCCCAGCTGGGTGCCGGCGTGGTGGTGGTCGACATCGGCGTGGCCGGGGACATCGATGCGGTCCCCGGGCTGCTCGACCGCAAGGTCCGTCGCGGCACCGCCGACATGACGCAGCAGCCGGCGATGACGCGCGCAGAGGCAGTCCGCGCGCTCCAGATCGGCATCGAGGTGGCACGCGAGCTGGTCGACGGCGGCAACCGCTGCCTGCTCACCGGCGACATGGGTATCGCGAACACCACGGCCTCGGCCGCGCTGATCGCCGTGCTGACCGGTCGCGACCCGGCGGAGGTCACGGGCCGCGGCACGGGCGTCGACGACGAGATGCTCGCCCATAAGACCGCGGTAGTCCGCGCCTCGCTCGGCCGCCACCACCCCGACCCGGCAGATCCGGTCGGCGTCCTTGCTGCAGTCGGCGGCCTGGAACACGCCGGGCTTGCCGGGTTCCTGCTTGGCGCCGCCGCCCTGCGCGTGCCGGTCGTGCTCGACGGGGTGATCGCGGGAGCGGCCGCGCTGATTGCCGCTGCGCTCGCGCCGGGCGTCGTCGGTTACCTCGTCGCCGGGCACCTCTCGACCGAGCCGGGCGCCCGGGCCGCCCTCACCCAGCTGGGCCTGCGGCCCCTGGTCGATCTCGACCTGCGTCTGGGCGAGGGGTCCGGCGCGCTGCTCGCCCTGCCTCTGGTGCAGGCCGCGGTCCGGGTGCTGCGTGACGTGGCCACGTTCGACGGCGCAGGGGTCACCGACAAGGACGAGTAGCGCGGAACGGGGTGAGCGAGTGGTCGACGCGCCTGCCGCCGACCCTGCACTCCTGTGGGACGATGACGGCGATGTCGTTGCAGAAGGTTGCCGCAGTCGGCCGGGCACCTGCCCCCCCGGCCGTGCCCGTGGGCACTGAGAACCCCCGGCGGGCGCGCCGGCTCGCCTGGCTGTACGAGGTCGCCATCATCGCGGTCGGCTACGCGTTCTACAGCTGGATCCGCAACCTCGTGACCGCCCGCGAGGGCGAGGCGGTCCATCGCGCGCAGCGGCTCGTCGAGCTGGAGAAGACGCTCGGCATCTACCACGAGCGGGCGGTCAACCACTTCGTCGCCGGGCACCATTGGCTGGCGTACGCCAGCAACTACTACTACGCAACCATGCACTTTGCCGTGACGATCGCGGCCGGCGTCTGGATCTACCGGCGCCATCCCGAGTACGCCAGGCCGCTGCGCAGCGCCTGGTATGCGATGAACGTCGCCGGGCTGTTCGGCTTCGCGTTCCTCGCTCTCGCCCCGCCGCGGCTGCTGCCAGGCGGTAGATTCGTCGACACAGTCGTCGAGTTCCACACGTGGGGGTCGTGGGGCGACCAGTCGGTCTCGTCGCACTCCAACCAGTACGCGGCCATGCCCTCGATGCACATTGGCTGGTCGGCCTGGGTCGGGCTCGCCGTCGTCGCGCTGGCGACCCGGCGATGGGTACGCGTGATCGGGGCCCTGTACCCGTTCGTCACCCTGTTCGTGATCATCGGGACGGGCAACCACTTTTTCCTCGATGCGGTGGGCGGCCTCGTCGCGCTCGGTGTCGGCTTCCTCGTCGTGCGGGTCGTCAGCTGCCGGCGCGTGCTGCCGCCGCTTCGCAAACCCGCCCGCCCGGCAGCAGACTGACCCGCAGCCGGACCTGCTGCCTGCCGGGGTCGGCCACGACCCGCGTCCACTCTCCCGCGCGCGCCACGCAGCCGCCGTCGGCCCGCAGCCACCTGTTCCACCGCACCTGTACCACCGCGGCCCCCGGCCCGCCACCGGTGACGCCGCCTACGCCCGGGGCGCGGGCCAGCGTGATGTCACTGCGGCCCACCCGCTGCACGACCAGCGCCCCCCTGGCCGGCGGGGCCGGACGGTCGACCGCGTACAGCACCCAGTGCTCCCCGCGCCACACCGGCCGCAGGTAGCCAAGGCCGCGCCGGACGAGCTCGCCCTCGGCTCCGCCAGCGAAGTCGAGCGGGGCGTCAGGTAGGGCGACCCAGGCGACGGCATTCTCGTCCAGAAAGGCCCGGTAAGAAGCCGGGTCGAGCGGCGCTCGGCCGTAGAAGAGGGGGTTGCGGGCGCTGTCAACCTGCCGCTCCCAACCGCGCGCCAGCGGGACTCGGGTCGCGATCTCGGCGGCCGACCAGTGCGTGCGCGGGTCGACAACCTCGAGCCGCTGCCCAGGGGCCACGCGGGGCTGCAGCTCGGCCAGCAGCGGCCGGTAGTAGGCCGCCGATGCGCTCGCGTCGGTGCTGCGGACCAGCTCCTGGCGCAGGTTGCGCTCGGGCCACCACAGCAGCGGCACCGCGATCAGCGCCACCACCAGCGCCGGCAGCGGTGACCAGGCGATGACAACCGGCGCGCCCCACAGCAGCGCGAGCCGCTCGGCGTTGCTGCCCACCGGACTTGGCAGCAGGTAGGCGGCGAGGACGAGGACGACCGACAGCAGGGCCCCCACCTGCAGCAGCCGGGCCCGCCTGTCGTAGAGCGAGGGCACGAGCCCGATCGAGGCGACGAGGGACGGGCGCAGCGCCACGGCGGTGAATGGCATCCGGCCCGGCTCGGGGAACAGCACGGCGACCGCGAGCACCGGGATGGCAGCGGCGGCACCGAGCAGCAGGGCGTGACGACGATGGCCCGGCGCGGCCAGCACGGCTGCGGCGGCGGCCAGCCCAAGTAGCAGCGCCGCCACCGGGCTCGCCAGCCCGGCCAGAGCAGCCAGCAGCAGCCCGGCGAGCAGCCGGCGCTCGTGGGCGCCCGTCAGGCAGACCAGGGCCCCCAGCGCGAGGGCCGTGCCGACGGCGAAGGTGATGCGCCCCGCGACGAGGTTGGCGGATGCGAGCACGGCAAAGGTAAGGGCACCCGCCCGCGGCCGCCGGGCCGGCAGCACCAGCCGGGCGAACAGGGCAACCGCCGCGACGGTGGCCACAGCTCCCACCACAGCCACGCCGAGAACCGCCATCAGCGGCGGTGCCAGCACGCTGTAACCAGGGGTGGTAACCCCGCCGAACCAGCCGGTCCACCACAGCGCCGCTCCTGCCGTGCGCGCGCGGGCGGTCTGGGCCGCGAGGTCCGGCACCGGCGGGACGACGGCGAGATAGACCAGGGCCAGCGCGGCGGCCAGGGCAGTGGCAAGCGCCGCGGTGGAGAACGCCGGCGAGCCGGTCCGGCCCGCCGCCGGCCTCACGGAGCGCGAAGGAACTCGGCCACCGCGGGGGTCACGACTCCAGGTGCCTCCTCGTGCGGCCAGTGTCCGACCCCGGGCACTGTCAGCATCCGCACTGTGCCCGGGCCGGCGCTGCGGCCGAGGTCGCGGACCACCAGCTCACCGCTGCGCAGCGACACCGACGGGTCGCGCACGCCCCAGATCACGAGGGCGCGCTCCGGGGTAGGCCCAGCTGCGCTCGCCACCCCGTCCTCTCCGGCCCCCCGCACGCTGCGGACCGCGGCCTGGTAGTACCCGAGCATCGCCCGCACCCGCTCGGGATCGGCGTAGGCGTTTCGGTAGGCACGCAGAGGCGCGGGCTCGAGTGGCTCCGGTCCCTTCCACACGTGGCGGAACATCAGCGACGTGATCCCGCGCCCGGATCGCTCGAACATCCGCGGTGGCCCGTATCCGAACACCGGGATGTGGAAGCCGCGGATGATGTCGGCGTGCCGGCCGGGGAAGGAGATGACGACGAGGCGGCGTACCCGCTCCGGGAAGGCCGCGGCGAGCGTCATCGCGACACCGCCGCCCCAGTCATGGCCGACGACATCGACCGAAGAGGCACCGATCTCCTCGTCGAGGAATGCCTGCAGCGCGCCGGCGACCGACTGCAGATCGTAGGGCCCCTCGGGCGACGACCCGCCGAGCCCCGGCAGGTCGGGCGCGAGGACGACCCGGTCGCGGGCGAGCTCGGGCAGCAGGTGATGCCAGGCCAGGGACGTCTCCGGGATGCCGTGCAGCAGCAGAACCGGCACGCCGCCACCGGGCTGCGGCGGGTTGGCCCGGTACAGCTCCAGGGTGCGGGTCCCGGCAGGGGCCGGGCGCGGCGGCGGCATGGCAGCGGTCGGGGCGGTCGCGAGCTGACCGGGCGACGTCATCAGGCCTCCTCGCGGGCGAACAGGGCGTCGACGACGGCCCGGGCACGGCTGCCGCGGCGACGGTGGTCGTCGAGCACCGCCTGCGCCTCGGTCGCAGGGTAGCCGAGCGCCCGGGCCACACCGGCGAGAGCGCGCCCGTCAGCGGGCAGCACGTCAGAGGAGCGCCCGGTGGTCAGCAGCACCGCGTTGCGGGCCCGGACCGAGCCGGTCCAGGCATCGACCAGGGCGTCGCGCTCGTCCTCACCGAGCAGCCCCGCCGCTGCCGCCTCCCGGAGCGCCGGCAGTGTGCTCGTCGTGCGCAGCGCCGGAAGCCGGCCGGCGTGCCGTAGCTGCAGCAGCTGAGCGGCCCACTCGACGTCGGTCAGCCCGCCGGGGCCGAGCTTGAGGTGCAGCGTGCGATCGACCCGCCTGGGCATGCGCTCGAGCTCCATCCGGCGCTTGAGCCGCGCGACCTCCCGAACCCCCTCCGCCGACAGCGAGGGTGGGTACCGCACGCTGTCGGCGAGCGCGAGGAAGCGGTCAGCGAGCCGGGTGTCGCCGGCAGCGGTGCTCGCCCGCAGCAGCGCCTGCGCCTCCCAGCCGAGCGACCAGCGGCGGTAGTAGGCGGCGTACGACGCGAGGGAGCGGGTCAGCGGCCCCGACCGCCCCTCGGGGCGCAACCCCATGTCGACGACCAGTGGCGGGTCCGGCGCGGGCAGGCCGAGCAGGCGACGGACCTCCTCGGCCACCGCGCGAGCGGCCCGGCTCACGTCCTCATCCGGCGCAGGGACACCGGCGGCGTCGACCTCGGCCTCGTGCACGAACAGCACGTCGGCGTCACTGGAGTACGCCATCTCGTGCCCCCCGAGCCGCCCCATGGCGATGACGGCGAGGGCGATGGGCAGTCGTCGCCCCCAGCTGCCCTCGACGGTGCGGATGGCAACCTCGAGCGTGGCCTCGAGCACCGCGCAGGTGACGTCGGACAGCGCGCGGCCCACGGTCTCGACGTCGATCAGCCCCAGCAGGTCGGCGCAGGCGATGCGCAGCAGCTCCATCCGGCGGATGGCCCGGGCGGCAGCGGCGCCGGATTCCGCCTCCCCCCGGCCGGGCCGCGTCGGGTCCGCCCAGCGGCGGGCGACGGCCAGCAGCGAGCCGGTCAGCGCATCCCGGCTGCGTGGCTCGAGCGCGTCGTCCCCGTGCAGCAGCGCCACCGACTCGGGGGCCCGGGTCATCAGGTCGGTGACGTAAGGGCTGGTCGCCAGCAGCCGGGCGAGCCGCTCGGCGGCGTGGCCCTCGTCGCGCAGCAGCCGCAGGTACCAGGGGGTGCCCCCGAGCGCGTCGCTGACCCGGCGGTAGGCCAGCAGGCCGGCGTCGGGGTTGGCCGCGTCGGCGAAGTCCCCGAGCATCGTGGGCAGCAGCATCCGCTGGATGGTGGCCGTGCGGCTGACCCCGGTGGTCAGCGCCTGGATGTGCCGCAGGGCGACACCGGGCTCGGCGAAGCCGAGGGCCTGCAGGCGGATGCGGGCGGCTTCCGGCGTCAAGCGCACGTCGTGCTCGGGCAGGCCGGCGACGGCCTCGAGCAGCGGGCGGTAGAAGAGCTTCTCGTGCAGGCGCCGGACCTCGCGTGCGTGCCGGGCGTGCTCGGCGGCCAAAGCCTCCGCGTCGCGGAACGCCATCGAGCGGGCGAGCCAGCGCAGCTCGGCCTCGCCGGTGGGCACCGTGTGGGTGCGACGCAGCCGCTGCAGCTGCAGCCGGTGCTCGAGCGTGCGCAGGAAGCGGTACGACGCCGCGAGGGTCACCGCGTCGACCCGTCCGACATACCCGTGGCGCGCCAGCGCCTCCAGCGCCCGCAGCGTCGTCGGGCTGCGCAGCCCCTTGTCGTAGCGCCCGTGCACCAGCTGCAGCAGCTGGACGGCGAACTCGACGTCGCGCAGCCCGCCGGGGCCGAGCTTGACCTGCCGCCCGGCTTCGATCCGCGGCACGGAGGCCTCGACCCGCTGCCGCATCGCCTGCACGTCGGCGACGAAACCGGGGCGCGAGGCCGCCGACCACACCAGTGGTGCCACGACGTCGACGAATGCGCGGCCCAGCTCGGCATCCCCGGCGACCGGGCGGGCCTTCAGCAGGGCCTGGAACTCCCAGCCGCTGGCCCAGCGGCGGTAGTACCCCTCCTGGCTGGACAGGGTCCGTACGAGCGGGCCTGCCTTGCCCTCCGGCCGCAGTGCCGCGTCGATCGGGAACATGCTCGGCTCGAGCCCCGGCTCGGCGCAGCCGCGCATCATCGCCTCGGCCAGCCGGGCGGCTGTGCGCAGCGACCCGGGCTCGTCGGTGGTGCCGTCCGGGCCGGGCAACGGCTGCGCGACGAAGATGACGTCGACATCACTGACGTAGTTCAGCTCGCGGCCGCCGCACTTGCCCATCCCGATGACGGCCAGGCGGACCGGCGCGGCGCCGGCCGGCAGCGCCTCTCGTGCCAGCCGAAGCGATGCCGACAGCGCCTGCTCCGCCAGCTCGGCCAGCCGCGCACCGACGGCGTCGAAGCCCACCTCGGCGCGCAGGTCGAGCGCGGCCAGGAGCGCCAGCTCGCACCGGTATGCGGCCCGCAGGGCGTCGAGGTCAGGCGCGCTGCTGATGTCGGCCGGGCCGTCCTGGCCGCCCGGCCCATGCCCCGCGCCGAAGCGCCGCCAGTCCCGCGGATGGCGCACGAGGTGGTCGCCGAGGGCGGTGCTGGCCCCGAGCACGGCTACCAGGCGCCGCTCGAGGACGGGATCGGCCGCAAGCTCACCCAGCAGCGAGGGCGTGACTGCCAGCATCCGCTGGAGCGCCGACAGCGCGAGGTCGGGATCGGCGGCGCGGGCGACGGCCTGCACCTGCTCGTCCGCGAGCTCTAGCGCCTCGACGGCGGAGGCCGCGCGGTCGACCTCGACGAAGCCGAGCCGGGCCAGCCGGCCCTCCAGACCCCCGGTACGCCGCCGGCCACTCAGCGGCGCAGCTGCACTCGGGGGTGCAGCCGCCCCCGGCAGCCCAGGGGTGCCCGGCCCAGGAGTCAAAGCATGGGAAGGTAGCGGTCGATCTCGAAGGGGGTGACAGAGCGCCGGTACTCGGCCCACTCGGCCCGCTTGTTCGCGAGGAAGAAGTCGAACACGTGCTGGCCGAGGGTGTCGCGTACCAGCTCCGAGCCCTCCATCGCGGCGATGGCGGCGGCGAGCGAGTCGGGCAGGGGTGTCATCCCGAGCTCGCGCCGCTGCCCATCGGTCAGCGTGGACACGTCGTCGTCGGTGCCCTGCGGCAGCTCGTAGCCCTTCTCGATGCCCCGCAGCCCGGCGGCGAGCACGAGCGCGAAGGACAGGTAGGGGTTGCACGCCGGGTCCGGCAGGCGGAACTCGATCCGGGTGGAGTTGGGCTTGTTCGGCTTGTACATCGGCACGCGCACGAGCGAGGAACGGTTGTTCTGCCCCCATGCCGTGCTGACGGGCGCCTCGCCGCCCCATGACAGACGCTTGTACGAGTTGACCCACTGGTTCGTGACCGCTGTGATCTCCGGCGCGTGGACGAGCAGCCCGGCGATGAACGACCGAGCCACTGCCGACAGCTTGAGCGGGTCGGCGGCGTCGTAGAAAGCGTTGCGGTCACCCTCGAACAGCGACAGGTGCGTGTGCATCGCCGAGCCCGGCTGGTCGCCGAACGGCTTGGGCATGAAGGTGGCATAGACCCCCTGCTCCTCGGCGACTTCCTTGATCACCAGGCGGAACGTCATGACGTTGTCGGCTGTGGTCAGCGCGTCGGCGTATCGCAGGTCGATCTCCTGCTGGCCGGGCGCGACCTCGTGGTGGCTGAACTCGACCGAGATGCCCATCCGTTCGAGCATGGTGATGGCGTCACGGCGGAAGTCGTGCGAGACGTCGTGCGGGGTCAGGTCGAAGTAGCCCCCTTCGTCGACGGGACGTGGCACCGGCTGGCCCGGCGTCGGGCGCTCGCGCAGCAGGAAGAACTCGATCTCGGGGTGGGTGTAGAAGGCGAAGCCGGCGTCGGCCGCGCGCCGCAGGACCCGGCGCAGTACGTGCCGGGGGTCGGCGGGTGAGGGGCTGCCGTCGGGCAGCAGCAGGTCGCAGAACATCCGCGCTGCCCCCGGCGACTCCCCGCGCCATGGCAGGACCTGGAACGTCGAGGGATCAGGCTTGGCCAGCATGTCGGACTCGGTCACGCGCGCGAAGCCCTGGATGGCCGACCCGTCGAAGCCGATGCCCTCGTCGAAGGCGCCCTCGAGCTCAGCGGGGGCGACGGCAACGGACTTGAGCACCCCGAGGACGTCGGTGAACCACAGGCGCACGAACCTGACGTCGCGCTCCTCCAGCGTCCGGAGGACGAACTCCTGCTGCTTGTCCATGGCTGCATCCTCGCAGGCGCCGGGGTGCTCTGCAGTACTCGAGCAGCCGCCGAGCGTGGTGTCACACGGGGTCGGTGCGGTGCCAGCGACAACCGCCTGGTCCCCGGTTGCCGGTAACGCGGCCCGCGGTGATAGGGACGAGGCATGACCCGCCGTTCCCGGCCCTTATCCCTGGCCGCATCACTCGCCGCCGTCCTTGCCGTAGCGGGCGGTGCGGGTGCGTGCGGGTCGAGCGGTCGGTCCGCGCAATCGGCTGCCTCCGCGGGTGCGTCGGCCCCGTCGGCCCCGTCGGCCTCGTCGAGCGCGAGCGCAGCGGCACCGACGCGGCACGTCTTCGTCATCAACCTGGAGAACAAGGGCTACGCCACGACCTTCGGCGCGGCCTCACCGGCGCCGTACCTCTCCCGGACCCTGCGCGGGCAGGGCGTACTGCTCGAGCGGTACCACGGCACCGCGCACAACAGCCTGCCCAACTACCTGGCGCAGCTCTCCGGCCAGGGCCCCAACCCGCAGCAGCAGGCCGACTGCCCGGTGTTCACCCCGTTCGTCGGTGCGGGCAGCGGCGCCACGACTGTGGCCCCGCAGCAGTACGTGGGCAGCGGATGCGTCTACCCCGCGTCGGTCCCGACCCTCGCCGGGCAGCTCACCGGTGGGGGGCTCACCTGGAAGGCGTACCTCGAGGACATGGGCGCCGACCCCGCCCGCGAGGCAGCGACATGCGGGCATCCCGCACTCGGGGCACCCGACGGCACGCAGCGGGCCAGCTCGAAGGACAGCTACGCCACCAAGCACAACCCGTTCGTCTACTTCCGCTCGATCACCGACTCCCCCACGTGCACGCGGCAGGTCGTCCCCCTCGCCCGCCTGACCCAGGACCTCGCCACCACGGCCGCCACGCCGAACCTGACCTACATCACGCCCAACCTGTGCCACGACGGGCACGACACGCCCTGCGCCGACGGGGAGCCGGGCGGCCTGACGAGCGCGGACGCGTGGCTGAGGACGTGGGCGCCCCGCATCCTGGCCTCGCCGGCCTACCGGCAGGACGGGATGCTCGTGGTGACCTTCGACGAGTCCGACGGTCAGGGCCCTGATGCGGCGACAGCCTCCGCCGGCGAGGCGCCTGGCCCCAACTCCCCGAAGCCCGGCATCGTCGGGCCTGGTGGCGGCCGGGTGGGTGCCGTCGTCGTCTCGCCGCGGACTAGCCCGGGGACGACGTCGTCGGTGGGCTACAACCACTACTCGCTGCTCGCGAGCATCGAAGACCTGTTCGGGCTGCCTCATCTGGGGTTCGCCGGGCAGGCCGGCCTGCCGCGCTTCGGCTCCGACGTGTACTCGGCTCGATGACGGGGGGCCGCCGACCGGGCGTGGCCCGGGGTTCGGCAGGGCTGCTCGGGCTCGCCGTACTGGTGTTCCTGCTGTTGGCGGCAGTCGTCGCGGGGTGCGACTCGTCGCGCCCGGAGTCGTCCCCTGGCTCCGCAGGCACCGCGGCCGGCGGCCAGCCCACCGCGGGGCAGGCCGGCGGCGGGCAGACCGGCGCATCGGTCAGCGACGCCTCGTACGGGCGGGGCCTGCTCGGTAACGGGCGCGCCCTGCAGCCCGCGGGCCGGCTGACCGCGGTGGGTAACGCCCCAACCGGCGGCGCCGCGACTCCGGACGGTCGGTTCTTCTGGTCGGTCTCGACCGGCCGCGGTCGGCAGGACATCCGCATCGTCGCCACCACGGGCGAAGGCGCCCCGCGGGTAGTGCAGACGATCCCCGTCCCGGGGGCGTCGGGCGGCCTCTCGTTCGACCCGGTGCGCCCGCTGGCCTACCTGTCGGGCATCAAGGACTCCTCCCACGCCGACCAGCGCCGCCCCGACCTGCCCGGGCGGCAGGGGGACGTCGTCTCCGTCTACCGCTACAACACCGTGACCGGCCAGGCCCGGTTCGATCACCTGATCGCCGTGCCGCCGCCGCCGACAGCGCCGGCCATCCAATCCTTCCCGCCATCGGCTGACCGCCGGTCCTGGCCCGACCGGCTCGCGATCAGCCCGGATGGCAGGCGGTTGCTCGTCCCCCTGAACCTCGCCGACGCGGCTGCCGTCGTCGACACCGCGACGGGCGCAGTGCGCAACGTGCCGGTCGGGCACTACCCATACGGCGCGGCCGTGCTGCGCGACGGGCGCACCGGGTTGGTCAGCAACGAGGCCCAGGGCACCGTCTCGGTGATCGACCTGGCCGCAGCCAGGGTCACCAAGACGATCACCGTCGGCCCCAACCTCTCGCACCCTGAGGCTGTCGTAGCCGACCCTCACGGCGACCGGGCGTTCGTCGCGGTAGCCAACTCTGACCAGGTCGTCGTGCTCGACACCGCCAACCGCACCGTGCGTGCCACGGTGTCGGTCGAACGGCCGCAGGGGCTCGGAACCTCGCCCGTTGCCCTCTCGCTGGCACCGGACGGACGGCGGCTGTACGTCGCAGAGGAGGGCGCCGACGACCTCGCCGTCATCGACGTGCCGGCCGCTGCTGATGCGGACACCGGCGACGCCAGCAACGCTCCAGCGGCCGGCCCGGGAGCCTACCGCCTGCTCGGCCGCATCCCCACGGCCGCCTCGCCCACCGCCGTCGTCGCGGTGGACCCGCCCTGTGCGGGGGGCGGCCGGTGCCCGACGCTGGTGTACCAGTCGGCCAAGGGCCTCGGCGTCGGGCCCAACCCCAACGGCCCGCGCCCGACGGACCCGCGTGACAGCGACGACCGGATCGGCGGCTACTCCTACCTGCCCTCGATCATCACCGGGCAGGTAGGGGTGCTGCCGCCCCCGGCGGACAGCGCGCTGCAAGCGACGACAGCCACAGCGGACCGCCAGCTGATCCCGGTGAGCGCCGCCGCTGCGCCGGCCGGCACGCCTCTGCACCCGGGCGGGCCGATCCAGCACGTGTTCTACCTCGTTCGCGAGAACCGCACCTACGACCAGGTGCTCGGCGACGTGACACGGGGCGACGGCGACCCGAAACTGGCGCTGTTCGGCCCGTCCGTCACGCCGAACCTGCATGCGCTGACGGCTCGCTTTCCGCTGCTCGACCACGTCTTCGCCGATTCCGAGGCCTCCATCGACGGCCACTTCTGGACCAGCGCGGGCCAGGTCAGCGACTACGTGCAGCAGAACTGGCCGCAGAACTACGGCGCCCGCGGCCGCCCCTACGACTTCGGCGTCTACTCCGTGACGTGGCCCGGCAACCGCTTCCTGTTCGACCAGGCCCGCAAGCAGAACATCTCCTCGTTCAACTACGGCGAGGCTGTGGCCGGCGCCCTGCCGATCGCAGACAAGGACCGCGATGTCCACGGCACGGCCGCGACAGTGGAGACCTTCGCCGAGTCCGATCTCGGCGCCGGCATCCCTTCCCTCGGTGGCGCCACGCCGGGGGGCCAGTGCTACCCCAACGACGCAGCCATCAACAAGAGCCCGCTGACCGGCCACCAGACCTGGGACAGCACCCCGCCCGCCGGTGCTGCATCGGGGGCGGAGTCGCGCTTCGACTGCTTCCGCGCCCGCTTCCAGCGGCAGCTCACGTCGGGGTCGGTCCCGGCCCTGAGCTACCTGGTGGTTCCCAACGACCACACAGCCGGCGTCACTGCCGGCCAGCGGACCCCGCAGGCACTCGTCGCCGATAACGACTACGGCACGGGCCAGATCGTGGACCTCATCTCCCACTCGCCGATCTGGGCCTCGTCTCTGATCGTCGTGGTGGAGGACGACTCGCAGGATGGCGCCGACCACGTCGACGCGCATCGCATCCCTGCGATGGTCATCAGCCCATACGCCAAGGCGGCTGCGGTGGTGCACACGCGCTATGACCAGCTGTCGGTCATCCGGACGATGGAGCTCGTGCTCGGCCTGCAGCCATTGGGTTTCGCGGACGCCAATGCGGCACCGATGTACGACGCGTTCACCGCCGAGCCGCAGAACAACGCGCCGTACCAGGCACTGCTGCCGAGCCAGAGCCGGACCGCGACCAGCACCGCGGGTAGCCCCGGCGCGGCAGTCTCGCGCACGCTCGACCTCACCCACACCGATGCCGTTCGCCAGCGCGACCTCGACCGCGTGCTCTGGCAGTCGGTGCACGGCAACGCCTCCGAACCGCCGCCCCCCGGGCCGGGCGCGGTCGCCGAGGACTGAGCAGCATCGGTCAGTAGCCTCGGCGGAGTGCGTCCTGCTGGTGTCCCTGGCCAGCAGCGCCAGCAGGGCCAGCAGCGTCCTCAGCGCTCCGGGGGCAATGGGCGCCACCGCCGCCGCGGGCGCACTTGGCCCCCCACCCGCCGGCTTGCCTCCCTCCTCGCGGCCGGCGCCGTGCTGGCCGCGTGCGGTGGTTCCGCTGCCATCAAAACCGCAGGCGCACCCGCCGGCGGTACAGCAGCGGACCGGGCCGTCACCCTGCCGGCACCCCAGTCGCCGACAGCACCGGTCTGCCGCCCTGCTCCCCTGGCCGAGCGGGCCGCGCGGACCCTCGTCGTCGGGCTTCCCGACACACTCACCCCACGCGACCCGCTGGCCATCCTCGTCCCCGCGATGCACGTCGGCGGGGTACTGCTGACGGCACGCAACGTACGCAGCGCGGACCAGGTGCGCGCTCTGACCCGCGGGCTCCGAACCGCTAGTCGCTCGCCCCTGCTGCTGACGATCGACGAGGAAGGCGGGCGCGTCTCGAGCCTGCTGCCCGTTCTCGGCCCGACACCCAGCGCCCGGCAGCAGGGCCTGCAGGGCGCGGTCCCGACGCAGCAGCGAGCACAGGCGCTCGCCGCCTCGCTCCGCGGCCTGGGGCTCACCTCGGACCTCGCGCCGGTTGCCGACACCGACAGCGGCCCGGCCGGCGGTGCGATCGGTGACCGCTCCTACGCCGGCGACCCCACGGCAGCCGGTGCGGACGCCCTCGCTGCCGCACGCGGGCTGGCCAAGGGCGGAGTCGTCCCCGCCGTCAAGCACTTCCCTGGTCTGGGCCGAGCGGTCGGCGACACCCACCTCACCAGGCCAGTCGTGCAGGCCGACCTCGCGAGTCTGCAGCTGACCGACCTGCGCCCGTTCGCAGCGACCGTCCGAGCCGGAGCCCCGCTGGTGATGATGAGCCACGCCGAGTACACGGCGCTCGGCGACGCCCTGCCGGCCAGCATGTCGCCCGCGGCCTACCGGCTGCTGCGCTCGACGGGATTCACCGGCGTTGCGATGACCGACTCCATCGGCATGGGCGCCGTGAACACCCGCTTCGACTACCCGGAGGCCGCGGTCCGCGCCCTCGCGGCAGGGGCTGACGCCGTGCTCGCCACCGACGGCAGGCAGACGGCGAGGATGCGCGACGCGATCGTGGCTGCCGTGCACTCCGGGCAGCTGCCCGAGGGTCGCCTCGACGAGGCAGCCGCTCGGATGGCTCGTCTGGGCGGCGCTGATCCCCTGCCACTCACCTGCCGCGACGCCGTCCTGCCTTCGCTGACCAGACCCTGAGACCCGTCCAGCGGTGCCTGGTGCTGGCCTTACGCTTGGGCCATGCCGCAGCTGAGGGTGGCGCTCGCCCAGATCGACACGGTCGTCGGCGACCTGGAGGCCAACGCCCGCGCGGTACTCAGCTGGACGGCGCAGGCCGCCAGAGCGGGGGCGCACCTCGTGGCCTTCCCCGAAATGACGCTGACCGGGTACCCGCCCGAGGACCTGGTGCTGCGACGTTCGTTCGCCACGGCCAGCCGCGCCCGGCTCGAGCGCCTCGCGCGTGAGCTCGCCGGCGACGGGTACGGCGGGGTCGCTGTCGTCGTCGGCTACCTTGACAGCTCCCCCACCCCCACCCCACGCCTCGGGCGACCCGCCGGGGAGCCGCAGAACGCGGCCGCCGTGCTGTGGGAGGGCCAGGTTGTCGCCCGCTACGCCAAGCACCACCTGCCCAACTACGGCGTCTTCGACGAGTTCCGCTACTTCGTCCCAGGTGACCGGTTTCCGGTGCTGCGCCTGCACGGAATCGACGTCGGCCTGGTGATCTGCGAGGACCTCTGGCAGGACGGCGGCCCGGTCGCGGTCGCCCGGGCGGTCGGCGTCGGTCTCATCGTCTGCATCAACGGCAGCCCCTACGAGCGCGGCAAGTCGCACACCCGCGACGAGCTGGCGGCGCGCAAGGCGCGTGAGGCAGGTGCCGCGCTGGCCTACGTCAACCTGGCGGGCGCCCAGGACGAGCTGGTCTACGACGGCGACTCGCTCATCGTCGATGCGAGCGGCGTGCTGCTGGCCCGCGCTCCCCAGTTCGTCGAGACCCTGCTCGTGCACGACCTGGAGCTGCCCTCGCCCAGCGGCACCGGAACGACTGGACCGGTGGATGCCGGCGACAACACGGCGGTGGACGTACAGCCGGTATTTCTCGACGAGCAGCCGCTGCCGGCGTACGAGCCGGAGAGCGCCGGCTATGCCGACCGGCTCGACCCTGACGCCGAGCTGTGGTCGGCCATCGTCACCGGCACCCGCGACTACATCCGCAAGAACGGGTTCAGCTCGGTCGTCCTCGGCCTGTCGGGCGGGGTCGACTCCGCGATCGTCGCGGCAGTCGCTGTCGATGCGATCGGCGCCGAGCACGTCTACACAGTCGCGATGCCCTCGGCGTACTCCTCGGAGCACTCCGTCGCCGACGCAGCCGAGCTCGCCGAGCGCCAGGGCACCCAACACCGGGTCCTGCCGATCGCACCCATGGTCGACGCCTACCAGGCGTCGATGGCGCTGACCGGGCTGGCAGAGGAGAACCTGCAGGCCCGCGTACGCGGAACGGCGCTGATGGCGCTGTCGAACGCCGACGGGCATCTCGTGCTCACGACTGGCAACAAGAGTGAGCTGGCGACCGGCTTCTCCACCCTCTACGGCGACAGTGCCGGCGGGTACGCGCCGATCAAGGACGTGCCGAAGACGCTGGTGTGGCAGTTGTGCCGCTGGCGCAACACGGCGGCCGAGAAGTGCGGCGAGATCCCTCCGATTCCTCAGCAGATCATCGACAAGCCGCCGTCCGCCGAGCTCGCCCCCGGCCAGCTCGACACCGACCGGTTGCCGGACTATGCCGAGCTCGACGTCGTCCTCGACGGCTATGTCGAACGTGACCTCGGCCGGGACGAGCTCGTCAGCCAGGGGCATGACGCCGCGCTCGTCGAGCGAGTCATCCGCCTCGTCGACCTGGCCGAGTACAAGCGTCGCCAGTACCCCCCCGGTCCGAAGGTGACCGGCAAGGCGTTCGGCCGCGACCGCCGGCTGCCCATCACCTCGCGCTGGCGCGAGCCGACCGCTGGACCGCAATAGCTGGCGTGGTCGTGTGACGCTCACCCCGCCGGACGCCGCGGGTGCCCGGCCCTGATGCGCGCGTGCCAGCATCAGCCCCGACAGCGCCACCTGAACGGTGAGGAGATCGGCATGGCGGACCGGACGAGTGACAGCGGAACCGGGGAGGCGCTGCCCGCCCTGTACGGCGGGGTCACCGGGCGCCGTGTCACCGTGCGCGACATCGCACTCGCCAAGGAGCGCGGCGAGCGCTGGGCGATGTTGACGTCCTACGACATGCTGACTGCCGGCATCTTCGACGAAGCCGGCGTGCCCGTTCTGCTGGTCGGTGACTCCGCCGGCAACAACGTGCTGGGCTACGAGACGACGGTGCCGGTGACCGTCGACGAGATGCTGCCGCTCGTCCGGGCTGTTGTCCGATCGACCTCGCGCGCCATGGTGCTCGCCGACCTGCCGTTCGGCTCCTACCAGGCCTCGCCGGAACAGGCGCTCGCGGCAGCTCTGCGGATGGTCAAGGAAGGCGGCGCCCACGGCGTCAAGCTCGAAGGCGGGCGCCGCGTTGCCCCCCAGGTGGAGCTGCTGACGTCGTCAGGAATGGCCGTGATGGGTCACCTCGGGCTGACGCCGCAAAGCGTCTACGGGATCGGCGGCTATCGAGTGCAGGGCCGGGGCGACGCCGGCGACCAGCTGCTCGAGGACGCCATCGCCCTGCAGCGAGCCGGCGCCTTCGCCATCGTGCTCGAGGTCGTGCCGGCCGACCTTGCTGCCCGGGTGACGAGCGAGCTGCTCATCCCCACGGTCGGCATCGGTGCCGGACCTGACACCGACGCGCAGGTGCTGGTCTGGACGGACATGGCCGGCCTGACTCCGGGCTCGGGACCGAAGTTCGTCCGCCGGTACGCCGACCTCCGCGGCACGCTCACCGCCGCGACCGGCGAGTACCTGGCAGACGTGCGCGAGGGCCGCTACCCCACAGCCGAGCACAGCTACCGCTGACCTCGAGCACCCACCCCGCAGTCCGGCGAGCGCCATCACCCCGTACCGCCAGCCGCGGGCTCGCTGGCGGCGGAGGTCGCGCGGGTGCGCACGATGCCGAAGCATTCGTCGAGTGCTTGTTCTTCTTCCTCGGTTAGTGGTTTGCGGGTGGGGTGGGGGTTGTGGGGGCGGCGGTTGCCGTCGGCGTCGAGTTCGCCGAAGACGTCGTCTTCGGGGGTGAGCGGCTTGTTCCACCGTGGCGGGGGCGGCGGTGGTGCTGCCGGTGCTGCCGGGGCTGCCGGTGCTGCCGGTGGTGGTGGGGGTGGCTGACCGGCCGGTTTGCCGCTACCTGTGGCGGTGGCGGTGGTGGTGCTGGTGGGTGGTGGGTGTGGGTGTGGTTGTGGGGTGTACCAAGGATCTTGGACAGGGCCTCCTTCCTGAGAGGATGCGCCCGTGCCCGAGCAGCGCCGACGGTTCAGCCCGCAGTTCAAGGCTGAGGCCGTGCAGATGGTCCTGGAGACCGGCAAA
>JAABUO010003861.1_pt1 | contig 17793 bp, 17 predicted proteins | sample 5559291 | NCBI WGS metagenome assembly JAABUO01 (sample SAMN10711878, study PRJNA513372) | rock metagenome | isolation source: Antarctica rocks | place: Antarctica: Victoria Land, Finger Mt sud | reverse complement strand
TGCTTGTCACGACTAGCGGTCTAGCATGCGCACTGCCAACCTAGTGTCTCAACAGCTGAGCTGGGCAAGCATAGCAACCGTGAACGCTATACAAGTGCATAATACAACGCATACTGCCTCATAAACACACAAGTGGGCAAGACTGAATTCACTGCTGCTGGACTGTACAACAAACATGCCTGTGTTGGTCTGTAGTCCAGGTTGTCATTCATCGTCTGATTCCAGAAGGATCTGCTTCTTGGCCTTTGGGGCTGTCCGGGACACGAGGTTCACGTCCATCTGCAATTGCCACATTGCTTTTGTCAGCAGGGTGGCTACTGCTACTGCGCTTGCATAACAGCACTTGACTTACAAAGTGCTGAGCTCAAAATAAGGTGATTACCTGTGACACATATCACAGGTCTGCAAAGGCAAGAGAATGCAACAGAGTTTACTATAGATGTTATCCTTACCGTCTGCTGGTTTGGACCAGACAGCTGTTGCAGCGGGTGCCGTGGTGGGTGAGACAGCTTGCCAGCTGCACTGGCCTTGTTTGGTCCAGCCTTGCTCCGTACAGCTCTGGACTCTGCACTGCTGGCTGCGGATGCTGCGCCATGTCCCTGTGCCATGCAGCAAACTACTATGCGATGGAGTTGGATGCAGTGATGTCACTTACTTGACACCATGTGACTTGTGTATCACTGATGGAGGCAACTATGCATGACGGCACACATAGACAACATTGAAAGCGTATCATTGCTGAATACATAATACATCAAGGGGCCATCTGTATGTGCACACATTCAAAGGCAGTAAAATTAGACAACAAGCATAATGCATGCTCATACCTGTGCATCCACAGCCGTACTCTTTGCTGCTGTGCCTGATGCAGCTCTTGCTCCTGACCTCTTTGCTGTCTTGGGCTGTGTTCCTACAGCTGCACGCTGCTCCTGTACATACAGACATGCTGATGATACACTACTCACTCACAATCCTGAAATCTGCAGCTGTAAGCCTTGCTGTTCAGGACCTGAAAATTGGCATCAACTGTATGTGCTATGCAAGCAGGCCAGGTAGGGTTATCAACAGCACTGCACATATACGGCAGCATTGCAATTACATATGAGCAATACGCTTGTACAACAGCCCACATATCAAGTGTCTGCATTGCATGGTGTCTAAAGTATAACAAGTTTTACCATTTTGGCAGCAAGCTCCTTTGCTGCTTCGGCCTGCTTGATGCGAAGCTCTTCAACCTTCTCTTCTGCAGCCTTGGCTGCTACAAGTCTCGTCTCGGCCAGCTTGGCTTCTGCAGCCAGTGCTTTGGCTGCCTTGGCAGCTGCCTCAAGCTGCGCCTGCACGTCAACAGGTGCATGATGTCACTGTCATGGTGCCAGATTGAAGTGCAGCTGCCTGGACTGATTCTCTCTGCAGACATTGTCTCAAATGGTGACATCGACCATGTCTAATCCAAAAAACAAAGCTTGTACAGACTGATGCATCACACTTTGTGGACATGCCACAAAAGCCAAGGTTGTGACATAGAAGTAAAACTCACCACTGTCACTGATTTTGCCTGTGTTGCATTGCGTGCGAGAGTCTTGCTTGCTGCAGCCTTGGTTGCCGTAGCGTTGACTTGAGATGCCCTAGCTGCTGCAGTGTTTGTCTCTGCTGCAGCTCTGTCTCCCTGCAAGCAACATGCTATGAGGTGCAGCAAAACACTACCCTCAACATGCCAAGACGGCAACACTTGGAAGCGTGAGACAGATCCGCATTGAGGTGCAGGTACATTGCTACAAGCATGTGTGCATTGACTGGAGAGCAGTGCCACCATCCTCCCTGTGACATTTTGAGAACGGTTGACACATCAGGAACATGCATACAACACTCTGAGTCATACCAGTTTTGCTGCCAAAGACTGATGTGCAATTGCCGGGGCCTTCTGTTGCTTGGGGGCTGCTTTCCTTGCCAGTTTGGCTGCCTTTGGAGAGCCCTTGCTGGCAGCAGGCTTGCGGGACCTCTGCGGCTTGGCAGGGCTGTCACGCTTCTCTGTGTCTTCGGCACTAGATGCACTCCCTGGGCTCATCTGCATTTACCCCATGTCAACACATTAACACAAGAGATCGGCCAGCTGTAAGTGCTAGCGTATGCCGCTGCATGCATCAGCACCACCTATGTCATAATGGCAATGGCATGTCAGTCAGGCAGTGCCACCAAAGATGCAGATGCTCGATAAACCCATGCAAGATCACATGCATTTTGTCCAGGAAAGACTTGCCTGCATCTGTTGTGACTTCTTGAATGAAGGCTTGCATGCATGCTTCTTTGGAAGTGGCTTGGGCCTCTGCCTTGAGTGCAGCTAATGCCTCAACAGGACAGTCAGTACTGTATCTAGTCCAGGTTCTAAAACCAGCTTCGTGTGCTACGTTGGACAAGGTTCTTGTTCCAGTACGCAAGAGGTCCTACACAAGACAGCAGCATGCTAGGGGTGAAACAGAAGCAATAGAGCAGCTGTATTTGCACAGAAGGTACAGTCAATCTCTACAGCTTACCAAGGTGGACTTTCGCTCCTGCTTGCTGGATTTGTTATGAGTCTGTATACGAGTGTACAGAGTTCCACTGGGCTCCTTGGGTGCCAGCCTTTCGTCGCTCGATGAATCCGAGCCACACTCTGAATCCTGGTCCTGATCGCTTTTCGCTTCGAAGGATTCTGACTCACTACAGTGGCGAGACCTGCGCGCTTTATGGTCATGGCTGCCATGCTTGTGTCTCCGGTGCATGTCTTTCTGTCTGGAAGCTTTTCTTGCTGCTAACTGCCTCTCATACCGCTGAAATTGTTCAAGTTTCTTAGATGACATGACCACACTCATTTTAGCCATGCTGAGAAAAAGCGCGGTGCGGAAAGGAGCTGCAAGCTACGTGAACAGACGCAAGCAGTCACAGGTGATTGCAGATCAGACCAGGAGCGCGCCCAGATGAGAGCCTTGCCATAGACAGTTGAAAGCGCGAAGTTTGAACGCAGGTTAACCTAACATAGGTTAACCTGCTATGTCATTCGTCTCGATCTGCAGAGCTCAGTGCAGAGCTGCAGCAGGATACAGCGTTTGTTTGTACAGCCTAGCGTCACGATGTCAGAACCCAAGTGGCCATGCTTCTGCACGCATTGTAAAGGTTACGCTGAGTGGGGCAGGAGCACACTGCAGCGACACGCTGACGGTTGGGGAATCCTGCAAATCGGCCTTGGCGGTGGGTATGCAGGGAGGTCACATCCTCTCTTGCACTAGCAGAGCACTTGTTGGACGATGATGGCAGGATCATTGACAGAGATGAAGGTTGACAGCTGGTGCCTAGTGTAGTGATCATTCAGGGTGTCATATAGTGAGGGTGCTTACAGAAATTTCTATATCTACAAAAGTTCTGAAGTAAATGCATAGACAAACCCATGTAGTCCATGTAGTTTGCATGTTGTACACTGCTTTTGGTCCCTGCAGGTCTTGAGATGCCCAATGGATATTGTGATATTGTTATATTGTCGTAGGTACCTGATCGCAGGACCTGGTAACAAAGTTTCACTGCAGTGTTGTCTAGTAGGGTACTCTAATTGCCATCCTAAGATTGTCTCAAGCTTGTGTACACATGTGCAAGCATGCCTCAGGGTCCCCCTTTCATTGACGACAAAGCTGCACCTGTGTAATCATGCACAAAAGTTACGTCGGGGTCGTGGTTAGTCACCACCTTCTAACCGAAGGAGAGCGTGCTATTGCTTGCAGTGCAGAAGCGCAAAGTGCCGCATAACAGACCGGGTACCCCAGCGTGCTACGTAGGTATACCGCAGCGCCAATTGAAATTGCGAGCTCGAGCCGCTCCGACAACTTGCACGGCTATGAACTAGCTATGAACCAGCTATGATACGTTTCATAGCTGGTTCATAGCAGGGTCATAGCAGGGTCATAGCATGCTATGAAAGCCTTTTGTGTAGTAGGGGCTCGCTCATCACTACTGGTGTATATCACCTTCTCATAACTATACTTAGATCCATGCTTAGTTCTGGCTCGTTCAATAAATGTTGCAGCAGCCTCAGCAATGCGTTTATTGGCAATTGTTATATGTGCACATTGATGACAACCAGCTCCTGTCAAGTGAGTCTTTGGTGCCTATAGGAATTCCGCATGTTCAAAGCAGATAATGATGAGCTTCTTTGCTGAACCCTCATACACAGATTTGCTATAGTCATACTTGTCATCACCGTGTTTCTCTCGAGCTCGCCGGATGAACTCTTCGGTTGTGAGTTTGTTGGGCATCCCATGCGTTGTGCTAATTCATCAGAAAGCTACTTTATATGCATGTCCAAGCACAATTTCTTTGACGTCGTAATAATCATTGAGGCAAATCAACCCGACAGATGACCAGATACAGTTCTACAAGTCAACTCTCACCGGGTGAAACTTTTAGTCAAGTGATCCGCACAGCATGTGAACTAGGACATGAGCACTGCTATTGCTGCAATGAAGAATTAGGTTCTCAATATACAATACGTGTTCAGCAAAGCTGCACCAAATCAGACGTACCTCAACTCCTTATTGTTCAATTTGAAATCACGAGTAAACGGGACATATGGGTCATGCTCTTGCTTGCACACACAAAATTACCCGCTGTCCAGCGCAGAACGTTTCATTTCGTTGCTTACTACAGGTCCTCCGATGGCAGCTCGAAGTTCAAAGTCAGCAAACACCCCTCAAACTCCCCATTGCTGCCTATATCATCGTTTACAACTCTGACTCAGAGGATTTGTCATAAAGTCTTCTGTTCTTTGCATGCGAATCGCCATGTCTGTCACTTGCTCCTTTCTGAGGAAGTGCTTGGCTTCAACCAATATCAGGATTTTCTGATCATCTTTCTCACAAGCAACAGCACCATCCCATTGAACAAGGATTGTGCCATCCGGGTTCAGCAGTCTTAAGAAATCATCAGGGATGCCGAGAGTCACAACATACCCCTTCCCTTCCAGGTGTGTGCTGAGTGCAGCCGTCACATCCTCTCCGATTGGCTTATCTCTATTTTGATTGTAACCAATAAGGTTCGCAATGCTTCCAGCATTTTTTGTCTGCTGCTCACCAGTCTAGGGTTTGCACCATCATACATGTCAAGCAAAAATCGATGAAGTCATTCAGCAATTTACATCTGAACTGGAAACCAGAGCTGATGTCATCATTACGTAAACCCCCCAAAGCCCTGAGGAAGCGCTCAAACCCACTTGCAAGCACCCGCAAACCAGTGGCGCCCAAAGCAATATGCTCCACCGGACGTTTCAAGTGCACATCACTACACTGCTACAGATCAGACGCTTCAGTGCCTTGCTGCATAAACACATATGCTTGGCTCATCATGACTGCACACGCATAGTGCGTTTGGAGCTCATCTCTTGGATTTGTTTGTGTAACCTGTACCATACCATTGATACACCATACCAAATATTTGCGCTACTGTAGTGCTAGCTGCATTGTTATGTCTTAAACACCTTGCAGGCCATGGCATTGCGCATTCATTGCCTTGCTTGTCTCTCTGGTCACTAATGCATGCAGACCGTCAGTGATGCCAAACAGCAATCTTGGCTGCTCACCTTCTCCATGTCCATGCCAACTGTGTCACACAGTGTGTCTATGCGCAGCTGTGCATCTTGAAATTTGCATCATATTATAGTATGCCAAAGGTCACTGTGACCGTGTTCAAACAGTACACTGGTCAAGTGCTTGAGGATTGATGAAGGAATTGCTGCGTGCAGATGGGTCCACTGGGATCCCTGCTGGTGACTGTGAACCATGAAGACCATATGAGCTCTTCATGCTATTTTCAAGCAGTGTCCTGTTTTGAGTGTGCATCTGTATACACGTAAGACTGCAGCGCAGCAAGTACGGTGTTGCAATTCTTGCTTGTATATACATATGCATATATGATCCATTTCAGATCATGCTATCTATGTAAAAGCTACAATTCTGTACAATGTCACTTGCCAGCTGAGCATGTTATTGGCTTGCAATCCCCTAAAAGTTCGCATCAAGCTTGCACAAATCAATTCAAAACTTGTATGACACCAAGTACATGCCTGAGTATGCATTCAAATGTACATGATTAAGACTATGGTCTCTCCCTTAATTGGCACATTTGGGCTGGCTAGCAATGCACCTCAAAGACATGCACCCAAGGTGCCATGTTCATCTACCCAAATGCATGCAAAATCCGGACTGTTCTGCCTGCATTGGTGCAGTTTCAGGGAATTCAGGACAAGAAGCAATGTAGACCCTTCATGAAATGAAATTGCAACCCATAGTGGTAAGAAACCAAGCACGACCAGCAATGCCAAAACCAGAACAAAGCCGACTGCAGGTACAGTTGCCTCCTTGTGTCCTACAATATGGTTTAGCGTTAGCGCCAGGCTCTGGGATTTGTGCAGCCTGAGAAGCATGTTTCTGCAAATCTCCAGCTGGATGCATGTGCTGGCAATGCACAAAAACTTGTTGATTACAAGTCTTGCAAGCCAGTGATACAATGATTGACCCATACTTTATGCCAAGACCTTGCTAGGTTTGGAAGCCCCTCCCTCTTCTATATCACCCCAGGCATGCCATTCAGCGTTCACTTTGCGGATGCCAGAATCCAGAGTATCTAGCTTGGCCTGCAAACACCACGCACATGCGCACTCTCAGTACTTTTGTGTGATTCAATTATTGTCCAATTGGACATGCTCCTGACTGCTCAACTATGAGGAGAGATCAGTAACAGCAGCCTTGATGTCATGCCCTGCATGCGATCACATTAGTCATGCTGACGATGCGAAGGCTGATGCTAAAACGGCAGGACAGGAGCTCTGACATGGCACTACTCGCCCTAACCCCTAACCATAAACCCACAAAGCATGTGCCTGCACCTGGGAACAATCTATGCCGGACATTGGACAGAACAATGCATGGGATGCAAGTGTACCTTTGCTGCTCTGGGCAGAACCCAGTCAAAGATGCCGTTTATGTTGGCTTTGATGTTCTTGGGATTCTGACTTCTGGGAATGACTGGAACCCCACGCTGCACGTTCCACTTCAAGCACACCTGTATGGGTCAACATTGCATGCCTTTGGTTGCACAGCCAGCTGGCGCTAGTCACTGCTCTTTTTGTCCATTCGTAGGTGGACATGTCATATGCGAGTCAGGGTTCTGAATTTAATGCCATGACAGTTAGTGCACACAGAAAATTTGTTGTTGAGGCAGGAAAGCCAGCAGGCCACACGCATGTAGAATGTATGGCACTCACGTTGTATGTTGCAAAGCATGCATAGTGTAAGTATAGTATATATTCTCTTATATTCTCATTATTGAACACTACGTAGTGCCACAACCTGGGATATACCATCTTGCTAAACAGCTTGGTGACAATGCTGTGACGCACAAAAGGCTGTGATAGTTGCAACAGACCATCCTGTCAGGAGTATGAAGAGAAAGCTGATCAAGGACCCTCCCGACATGCATTTGCTGTTACTGCAATGTATAAAAGGGCCCATAAAATGTGTTAAAAGGCACATGAGGCTGAAGTCTGACCTGTGCAGATGTGCGTCCAAGCTCTTGGGCTACCTCCTTCAGCACATCATTGCTGATGACCCCTGGATCTGAATGCCCAAGGGGGCTGAAGGCTATGCAGTGCACACCCTACAGAATCGGCAAGACTAATTTGCTTAGGGTTTGACCAAATTGACAGCCAGACGCCCAAACACCTTGCAGCATGGTTGGGCTGAAGGCTGTGCACGGCACACCCTACAGAAACAGCAGGATGAATTTGCTTAGGGTTTGCCCAATTGATGACCAAGTTCCCATGCAGCATGGTATGGCAAAAGGTGTTCAAGCAGGACTGATTTTGATGTGGAACAGGCTAGGTATCTGTCAGAGTCATGGAAAAGTGGATCTTGCCTCGCAAGAGCCAATGAGCGCTCAAGCTGAGTAACTGAGTTTGGTATATTGTCGTCATCCAGATTCCAGCCTTACAGGGGATTACGGGAACAACAGGTGGTACAATGCATGCAGTCATTCATTCAACGTGATTCTTCCCATAGGATCAGGTACGTACACTCCTGAGTAGCTCTCCGTTTCAGGTCCTGTTGTGGCCATTGACACACCAACAGATGGCGCGATGGCTGGGGTTATGATCATTGATCATTACCTTTCGTGCACACACGCCCACAAGCTTCCGTTGCGGCAGGAAAGGATGCAGCTCCACTTGGTTTGCGACCGGCTTGATGCGGGCATAGTCAAGAAGCTCCTCAACTTGCTTCACGCTGAAGTTTGAGACGCCCAGGTGCCTTACTAAGCCGCTGTCAACAAGCTCCTCCATAGCTTCCCTGCATGAGTCATGAGCCTGGATCATGTAAACACAACTTGATGCCCCACAGTGCCTTGCTTCTTCACTGTCACAGCGCTTCCTTTGGTGGGTTGTCTGTACAAGTGTCAGTATGAGCCTGCATTGTCATGCATGCACCCCATCATTTTGTTGCAGTGGACTTTTTCCCATCTGCCACTCATGAGACCTTTTGGGAGAGCAAGATATATATGACGAGCAGCTTCTTCAGCAAGGCCAGCTAGCGTATGAACAAAACGATTTGGCAGCCAGCATACTGACATTGAGCCTCACATACTGGCGGCAAGACCTGACGCAGCTCTCCCTCACATACCTGTACAAACAAGGCTTACTATGTCTGCAAGTATTCTAGATGCAACGACAGATGCATTTCATGGATGTCTGCAAACATCAGGAATGCATGTGAGAAACATATAATCAGATGGATGCATTATTGAAACTCAAATGCACAAATAAGACAAACAAACCAGTTGAGTGAGGATGACGTCATCGGGCTTGCCAGAGGTGCCACTGCCAGGGTGTAAGCTTCTAAGTTTAGATGCCAGGGACGTACCAGGTCTGCTGGATAAAGACAGCGTCATCAGGAGTGCCACTGTCAGGGATTAGGGTTCACAGGCTAGGGATTAAGGTTCACAGGCTAGGGATTAGGTCTGCTAAATGGTGACAGGTATGATGTATCAGGTCTGCTAGATGGTGACAGTGTCATCAGGCTTTTCCCGGCATGCCACTGTCAGAGGTTTTGATTCATGGGTAGGAATGGGGGTTCACAAGCCAGGGTTTGGGATTCATGGGCTAGGGTTTATGGTTCACAGGTTGGGGTGTGTGATTCATGGGTTAGAGTTGGAGGACATACCAGGTCTGCTGGATGGTGACGGTGTCATCAGGCTTGCCCGGCATGCCACTGTCCGGCTCCCAAGCCTCCGGCCAATGCATCAACAGCAGGTCCAAGTACTCACACCCCAAGTCTTTGATGCTCTTTTCACAGGACGCCCTACAGGCCAACCCACAGGGGTTTACAATTCAGGGCTTGTCTCAAGGTTTTGATGGGTGCAAATCCTATGGGGCCTAGCAGCTCTGGGGCTACTGCTCAGGTTTCAAGCCAGCGCAGCAGCATCAGACCACAAGGAAGGACATTCGTGTACACTTGAGTGTCCTTTGACCAAGGTTTGAGGCACATTGCAACATCACATGACATCAAGGCATGTTTTGAAATACCAGATCAGCCTTCAGGGCAGCAAGCTGACAGTGCCAGGTTTCTTTGAATTCGAACAAAAGGAAGATTGCAGTCACAAGTAAAGCAGCTGCCACAACAGGATCTCATACAGGGAGCTACTCAGGACTGTACATATCTGGGCCTGAGAGAAGACACGTATTGGTCATTTGAATGAATGAACAATAATGGACAAATGAACTCACGTATGTATGAACACAATGAATGAGCCATGAATGGATGAACGGGCAAATGAATGTAAAGCAGCTGACCTGACGAGCTTGGGTCTGTGGGCATCATTCCATATTTTGCTGGTGATGAAGAGCTCACTCCTGTGGCCTTGGCTGATGAAGTCTGCCATGCCCTCCCCAATTGTCTTCTCATTTGCATAAAAGGAAGCACAATCTATATGCCTATAGCCTTCAGCTATTGCACACCTGCATGTCAGTTAGTTGAATGACTGGGGTAGCTGCATGTAGGCAAGCAGCAGATGTGCTTGTACCCCTCAGCTGTGACAGACCTGTTGCTCACGTTCAGAACAAGGTGAACAGGCTTTTTGCTTCATGCAGTACACTGTACAGCAGACCTATAAGAAGTCAAGAAGCAGCATCTGTCAGCCTTTTGCGCCAATGTTGTGTTTGTATAGCAAAATGTGCAGTGTGTAAGCAATGAGCTGCCACATAGAGAGATGGAGGTTGCTTGCATGAGTGCATGGAGTGCCCGTCCGACAGATTTGTTTTGCATGCATTTGTACAAGTGATTTGGCCTAGACAGCCTCAACATACACTATGTAAGGTGTGTGTCTTGATGGTTGACGGTCATAAAGTGTCATGTCTCTGAGCTGTGCATGACAGTATGGACAAATCAAGAACAGCAAGTGCTACACCAACCTAAACTTGGCGCATTCCCAGACCTCAGGTGTGACATGAGTGTGACGTGACACAGCTCAACCTGCAAAGAAAGACTGCATACCTTACGCTGTCCGCTTTGTCAACTTTATAAGTGCCAAAGCCAACGAGAGGCAGCTTTGCGCCGCTGCGCAGCAGCAGGAATTCACTCTGAGGCGCAGCTGTCGCTGCAGTCACAGCACCATTCTGCAAAGCATCGCTATGCTCACACTCCAGTCTGTTGCAAAAAGCTGCATTGCTGCACTTGAGTCATGTAGATGTACTTGTGCGCAAGCGCCCACACAAAACCCAGCAACTGAAGCCACAGTAGAAGATAACACCTGCGTCCTGTGAGTACTGCCAACAGGGGCTGGGCCATTCCACACACCTGTTCGGTCCTGCAAGGTAAGACACCCTCACCGTGCTGTCGTGCTGACACAAGCATTTCATGCCAACTGTGTAACGAAGGGGCAAGCGTACCTCCCGAAGGGCAGCTGCCGGTCCAGAGGTACTCAGACCAGCATTCGTCTGCATGCCTGTAAAGACAGCACGACACCTCCAGAAGTGGACAAGCAGAAACATCGCCGCGAAGCTGCCTATCCAGATTTTAACTTCGGATAAAGATCACCTTGGGGTTTCAGCTGCGCATAGCTTTGAGAGGCCAGCGCTGTGCCTCTCGGGTGGTGAGGCAAGTAGGCGAATGCTTGGCCAGTCCATGCTGGTAATTGGCAGCCGTCGTTTGCCATGCTGAAGCAAGACTTGCGCAGCATATACGCGCACAACCACCGTCGGCACTAACAAATTCCACTTCACCTACTGCGGTGCAGCCACTGGGGAGCTTGCTGGCCACGACCCGCCCTATCTGCATGCAGGGCAGTTGCCCACATTCAGAAGCAATCTGCAACGGAGCCTGTTTCAGCGGCCGGCTCAATATTGCAATGCGTATGCCTATATAGCAGCCTCGCGCGGCACAGTCTGATGAGCTGAAATGATCATGAAGCAGGCGCGGACAGTGTTACTGCAAGTTCCCAGCAGGCTGATACTCTGTCTTTTTGCTTGGACGTGTGCTCGGCGGCAGAGCTGACTGAGGCGTAATGACGGGTGATGGCAAGGTTCCGCAAATTGCTTGATCTGGATCGACCTATTTTGCCAGTTCAGAACCTGGTCACACTTTCGACAAACTGTAGCCTCGGCCACGAATCTGCTCTGCAAAGGTACAGCTGAGCAGTGTTTGTGCGAATGAAAAACAATGGTATTGCACGTCAAATGCTGAGCAGCTGCAATTATGTCTGTCTGTAACAACTCTGTCGTTAAAGCCCCCAAACGGCATGCCAGAAGCATAATACCACTTGAACTTTCTCATCTCTTTCTCTCCAAGTTACATTGCTTTGTCTAGGTCGACCTTTCACACAACGCTCCAGTTCATTGAACATCACCCTTGAAGACTGTGCTGCCTCATCGCATGTGCGCATACACTCATTCATGGCTGTCAGCCGTGTGCTAAGTTCTGTAATTGTATTATGCGGCAAGCTTGCTTCTGAGCATACATCATGATGGCATTGGTTACAATCGCTACTCTTCTGCTGACTGAGCTGCATCACCTTTGTTTGGGCTCTGGCACAAGCCATCAAAGCCACAGTCATGTATGTAGGTGCCTGATGCAGCATGCATACTTAAGCCTTGATCCTGTGATTTGGTCACTTCCTTTGTTGTGCAGCATTTTGCGACCTTGTCGGTCGCGCTTAAAGTTTTATTTTAGCCCTTATCGTGAGCAGGGCCAGCCAGCCGGCCGTCAGTCCACTCTGAATCAAAATTGAGCTGTTACGATGAGCATGACCAATCGTTAAGTCTGTGTCGAGCTGCGTGGTGCCCGCTTTGGCCGTTTGCAGTCGAAGACCTACTACTTCGACTTCCGGTGACCGACATGCAGTCCAGAGACATAGCGCGCATGGGTCCAAGAGGGTCCCATGTGCTTGCTGAACAGGGTGTTCGCTGGTACATTGTGGCAAAGTCACGTGCTCACTCATAGCGTTAACACTTGCGCTCTCAACTTCTCTATGTTTTCAGATCTAGCACCGTAGCGTTACGGATCACGCCGTAGCAGCGCTACGCTTGCAGACATTGTCATATCTTGTCTGTTGCTCTCATGCCACGAGAAAGCCCGATTGCGGTCTTCAAAAGGGGCGCAGTCGACTAGACCAGTATCTGACATGCACTACGACCCTTGTGCAGCGCCGAAACAACCGCCTACCGTCCTCCCAAAACCTATCAAGGACGCTCTTGCCAAGGCACGAGTCAGCTGGCTAAAGAACACAGAAGTTGCACAAGTGCTCAGCTGTCATCGAGCTTTAGGCTTCGAGGTTTCGCAAGAAGCGCCAGACAGACCTCCAAGTGAGACGAGGCTCCTTCAGCACCTTATCTCCGCACATTTGTACAACGCGGCCTCCTGTTTCAATGTTGCAGGCGGCAGTCTCTTCTTGTTTAATAGAAAGACTCTTCGGTTCTTTCGCAAGGATGGCCACAGCTGGAGGAAAAAAGCGGACGGCAAAACGGTCCGCGAAACGCATGAAAAGCTCAAGGTACGAGGAGGCGTCACAATTCTGCCAATGTTGCTAGCGTTGTTGCTCCAACAATCCTCTTTGCTAACCTTGCATAGGTGGGCAGCAAGGACATGCTCAATTGCTACTATGCTCACTCCGATCAACAAGATGGGCTGCAGGTCAGTGCCTTTCTTGGACCTGCAAACAAACTTGTTAAGCTATATATCTCCTATTTTGATGCTGAAACCCTTTCTTAGCACCAGCTGCTGTGTAGCGGCGCTGTTACTGGTTGCTGAGTGGTGATGATGGCACGGTGCTTGTGCACTATCTGGCCAGCAAGAAGGTTGGCAAGACACACACTGCACTTGTTGCTGAGTCAGAACCTATCGAAAAGCAAATCTGGGACACTGCACGTGAAGACTCTTCGCCTGAGAACCTTGACTCACTCCTGTATTCTAGCAAAAATCGGCTAGGTTATCAGCCGCAGTTGCAAGACACATGCATGGGTTTTGAGCAGGTGGGCAGCTCCAAACCAGGATGCAACTCCAGTAAAACAGCGCTCTGTTTGGCATGACTGAGTTGTCATGAGCTTGCCTATCAGTAATGCCTGATGCAACGTAGCTGCATTGACACAAGCATATGGTGGGCTCTTGCCTGCGAACTTCACCAACACTGTGCTGTAGTCTGCTGTCTCAAAAAGCGTGCTTTCGTGATATGGCATACAGATCATTCGCCATGCATATACCTGCGTTGCACTAGATGCTTGTGCGACCTAAGTGCATGCACGTCCTGTTGTGTACATACATCCTCATTCATCCTCCTGTTGAAAGGCGGCTATTTACAAGTTGCCAAGACTACACCCAAGTCAATTGCAAGTTGTGAGCTGCCCAGCCAATCCCTTACAAGTAACCCCTCAATGGTTGACTGCTTTTGCTGATCAAATCATGCTCTGCAGGGCCCTTCCATGATAAATGTGCCAGATTTGGATCGGCCTTTCTCAGCAGCTATCTTGCCCCCGTTGCCAGCTTCCTCTGGCAGCAAGCACCGCAGAGCCCTGCTCAGCATTCCAAGCAGTGTGGAAAGTCAGCGACCAAGCTCAGGCTTTGGCAGAGCTAATGCAATGACTAATCAGTCAGACTTCTCATATGGCAGGCCAGACTCACTACTCAGTGACTCAGACTCACAGTTCAGACACTGCGAGTCCATATATGTCAAACCAGAGCTGGCTCGAGACTCAGTGCTCAGCAGAGCGTACCTGCCCAGAAGATCAGTCATGGGGATGCCTACCAATGCAGCTGATGAGTCAACAGCTTCCTTGCATAACCCTACCATTGTGCCCGGGAGGCTTGTGAATCACAACAGGACAGCATCAGCACCAAGCATGCCCTGCAGTCCAGGTAAGCATATCATTTATGCTTCCAGATTATTTGCTTTGGACTCAGACTAGATCTAGATGTGACAAACGAATCAGAAGAGGTTGTGCACAATCACTCTAAATGTGCACCTGAGACATTCTTTCCAGCAGCACAGCAGCAAAGCATCAAGACACTTTGCATGCAATGCGTATGCAACCCTGTGTATGCTGGAACCATGTGCGCAAAGTGGTGCCGGACCATAATGATAAAGGCTGACATTGCTGCAAGCTGTTTGGTGCTTAAGGGGAACCCTCATGCTGCACAACATACAGTGCATCATTGATTCATTCCTGAAATTGGTCATTTCTTGATTTGGTCATTTCTTGATTTGGTTGTTTGTTCATTCGCTCATTCATGCATTCATCCATCACGTGCCTTTTCCTTGGGCCAGGTACATACATTCATCAGTGTTGCATCAGGCTATGTTGCTAGCCATTGGCATAAGGATGCGCATTGTGTATGACGTCCATGCGTATGTGTGTCTGTGTGTGTTGCCTCAGGTCAGATGGTGTCCCCTGCCTTTGATCACCCTCCTGGTTTGGTGACCCCACATCGCCGCCTGCACAGCGATGTCACCAATCAGTCATACGCAAAACCCTTGGCTGGCTCAGGATCTGACTTAATGGCAGAACTTCATATGCCAAGCCAGCAGGCTAGGAGATCAATGGACAGCGCAAGGGCAGGGCTGCATGCATCATGTTTCCAGAGGCAGGACTCAGGGGCAGGCCTGCACCCCTCAGCCCTTAACCTAGGGGCAGGGCCATACCACCACTCATCCACTGAGGAGCAGGGCTCAGGAGCAGGGCTGCACCAAACAGGCTTGACTGAGCAAAGGCAGAACACCATGCAGGGGTTGTGTCCAACAGCCCTGTCAGGGCAAGGTCCGACTCAGATGTTCAGCACTCAGCATCTGATTCCTGAGTCAAATCTGACAGGGCAGTTGCTGCCTTGGGGGGCTGACGTGCCTTCACCAATGATCCAACATGAGCCCACACCATATCATTCTGTGCATGAGCACACCACACCAATGGTACAGGATGATCCCAGATTGTATCATCCAGTGCGTGAGCCTAGCACACCCGTGAGGCAGGATGATGCCAGATCATTCCAAAGTCTGCTTCGTCATGACATGCACACACAGTCAGACCAAATGCGAAGTGCGCATTACATGGGTCCAGCTCAAGACATCAGTCGAGAGAACTTGTCATCGAGAGCACGCTACTTTAGTCATGACGCCCTGGCAGCCCAGGGCACCCTCAACTGGCCCCTGGCCTACCCCCCTCGCCCCTTGCAAGACCAATACACACCGTCACAGCCAAATTTGCGATCACTGTCACAGCTGCTGTCGGCATCACAAGCCCACACACACACACAGATGCAGTCCCAACCTCAAGTGGAGGCGCAGCTTCTGGCCAGATCTCATGCTGAAGCTTGTGCTCAGGCAAATGCTCAGTCGCATGCGTCTGTGTACTCTCAGCCTCGCACTCAGTTGAGTGCTGAGTCAGGTATCCAGGCATACGGCAGCAGGCATGCGCAGACTCAGCATGGTCAGACAGATGCTCTGGAGTATTTGAGGCGCAGCACAGTTGCTGTCCCACCTTCGTGGCAGCCGCCAGCACAGCTGCATGATTTGGAAGCTGCTGCAGCAGTGGAGCAGCAACAGCCGACGGCAGACTCCCAAAGCGAGGCAGCTTTCTACACATGGTGCGTATCCAGATACCACCCTGCTTGTGCACAAGTCCAGGTGCTATGTGTGTGTTGCTGCTGCTGCAAAACGTATAGCACTTTCACATCTTTTGCAGATAATGTAGTGCCAACTTTCCCTACATGAGCAGCTGCGTGTCCCACTCCCCTTGCCATGGAGACGCATGGCTTGCTCAGCCTGCTCTGCATGAGCTGTGCTGTTCCTGTTCTGACAAAACAGCTTGCTAGGCATGAAAGGTCGGCAACGTTTTTAATTTGGCTGCAGATGTACTGTAGGTAAGCAAACAGAATTTTGCCCCGCTGCTGGTTAGTTAGGCATGGTGAGCAAGGTATTGTACTCAAGTTTGCATGTGGGCTTACTTGTTATCGGACTAGTCGGCATTTGCCTGCATAAAAACGGATTTTAGATGCATGTCTTGCCTAATGCGTCACACCCTGTTGTTGTGTTTGTTGCATTGTTTTTACTTTTGGCCCCGGGTCCTTGCACTTGTTTTAACTTTGTAGAATATCTTATATGAGTCGAGCTTGCATAAACAACTGTCCAGGCATTCATGTACGTGGGTTTAAATGCTCTCCATTTGCTGATCAACTTACTGTTTCCCTTCATCTTTAGTCGTTAGGACCTTTTGGAACTCAAGTGTATCAATTGGGATATATTCATCACTCAAATGCCTACAAAAGCTTGGAAAAGCAGTGTAAAATTCTGAGGTATGCTGGCATTTACGTGTAGCACACGGCTGTAACCTCAAGACAGCTGCCTGCCATTAGCCTGAGACAAGGCCGGAACTATATACCCTTTGCTAGCGTGTAAAGGTGCGCTTTATCGGCCCTGTTACCAAGCTTTGGAGCAGATAGTCGTTACATCAGCTGCTTGCTGCTGTGAGAATTGTGATTCTGCCTGTGTCATGGAATTACTGCAGACATCAAGTCACAATTGTCAGCCCTATCAGCCCTACCAACGTGTCATGCTGACCTGTTGTGCTACGGCTGCACTGCGTTCTGGATGTCCAGACCAGTGAAACAACGCATGAAACCAACAAGCAGAAATCATGCTGGTGAACGACCTGTCTTTCTGCTGGCATACCATTTAAGTCCTCATATAGGCTTGCATGCATGTTAAGTATGCTTGCTGACGCAAGTTGCATGAATGCAAAAGTCCAATGAATTCTACTTGTGCCAATGAAACATGTTGTCAGGTATGATAGTCTGACTGTGTACAAATGCACACATCATGCCCTCAATGATTCGTTTATACTGCAATGGGGACAGGAATTACTTTGTAACCAAGACAGCTGATGCAGAATATGTGAAGGCTGCAGTCAGGAAAAGTCAGCTTAACGACAGGAAGTCTGCACTCTGCCGGCCGGCACTCACTGTCGCTCGTGACTCAGATCTCAGCCCAGCCTGAGACCCAGAGCGTGAGCCTGCGTGGGACAATTTCTGTTCTGCCAGGCCGAGTCCGCCCATCTGAGTGGATTTGAAAGCTGGGTTGTTCTTGAATTCCAGCAGGAGCGTGAAAAGCACATGCAGTGACTCTATGGGGTTGTCATAGACAGGGATGTCCAGTGCGCTGCATACAATCTTCACAAAGCTGTGCAGATCCACATCCTGCAATGACACATGGATTAGTGACTGTGCTAGTGACACAGCAACTGAGCAA
>JAABUO010003860.1_pt1 | contig 17794 bp, 22 predicted proteins | sample 5559291 | NCBI WGS metagenome assembly JAABUO01 (sample SAMN10711878, study PRJNA513372) | rock metagenome | isolation source: Antarctica rocks | place: Antarctica: Victoria Land, Finger Mt sud | reverse complement strand
TTGATGCAGACACTGCAAGCAGCCATGAAGGATGCTGGTGTCACCACAGAGCAGCTAGATTGGCTGGTGCTGCATCAAGCCAACCAGCGCATCCTGGATGCAGCAGCACAGCGCTTGAGCATTCCCTCGGATCGCGTTGTATCAAATCTGGAAGAGTACGGCAACACATCAGCTGCTTCCATCCCCCTGGCATTTGATGAAGCTGTGCGAGGCGGCAAAATCAAGAGCGGTGACACGGTGAGCGTCTATAGATGTTATGCATCAATACATACCCACCAGGAACAGACACATTTGTGGCAAGCACATGCACAAGGTGTTCAAAGCAAGTTATGGCTAGGGTGGCTAATGGCTGCGCATGCTGCTTGCCTGATGGATACAGCTCTTATGGCCAAGCAGTGTGACAGATGTCGGCCTGGGGGCCATATGGTGCCTGCATGCACGCACATGATGCAAACCTCCTCTTGCTGGCTTTATGATGCTATCTATGGTGCTGCACGGCCATCTTGTTGATGGCACATTGAGCCATGCCTTGAAAGACACTGTTCACGCTTTCGTCACAAGCAAAAGGTACATCTTTAGCACCACTGTCATGTCTGCTGACCTTCAATGTGTTCTGTAGATTGGCATGGCTGGCTTTGGAGCAGGTCTGACATGGGCTGGTATCATTGTCACATGGCAATAGCTGTCAGCCTGGCTCACAAATCTCAGCAGTATGAGCTGAGACATGTTGATTCAATAGTGCACAGCAGCAATGATGTGAGAGTGAGTGTGTGGATCTGAGTAGCATGCATATTTTAGTGACAGGATGTGCTTTTTGCAGAAACTCAGCATTGAGTGTCTTCTGAAGTTCTGTTTGTGTTTGTGCTGGAGAGAGTTCTGCGCAACATCAGAGTTGAGTTACTTGGCCAGTGCTTTGAGGGCCCAACGCTACATAATGAGGCATTGCTGACATTTGTAATGCAATAAGGGACATGGTGCACGGTGTTCGTTTTCACACTTCTTTTACGTCGAATACATGTAACCTATGTGCACATAGACAATGCTCATCAGATGAGCAATTAGACAAAACTTATTGCAAGGCATGCCAAAACAGAACACTGTCATTAGGTGCTGGACGGCATGGTTTCAAACTTATTGTCACTGACTCAAGACCAACTGTCTTTCAAGGTGTCAATCAATTAAACTCAACAAGGCTGACATTCAGCATACAGAATATCAGCCTTGCTTAGTACAGAAGCCCAAAACATGGAGCATAAGGCTCGTGGCATCAATTGAAAGAAGCACTCGTACCAACCAGGCAACTGTTTGTTGATGGATGAAACTGCCCTGGAAAACAGAAAAGCGTGCACAACTCACGGTGCATGGCATGCACAGCGACCCAGAGAATGTTGCAAAAGATTTGAGTTTATGGGCATCTCATTCTGGACACGTACATACTGCTTTTCAGGCTTGTTACTGCCTCAGAATGGCAAAGTCTGGCCTAGCCAGTGTTGCGTTGACATAAGCTTCACTGCTGCCGTTTAATGAGAAAATGCGCTGGAAGACATCTTCGAGACTGCTTACATCGACGGTCACATCCTGGTCCCGCAAGAAGGAGCCTCTGACCCACTCATCCTTTGAGAGCACTGCACACAGACAGACTGGTCATCATGACAGGCCAGGCTTGGCAACAAGACAGCTGATGCATTGAGGGTAACTGCACAGACACAAAAGCACACACTGTTGACTGGAGACAAGTGTGTGTTTGTTGCATTTGTGCAGTCACCCTCTGTGCGACAGCAGTTGTGTTTACAGTTGCTGTCATGGTCTCGATTATGCTCAGGAGTAAATGAGAGTGCCCGTTGGTGCTTAAAGCTGAGCGCACCACAGGAAAATGGCACAACAGACAAAGACAACAAACAAGGTACTTGCAGCCCTGGCAACCAGTCTCATGAATTCCAGCCTTTGTGCTGCCGCCGCCTAAAGCTGAGATCCCGATTGCCAGCAGGCGCACACTTGTGCTTTCTGCGTTTCATTGCTCTTGGCAGTCAAAACGAATTTGGCACAACAGTCAAGAAGCCTCACCATCAGGGTCTCCAAGCTCAGCTTGACTCCTGGAACACAGCATGGGGCTGACTATAGACAGCTTGAAGCCAAACTGGTAGTTCTGCACCCTGGCAGGAACCTGGAAAGAGTCATCATGGAATGGGTCGTCAAAGCCACAGGGCACGATCTCCAGGAAGGAGGTGCCCTTGCGCATGAACATGTGGTTAATGAGACCGGCACCATGACTGCCCACCTGGAATGCAAGCAAGACAAGAGTCAAGCACAGACATCAAGGCTGCCAACGCTGTGGTTCATACCATGGTGACAGCAAGATGCAGTTGTGCATACCATGCGCAAGTGCTTTCTGGACCATCAGTATGACTGCCTGGCCATGTCAATCACAGTAAGCCAGACATCAATGTTGACATCTGCGCAACCAGTCATCATTGTGCTCATTGATGTGCACCTTGGTGAGCAGCGGCTGTGACTGCTCAGCTGCAGCACCCAGCGCAGTTTTTTAGAGCACTGGCAGCAGCGTTCAAAACATCACTGTTGCAAAAGTTGTGGTAATGCAGCAATCTTGTCTCCACCACACTGGTCCAGCATTGACACTAGTATGGACATGACTTGCTATTGACACCTCTACAATGCAACATATGGGACAGACCTAAATGCACTCTGCCTGCCAATAGGCATCTGCGTTTCAGATCTGAACAGCTGATAAGACAGTGTTGCATCAGGAGCTAGTCACCAAACAGTCTATGCACCACTTTCTGATGCTGCTGGTTGATGATATACTCCTATTACAGCGCATGTTCCGTCTACTGACAGGGCCTCTATGCCATCGCTGTGACATCACTGGTTTGGGGTTTTGCTTCTCCCATGAATCACCTTACGTCTTGTAAGTAACAGCCCTGTTATGGTGTCTGTCACAGAGTCTGCGCAGGTTGGCTCAACTTTGCCCCTCAGATTGATTCTGAAAGCCAACTGTGCCAACCAAAGACAGGCAGGAGTCACATGTGCCTCATTCAGGGTTGATGGCTGAGAATTTCATGCGGTCAGGTGCTCACCTGGACGTCACCAGTCTGCATGTACATCAGTGCTTGCAGTAGCCAGTCAGTCACCAAGTGGCAACTTCGCCAGGAACAGTACTGTTGGCGGCATCACTTAGACATGTGGTGTGTTAGGATAAGACTCACCAGAACATCCACAGTCTGCATCTCTGCCAGAGTCTGGAGATACCGGTCAGCATGGTCCAGATTCAGCGGCACACAGCTGACTTCCTTGAACTGGGAGCCAGCAGGAAGCTGCAGCTTGGTGTTGCACCACTCCAGCAGCTCGTTGTAGTTCTCGATGCGCCGCTTGTGGTGGCGCTCAATGAAGGCCACTTTGAAGGTGCCCTCTGACTTCTTGATGACTGGCATGTGCTTCCTGTAGTGCTCCACTATCTGCCAGCATGCACAGCAGATATGTGAGGGATATTGGAAACAGTATGAGGGGCGTGGAAATAGTATGAGGGACGTTGGAGATAGTATGAGGGACGTGGAAATAGTGTGAGGGACGTGGAAATATTATGAGGGGTGTGGAAATAGTATGAGGGACATGGTAATGGTGTCAGGGGCGTTGAAACAACACAAGTGGCACAGGGAGGAGAAATAGATATCAGCAAGGATGCTGATCTCTCAGAGCCACAGGTCTCGCTCAACAGAATGTGCTAAAAGCAGACCGTACGGAAAAAAGATCAGTGACTCAATGACTCTCAAAGAGCAATTTAGGCAGATTCGCTGTCAGCTGCATAAGCAAATGGTGTGCTTGGGAGGAGCTGCAAAGGCCACAAGCTTGTGCAGAAGAACAAGCATCAGCTTGAGCCACACTGCTGCTACATCAACTTTGAAAGGGCAGATGGTTTCTTGTGTGCGACCCTGGACTTCCTTCTAAACACTGCCTGGTTCACAATAGCATGCTGCATGCTTTGAATCTTCCAGCAGCAGCAGCAGCAGCAGCAGCAGCAGCAGCAGCAGCAGCAGCAGCAGCAGCAGCAGCAGCAGCAGCAGCAGCAGCAGCAGCAGCAGACATTCACCATGAGGCAAGGTTGTTTTGTGCACAATGTCACCTGCTGCCCAAAGTCGCCAAACTTGAGGAAGTGGTGCCAGGCCTGCTTCATCCAGTCAGGCCGCCGGTTCCAGAGGCCGTGTGGTTTACACAGCAGGATGGTCTCGTAGCAGCGCGCCCCTGCTCGCTCCCGGGACGACAAATCCTCCAGAGTCTCAACCTGCATCACAACAGGTGTTGAAAAGAAACGAAAACTTTACGCTTTTCAGCGATCCTAACGGGAGCCTCCTAAGGCGGCAGCCTGGAGCTCAGGTATTAGTTGTAGTTGTCATTGGCCTAATGTACATGGCATACCCCGATGGTTGCCGGCATAAAATTTTCATCCCTGCCGAGGATAAGGCCCTACCCCATGACAGGGCATCGACTCTTGTGATCACACCAGGTGAACATGATCAAGGCGGCAAGACAACAGAGCTTTGCTTTTTCTGTTTGCTTTTTTTGTTTCAAATTGTGTTTTTACAGGCCAATTTGGCAGAAGGCATGCATGTCATGAGCATTGTCAAAAGAGCAGACATTGAGCTCCAAGACTTTACTATCAAGTGGAAAACAGCTTGGAAGTGGAGGAGAGTGAGCAATGTGCTGACTCTTGCCCATCTTGGGCAGTAGATTTGCCCAGCCAGTACAGCTAATGTGTGCCTAGTCTTAGATACATGAGGCAGGCCTTTGGCAGAACTGACTGCGATGATACAGGTGCAAGCTATTGCTTTGAAGCGGTGAGTGTGGCATCTGGTACAAAAGCGTTTCGGAGGGGACAACAGGCTGTGTGCCTCTATTGAATGTGACATATGGCAATGCTGCAAAGCTACACTGACCAGACTTGTGCCTGCTGCATTCTGTCTACCAACAGCCATTCTGCTGGAGGTATACTCCACAAAGACATATGCATATAATCATTACCTATATAGAAGTGGATTTCTTGGGATTGGTAACAAACAGATAACATACATAAACATCTATGTCTGAAAAGGATTCCATTCAGATTTCACATTTCAAAAGCATGCTGAGGGGTGATGAAATACCTTATGGTTTGAGAAGGGCTGCAGCTCCCAGTCAATGTACTCTGGCATTCTGTAGCCGTCCAACACTGGCGTGAACTTGATGTTGCGGTCCACAATGCCCTCTTGTAGCATGGCATGCAGAGGTGCTGCACTTGCCAGTGTGAAGTCACCTGCACATCACACATTCTTGGCATCTATGCAGGCAGGAAACATGGGCCATGCAAGCTTGTGTCAAAACCTAATTTGGCAAAATCTCTGGGCTCGCGTAGATGTCTTGCCGCTGCATCTTGCTTGAGGTGTGGGATGTGCAGCTGTAAACATGTGTTGCTGTCAGACGGAGGCACAGATGGACAGATGAACCAGAGAGTGGTTTAGAGGTAACGGCACGGCCAATCTCTGAAAATGTAATCAAGAGCTTCTCAGTTGTCAGGAAGCCTGCTTTGTGACCTGAGCAAGCATCTTGGACATTCCAGCAGGCAGACATGTTAGAACTACCAGAGCCACCAGACGCACAGCAAGCTATGAAGGCATGTCATTTCATGCATTACAGCATGCATTGCTTTCTTCAAGACAACTGACCTGCATTGAAGGGCCACCAGGGCCACCAGATGAGGGGCAGAGAGCACTTGTCAAAGACTGGGTCCAGAATGTCAGGAGGGTCTCTATGGGTGTTTGTCCTGAACATGGGCTGGCGGAAGGGTGTCTTGGTACCCTGCACCCCACCACAGCCTTGATTCTAATTTCTGCCTGCTGTATAATGCACCTCATGCATCATGCACTAGTGTTCAATCAGGTTGATGCCTATGCCACCTGTGCAATTCATGTGTGCAGTGTACATGCCATTTGCACCGACAGACTGGCGCTCTGTGGGTACAACTTCCAAGCTGAGGGAAAGGTACAGTTTGTACAACAGGCTGCTGTCAGTGTCTATTATGGCCACTGTATGCTGTCTATCATGCTGACCTTGAGGTTGTCCATGAAGCCAGGTACGTTGTAGAAAGCTCCTCCTGTGTCAAAAAGCTGTGTCCCTGTGAAGTTCTTTCCAGGCTTGACCTTATCCCGGAAGACTATGAATACACCCTGCAGACCACAAGTCTTGCTGTTCAATTCCAGCTCTGAGATACACATGCATGCAAAGTCACAGCATTGTGAATATGCTGACAGAGTGAAAGGTTGCAGAGAAGGGCCGAGCTAAAGTTGTGGCTTAGGTACAACATACTAGTGTTGCTGCATACTCTGGACGCTTGGTGCAACTGAAGTGCATGCAGCAGCAAGCCCTGTCTGGATGCTGTACACAAGAACAATGCAAACCTGTCCTGTTCAATGCCGGCTATGCTGCCCACAACACAGCTGTTCAGCCTAGCGCAGCACACTTACAGGTGCTTGCAAAAGCACTGAGATGCATGCTGGGTGAGCTTTGTTTGGGTGTGGTGCTGACCTGATCAATGCAGACGTTGCGCTCAGCAACGCATCCATGCTCCCACAGGGCCCAGTCAACAAAATGTGGCTGCTCACAAGTTTCCTGATTGGCAACTGCAAATGCAAGATGAAGAGTGATGATGCACTCCACTAAACGTGCGGGTAGCCAGTGAATGACATGCAAACATGTGATGCCTCTGCAAATTGACATTGCTGTTTGATGCCATGTAATGTGCCAAGCAGTCTGCAGTTTCCTATCGACAAGCTTGAATATGGTACAGCATTTGAGCTCTGCATCTGTATGTGAGTTGTGTAAATTGACTACAATTGTAAATACAATTCACAGTACTATGCTCAATTTTGGTGCGTCATGCATGCATATGGGGGCCTGATGCGTGCATGAAACGCATGCATGCATAGAATGTTTGCGGACTGTACCTACTGCCGCTCGAGGGCTGTTGCTTGTCTTAGTCTGAGCTGTTGCAGCAATGCCTCTTCTGGGAAAGGAGGTGCTTGCAGCATATGTCTGTAGTACACTGGTGACCAGCAGCACTGCTATCAAAAACCTTTCATTGGGATGCCAGCTGCCCCAACTTAGGCGCATCTTGTCTAGGACTTGTGCAGGCCTGAAACTCCTGTTTTGGCTCGGGCAGAATCTGCTGTGTGGTGGCGCTGGTCTGCGTAAACGCGAGTGCGAAAGTGTGGCTTACAAGGACGCATATCCTGAGCCCGCTAAGCGCAGTATGCGTAGGTTGTGCATCTGTTTATTGGCGGGGATACAGCCTTGGCGCGCTCCAGCAGTCGTGCTGTCACTGCTCTCGAGTTGTTGCGTGTGGCAATAGAGTTTGCTGCCTATACACACGAGAGAACAATAATCGAACCAGCGCTGCGAGTCGTGGCGCTGGACAAGGCGAGCGGGATAAACGCTCACAGCAAGCTTTACCTTGCGCGCGAGCAAGGGTCGCTGCGCACAAAAATTCTTTGCAACAGCGCTGATGGTGGCGCAGCGCAGTGGGCAAATTGGCGCACGGCCGCAGTCAGCCGGCTGTCTTCTGATGAAACCTAAAGTTATTCGAGATAGACAAACACGCCTAAGACAGCAAAGAGACACAACACCGACTCAACAGCAAAGCTTTGCTATCAAATGCTTAGAACACAACGCGCGACCTAATACGAGGTGATCTCCTGGACCGCTGGTGGCACTCCGAGTCCTTGTTATTACAGAACCGGCAAACACGAACAAAAATCGTTACGGAAATTCCGAGATGCCACCTGTCGGCATCTAAATGACAGCTTAACGATGGCAAATATATATGTATATTTGCCTAACTGACTACTGAATATTTGCCTATGGTGCAATCCAATCAATGTACCAGTGAAAGAAACGTGATCGAAGACACTTTCGATACAGTGTACCTCCTGAAAATGGCAAAAGTCTGTAAATGCAGAAGGCACCGCATCTTCTGCAGCAGCAGACCAAAACCTGACAAGGCTGTCAAGATCATCCATATGGGGAGTACTATAGTACACAGAGCAGTCCAGTGTAGCCTAATAGACTCTGCTTTTGAGTCTGACTCTCTGGGTTTGCTTGCTGTTGAAGTTAGCATGAAGGCATCATCCTCCACATGTGTACACAGCATTCCTCAGAACACCAACAATGTCCCCAAGATAACTTGTGCTGATGCACAGGGCATTTTCGAGGCTTTTGCAGCGTGCGCTATGCTTGTGCTAATTATCATTGCCGGATGACCTTCTTGATGTCTATCTCATCTGTCTCCAGCACCTGCACCAGCAACGCAGTCAAGAAATCTGATTGTGCTGCAACAGACTTTGTGTACAGTTGTGGTGGCATGTCACACCTGTGCATGTGATTAGAACAGATGTATATCTGTGCATGTAAGCAGACATCTATTAAACAGACCCCGCAAGATCGTCAACACAACAAACAACATAACAAGCAAATGTGGCAGCAGCCTACCCTGTCAATGATGCCATACTTCACAGCCTCATATGGATCAAAATACTTTGGTCTGCTGATGGTCTTCTCTATCTCCTCTGGCTCATGGTCTGTGTGCTCGCCAAGTAATCTCACCTGAAAGCCGCAACCCACAATCAGGCAAATCTCAAAGCATACACATATGCCTTCAAATGTCAGTCAAGGTTGGCATCAGGATGCTGGCACAACGTGTGGAGCATGGACCTCCTGGCACAATTGCAGAAAGCAAACCGCAACATGCAACTTGTACCATGCAAGCATGTGAGAACATGACAGTCACAGTGTTTCAAACTACAATGTAGGTCCTGGATGTCTGTGTCAGCAAGTGGTGCAACCGCTTACAATCTCATTCTTGGTCTTGCGAATTTCATTCCTGTAGATGTCAATGTCTGAAGCCTGCATTTGGGTAAATCTTTGCATAGGTTGCCGTAGCATGATGCTGGCAGATGGCAGAGACCCTCTCTGGCCCTGCACCCATACCATTACGTTGAAAAAATGCTCTAGCAGAAACACTGCATGAGCACTACATATTCACCGTATGTATGCACTGAACAAGACTATGTCAGCACCAAGCAGCAGAATGCCTGCAATTGCTTGCAGCTACTATCATCATCATGCAACATCTGAGGGCATTGCAGCAGCATCTCCACAAACTTTGTATACTAGCTACATGTGCAGGACGCAAGGGCTGTTTTCTATATATACCAAGGGTCGTACTGAAACAGGACAGTGAACAGCACACTGAAACCACAAACTGACAGCAGGCTTGACATGCCTTTTCGCCTGCAGCTAGTAGCATGGCAGACTCCCCAAATGCTGTGCCAACACATAGAGTCCTGACAGAAGGCTTGATGTATTTCATGGTGTCATATATTGCAAATGCTTCTGACTCATAGCCAAGCTTCTCTCCTCCTTTCTGCAAGGCCATCAGCAGCATAACACTTGAGCTCTTTGTGCAAAAGAAGAACAAGTTTGGCCAAACATCAGCTTTGACACTTGTACAGCAAGAGTTTTGATTGGCAGCCTGACCACAAAGCGGGCTCAGGGTGCTGCACATTAATTGCAGTATAACAAAAATTTATCAGAGGAAAACTTACAGTGACACCAGCTGAGTTGATGTACATATACACAGGTCGACTTGGGTTGTCATACTGTAGATAGAGGAGCTCTGCTAGGATAAGTTCTGTGACTGCAGGGACAAGTGACATGCCCTGCAACACAAGCTTGTCATTGCTGTGCCATTGACCTGTAAGGCAAGCAAATACAGCAAGTGTTGTTTGATAGCTCGCTTACCAAATATACAATTCTTTCCTTGAAGAGATATGACGGCAAGTCAGGCGGTGTTTGCTCTGTGGCATCGCCTTGCAACTGGGGTATGACCTGCATGATCGGTCGAACATCAAAGTCATGTAAAGGCCTTAAGGCTTGCCAGTAATTATGCCGCAAGGGCAAGCAGGTAAGATGTCAACTTGATAGCCTGACACTTACAGCTTGCACGTCCAGCCGTTTGGTCGCCCTGCAGTTGATCTCTTGCCTGCGGCTGCGCTGTAATAGATGAATGGCGTGCGCTCCGCGGCTGAAACTGCTGTTTGCAGCGCGCAAGCAACGAGGAGTAGCAGAAGCAAGTTTAGCACAGTGCGGTCGAGCTTTGGGTGCCTGGCAGAACGCTGATGCCTGCATGTTCAGCGCACAGTACGCTAACACACCAGGCCACGTCTGTGCTGTAGTCGATCAAAACTTAACGTAGTTTTGGCTGTTATTGATCACCCAGAGCTGCAGTGCCTCCAGCTCGCTCATGAGCCTGATCAGACGCCCTCATAAGTCACAAGTGGCCACCGCTCGCACCGGCGTTTAGAATACGGTTGGCTCGAAACGTTGACCAGACTCACTTATTGCCAGAATGCACTTAGAAATCGCAGGTAGCGAAGAGGCGCAGGTATTCCACTGCATTCGCACAGCATGGAAAACTATGACAGCAAGGCTACATGTACAGGAGTGGCACGGCTTCATTTATTCCTACAAAGTCTAGCCTACAGGTATTAAATTATTTGCGCTGTACTAGTACTGCGCGTAGATACTTGGCACATGCAAGCACATGAACACGCTCAAACCGCACTCACGCCACAGCAGACATCTGTACATCAAACCAAGAACGACTAGATCTCGCTTGATTATACTGTGTCCACAATGCCGCAAACTTATGATGCAGGTAGACAGCTGGCTTGTGATCCAATGACCCTTCATATCCTTGCAGGTGGGTTGCAACTTCCCCCTGATCCAGCTCTGATGCCAGATACCTGGTCCTCAAATGCACACTGATGGTATGCTGCAATTGGTCTTCACATTCATCGCTGCATTCTCCTTGCAAAGCAGACTCCAATCTGCACATGCGCATGTATGTTTTGGACGCTTGTATGCTTCCAACGTATGTGTCTGCTCACGTGCTGCTCACTTGAAGCTGTTACACATTGAGCTCAATGCATGCACATTTTCATGCCTGATCTGCAGAGAGATCAAACAGAAACAAAAATGCTCAACAGCTGGTTGCAATGACAGTAACATTGTGCAAGCCTTGTCACTCCAACATCAGCAGGACGTTTGCCATTGCAATGCAAGTTCAGGGGATGTGATGAGCAGCCGCAAACACTATCACATGTGACCAGGAGCAACTCAAAGCAAAACTGCTTGAGCAAACAAGCTTGTCTGTGGCAGACTTGAGCGCATGCCTGTCAAGGATCCCCAAAGGGTCGTTGCCATTGTCCCCAGTATTCTCATCCTCGGCACCCTTTACTTGCAAACCATTCCAGCCAGGGTCAAACAGCCGTATGGTAGGACGGAAATAACCATACCTGCACTACAAGACTTTCAGAGCAAGTGTCGTAACAAGGTGTGAGCATATAGTCATTACCACTGGCAGCTGAATGCAACCAGCCAAGAGCCTGCTAGTTTAGGGACAAGTCAGGTTTTTGCTGCTACAAGTACCATGATTGCACAAGTCAAGCATGATGTTAATATCACTGGGGCTGCCTGAAATTGCTGGGCACTGTCAGCAACAAGCTGCACATTGACTGCGCATGTATGCCATGAGATGCAAGCAGCTGAGACATGTTGCTATGGGCGCATTCACGATAGTATCTTCAGTACACTCAGAGATACTATGACACACAACAGGTCTATGGAGAGTACAATGAGCTTGAAAGCCTCAAGTGCAGCATAGCATTGGACAGTTAACAGCATTACAAGGGCTCTAAAAGTGTACAAGCTGCAAATCCAAAGGCAGCAAGTCGAGCCGCAGTCAGATAGACTATCCCAGCAATGCAAAGGAGGTAGTTTTACCCAGGGTCTGTGGGGATGATGCCCAACACATTATGCAAAGCCCCCATCAGCATTGAATCTGCAGACAGCCAAAAACGTGATCAGCACATCCTGGTCAGGGTTGACTTGCTCTTGGTTTGTAAGTGAAACATGGGAGCAGCTGCTCAAACTTGAGCGAGAGCACAATCCATTACAGTTGTCACACATCACTCACTCACACAATCTCCATGCATGGCAGGTATGATCCAGGAAGATGCTACTATCAATGCAACACACCTACTGTACACCATGTACCTATTATAGCAGCTGATGAGGCAGGATGCATTCAATTCAGCTGCTGTGGGCATTTGCAGAGGGTTTTCCAGCATGGCAAGCCCAACATTTTCTTTTCAGTGTGCAGACAATCACCAGCACTGTCCATATGAGCATGCACAAGTGCAGCACCTCCTGATGAGATCTGCCCTAGTGACCAGATCCAGTCAACCACATCATCATATGTGCCCAGAGTGAACAGGGCAGAGCTCAGCAGCATTCCTGCTCCTGCAGAGTCACCAGATGCAGACATTGAGTAGACCCTTCCTGTTTGCAATGATTGTCAGTGGAAGAGAGAGATGCTCATGTCACTGTTGCAGCCAGCACACTTTGAGATTTGAAACTCAACAGGAATTTTGCGTCATCAAACCGCCAGGACGTACAAAACAGAATGCAGCTGCTGTACAACCAATGTTGTGCCAGTACAACTCAGCATATTTTACACATCTAAATACAGTTGACAGCACTCAGTGCTGTCTCTGCATGCACAAAATATTAGGCTACAATGCACCCATAATCAGGACCCAAAGGCATGCATCACTCCTAGACAAAATGCAGAGCTTGGTCAACACCAGCTATCACACATTCAGCAGATACAAGCAACAGAGAGGACGCCTGCTGCTGTATCACCCGTGCCCTGGCCGTCATGTCCTGAGTAGTCATTTGTAAGTATTGAGGGTACACGAGCAGTATAGATGACTGGCAGGTGTGTAGAGTAGACACTGACCTCCATGCCCAAAGTACCAATAGCCAGGAGTGTTGCTGTTCCAGTGACACCCTTGCCCAAAGTTGCCCATCCTGTCAGCCTCACACAAAGTTTGGGTGTTGCATGGGCACCCCTGCAGCATGAGGCCAGTATCTCAGCATGACACCGGTAATGCCAACATGTAGCTAGACAAGAAGTTGAGAATGACTGGCTGCTGTAGTGCAACCAGCAGTGACTTGCCATTGCACTGCATGGTGTCTTGCTATGTGCTGAATGCAGGCGCACCAACCCTGGGGGCAATGTACTGGTAGGACGGATTCTCAAAGGTGTCTTCTGCAGGATCTTTGTAGTTGCAGGGCAAACATCGTGGCGCTACTCTGTTGGCATGCACATACAGCTCTGGCCCTCCTGCTCCTGCCAAACAGCATAGCAGCATGGGACGGCAAACACAGTCCACTCACAATGTACCGGGCAGTTGGAACAGTCTGTACAAGCATCAGAATACGCATGTGGTAGCATATGCAGGTCGCCATTTCTCCAAAACCTGCTGGACAGCACGTCAGGGTGGTAAAGGGCTCAGCAGCATCAAACAATTGCATGACAAAGGCAATCTCCCAATCATCTTACTAGACCCAAAGCAGCTGTCCAATCCTGTTGATGGCACGCCACAATGTGACATCCCTAGGCAGACAAGTGCATTACATGCACTGGCTGGATCCCTGGTCAAGTCTCATCATCAGACTTCTGTCGCAAAACGTCAGCTGAGTGCAATCTTTGGGAAAGCAGCTCACCAGGTGGTTGAGGGTACCAAAGATGGTCTGTCATGAAGTATGGGACTGTTGGGTCCAGATGTGGCACTAAATGCAGCACATTGTCTATCAAAAAAACTGTGTCATCATCTCCAAACAGCATCCATTTGAAGTTGTTTGGGCCGATGGTCATGTTGGCAAGGAAGGGGGCAACGGTTGCTCTGAGGTCGCCAGCCTTGTGCCATTTGGCATCTGACACAACTTGATCTGGGCACACGCCATACACTTCGTTGTGATTGGCGACACCTTCCTGAGCAGCGCAGCAGAGGACTTTTGTATGAGCAGCCATGTTTGCTGTCATGCCTGCTAGCACACATGAAAGAACAAGATGGTGAATGAGCTTGAGTAAAAAATATTGGCATGCATGGTATGCCAATGCAGCTGCATCTTGACCAGACAGCTGCACTCAAATAGCAACTCATATGTATTTCACTTCCACATTGCGCTGAGCAGTGTTGCTTTGGTATCAGGCATTGCCATGAAGCAGACAGCCTTAATGTTCAGTACCTTGAATACAGCTGGAGCAGTAGCTAAGTCAATCTCCTGCTCAAATGCTACATAGGTTCGCACGCCTTGCCTCCAGCCTCTGCTGGCTGTGACCATGGGCATACGGTCTATGCTTGAAGGCATGACAATCAAAAGATCACCCCTGTCTGCTTTTGGTGGGTGCTGCACGACATCAGCAGACTGTGATTCACTTTTGATGGTCACACTTTGGGTGGGTTTGGTTCTTGCTATGTCAGCCAGCTTGATGGGATGTGAATCAGCAAGCTTGCCAGCTTGGGCATGATACTCTTGGCCAAGACTGTCTCGATCAAGAAGGGCAGTTGATTGCTCTTTTGCCGTCATGCTTGGCTGACTTGAGGCATCATGGGTATTATTGCGGTGCATTTGGCTGCCAGTTAGCAGGCCATGCTGTGGCTGCAGGTCTGTAGAGGTGCTGTCACTGGTGTGCCTTTGGGCAGGCAATGCAGGAATGTCTGAGCTTCTGCTCCTGCCAGCTGCAGCAGGACTGAGCTTGTGATCAGTTCCAGTGCTGAGTGACTTGTCCACAACAGGGCTTGCAGCTGAGCCATGCATGCCCTGCAGGACAGCTGCAGAAGTAAGATCATCACGCCTCTGCTGGTGCTGCTCATGTCGCGGATCAGCAAACACTGGTGCAGCATTAGGGCAAGCCAAACAGTGCAAATATGCTGATCACTGAACGTGGCCGAGGACCGGTCGTACTGAATCACTGCCGGAGATGCTGCATAGACCGTGGGGCACGCTGTGCAACAGCAGAAGTGGATGAACCTCACGTTATCAGCAATGCCCTGTGGGTGCAAGTCTGCATGTGCGTTCCGCGCTCTGCAAAGTCAAAGGGACATACGTTACACCTACAGACAGCATTGGGACAGGTCATCATGCAAACCGAAAGCCAGCAACGATGCCGTGCCTCGATAACATTGACAAATGATTGGCTCGCCCCGGCAACGGCAGACGCGTTGATCTGCTCGTTTGGGTCAACCACAACAGAAAAAACAACGACACAGCTGCCATGATCAAGTATAACTGCGTTCTAGACTGTCTGAGGAAGCTCCAGCTACGTGGGAGCATCCGCGGATGCTATCTATACAAGTCCTTGACCAGCGTCGCCAACACCACCTTCCTTGGACAAAGTGAGTTGTCCAGATACGTTCTGAAACAGTGCTTCCGTGCCACGCGTTGTGCCGCTGATGAATGCTGCCACTTCGTTCATGTGGGCACAGCATACCTTGGGCAATGAGGCGCTCGAGCGCTTACATTGCTTGCTTCCGATGTTTTGCTGCCAAAAATTGGCGTGACGCCCAGCGTACCGTATCGGTAACATCTGCGGTGCTAAATTCTGCAAGATGCACGTCTGTGCATGCGTGCTGACAACCTGTTGACACCATTTGTGATGTACGTGCATCGCGATGTTATTTCGCGGCATGGTAATGGTCTGCAGCAGTTGCAGTCTGCAGCAATGCAATGTGGAGGATGACCAGAAGTGGCTACACGCACACTTTCTCGTGTTGTTGCAAGCTGCAGGTGCTGTTTCACGTATTCTGGGTTTGATTGCAGCATCAAACAGCACTGGCACGAGCACTTGCAGGGATATGGCATGATCAGCTGGGGTTGCAGACCCATTCTTGCAGGACTAGCTAGCTGCTGTGCATTGTGCTCGAGTCGTCAGATGTGTATCTTTGCAGCGGCTGTCCGAGGATCAGGCACCATTACTTTCATGCAGTGTTCACAAACCCACGTCCATCAGAAACTTCCACCGTGCCAAGGAGGTCAGCTTCAGCCCTTCATCCATTACACCTCACCGTGACTAATAAGAAACGAACAGCTTGTAATTTGCCTGAGTCGAATGCCGCCAGATGTCCGCATCTTGGCGCGCTTGTCATCATACTTCGCAAAACTCTTGGCAGGGTCAAAACTGACAGCAGCGCCCTTGGCAACGATGCAGACACACTACCGTTGCTGTCGGTCGGAGTAAACAGCTGTTTTGGTCGGAGTTTGCGTTGTCCCTCGAAAGTTCAACTACAGGCACTTAGACTGTAGCAAGCTTGTTCAAAGTGAAGATTTGCCAACGCTGTCGCTGCCATCGGTGCAGCGCACAGCCGCTGGCAGCGCGGTTGCGGTGCAGGCATGCGCTTGCGTCAGACGCTGAGCCACAATTTGGGTCTCGTTCTGCTGCTGGTCTCCGTAGTCGACATCGGTAGTGTCAGCGCTTCTTGGGGCGGAGACTGGGGCAAATCGCAAGAGTCTCAGCTTGCGTTTGAAGACTTTCACAGCAAAAATCGATCGAATCGCAGGTAGGCCGCTGTGGAACGTCGCACACTCAAGCTCGCCATATTCAAAACAGCTCTGCAGCATCCAGGCAGCAAAGTTCCTGTATTGCGTCACTCTGCATGCAACAACTCCAACGGAACCTCAGAACGTGTTTGCGCCTGACTGCTGCAAAGTTTGACCACAGTGAAGCTTTCAAGTACACCAAAGATGATTTGTTGATAGCTATACCTGGACAGACAGAAAGGCTTTCCCTGGTGGAAGCTAGCAGACCATGGCGGCGTGGCGTCAACACATTTGTTGCACTAGAGAAGCCCCTGACAGAAGACAGTGCCCCACAGGGTTTCTTGGTATGTTAAACTCTTTCAAGCAGCTCTACCTGCTGCACTGCTTGCTGCTCTTCATGGGATGCTACAGCGCTGCAATCTGCCATGGAAGGAGAAGCTGTTGCAAGCCATATGCAGTCAAGCTGCCTGCTTATTGTTGCAGAGCAAGACGGCAGAACACAAAGAACACTTTGGCACATACCAGGACCCTCGGTCAAAGAATGAATGGGAAAAGGCTGGCGATTTGCGGTAAGGTCACCACACCCACCTTGCTTTGCACTGCTGCTCGTTTTGCATCAAGATTGCAATTCCACAAACAGCACAGATCATGATGTTTTGAGACCAACCCAATTGTGCCGTCACTGCAGGGCCTCCATCGCACCTTTTCTGGCTGCTAAAGAGATGGGTTTAGACTCATTTAAGTGGGTCTTGTATGGGGATGACGACACAGTCTTCTTTGTTGATGGGGCACTTGACATGCTGGAAAATCTTGACTACAATATGCCATACCTGTTGTCCGATGACGTGTGGTTTGTTGAAGATGATGGTAAGCGTGGCCTTCTGCCTGCATGTAGACTTCATGCATCCTGCCCCTTGCACTCTGCATGCGCTCTGGTTTAGGCTGTCAAATTGTGGCAGATTTATGCTTTCCGTCTAGGTGTGTTTCCGGGACTGAGTTGATCGCGTATTTTGTGCATGAAAGAGTCTCTGCAAGAACACCTTGGTCAAGCTGCATACACTCAAGTCTTGCTGATTGTCGCTGCCTGTACAGCAATTGTCACTGCCTGTACAGCAATCATCTTCAATAACTTGTGACGTTCCAACCGGGTCAGTTCACGCCTTGACCTGCTTTGGTTCTGCAGCTCAAGGCAAGCAGATCAACACTCACCCCAACAGGCGGGCACCCAGATGCCTGCCTTGCGGCTACCATGATGAGATTGCAGACACTGGGTACATACCCTGGGGATCTTTCAAGGCCCCTG